>Ga0207677_10000400_pt1 | contig 29863 bp, 28 predicted proteins | sample KBSMisM42_FD_184311 | JGI IMG/M metagenome (GOLD analysis project Ga0207677, IMG submission 184311) | Miscanthus rhizosphere microbial communities from Kellogg Biological Station, Michigan, USA - KBS Miscanthus M4-2 (SPAdes) (version 2) | ecosystem: Host-associated > Plants > Roots >...
CAGGTCGGCGATCCGGTAGAGCGAATGCAGGACGTCGTCGCCGATCCAGCCCAGGAAGGTGCCGTGCTCCATCAGCCCCAGCTCCGCGGCCTGCTTGTGCAGCTCGGCCTCGTGCGTGCCCGAGCCGGCGATCAGGAAGCGCGTGCCGGGGACCTCCTCGACGAGGCGGGGCATCGCCTCCAGCGCCAGCTGGAACCCCTTCTCGTAGACGAGGCGGCCGATCAGCAGCACCAGTTTCTCCTCGGGCTGGGCGAACTCCGAGCGCAGCCGGGTCAGCTCGGCCGGGTCCTGCGGCTGCAGGTCCTCGGGGTCGATTCCGTTCGGGATCACGGCGATGCGCTCCTCGTCGACGTCGAAGATGTCGGCGATCTGCTCGCGCATGTAGTGCGAGCAGGCGATCGTGCGGTCCGAGCGGTTGGCGATCCAGCGCTCGACCCCGTGGATGTAGGACTGCGGGTGCTTGTCGACCCAGCCCTGGTGGCGGCCGTGCTCGGTGGCGTGGATCGTCGTCACCAGCGGCGCGCCGAAGCGCTTGGCCAGGTGGTCGCAGGCGTTGGCGACGAGCCAGTCGTGGCCGTGGACGAGGTCGAAGCTGTAGCGGTCGCCGAGCTCGACGCCGGCGGCGAGCATGTCGGAGTTCATCCGCTCGACCCAGGCGACGAACTCGCCGAGGTCGGTCGGTCGCTTCGGCTCGCGGATGCGGTGGATGACGACGCCGGCGCAGCTCTCCTCGGCCGGCGACTCCTCGCCGCCCCGGGTCAGCACGTGGACCTCGACGTCGCGTTCGACCAGCGCCTCGGAGAGCTTGCGCACGTGCCGGGCCAGCCCACCCTCGATCAGCGGCGGGTACTCCCAGGAGAGGATCAGTACGCGTGTCAAGGCTGGAGGAGCGGCGAGAGACTCAGGTCCGGGGCAAGGGAGCGCAGGCGCGGATCGACGATGGCCGGGGAGTCTATGGCCTCCAGCGCCGCTTCGGCGTGGGATACGGCCCGCTGGTAGGCGTAGTCGCCCGCCTGGCCGCGTTTGTCGAGGAACGCCCAGTCGCTCGCCTGGGCCCCAAGCAGCTCGCGGGCCGCGCGCAGCGCCGCGTCGCCGCGCAGGCCGTCCGCGAGGGCGCGCGACAGGCGAAGCTCCAGCCGCCTCGCGCCCCAGGCGAGGTCGGCGACCGCGGGCGAGTCCCAGGTGCTGAGGTCCTTGTTCTCGCCCCAGGTCGAGGCGGCGAGCGGTCGCTCGACCGGGGAGTGCTCGGCGAGGGCCTCGGGGACCGTGAGTAGCCGGACCCCGGCGTCGGCGGCGGCACTCAGCACCTCTCTCAGCCAGACCACTCCCTCCGACCACCAGTGGCCGAGCAACTCGGTGTCGATCGCGAAGACGAGCAGGCCGCGGCGGCCGCGGGACTCGGCGGAGGCACGCAGACGCGCGGCGGCGGCAGCGAGGAACTCGCCCGCCTGGCGGCGGGCCACGGCGGCGGCCGAGGCCGGTTCGTAGCCGCCACCGCCCACCTTCCAGATCCGCACGCCGCGCAGCGATTTGCCGGCGAATTGGGCATGTGCCGGGTCGGAGGGATAGCCCTCGAGCGACCAGAGCCACTGGATCGCCTCCCAGTCGATCGGCAGGGCGACGGGGCCGGCCTCGGTGGCGACCGGGGCGAAGGGGTCGAACGGCTCGGCCCGAGCGCTCTGGTCGAGGCAGAACCAGCGCACCCCGTGCTCGGCCAGCCGCCACTCCATGCCGGGCGCGTAGGCGCACTCGGGCAACCAGAGGCCGCCGTCCCAGCCGAAGCGGCGGCGGTGCGAGCGGATGCCGGCGTCGAGCTGCAGCCGCAGCCCCTCGCGGGTGGCGAGCAGCGGCAGGACCGCGTGCGTCGCCGATGAGGCCGCGAGCGCGATCCGGCCCGTCTCCGCCGCGTCCTGAAAGGCCCGCAACGGGTCCCCCCCTTGGCGATCGAGAAGCTCCAGCGCGTGCGCGTAGCGAGCCCGCTCGGCCTCGCAGGCGTCGCGGCACTCGGCCGGCACCTGCGCGGCGTCGGCCCCGGCCGCCGCGATCCGCCAATCGAGGAGGAAGCGGCGCAGGCGCCCGTGCACGCCTGGGTCCTCGAGCTGGTCCGCCAGCACCGGCGTCACCGTCATCGTCAGCTTCTCCGCCACCTCCAGCACCGGCAGGTAGGAGCGGATCACCGCGTCGAACAGCCACTCCTCGCCGAACGGGTAGGTCCCGAAGCCCTCGACGTAGGGCATGTGCGAGTGGAGAACGATCGCCAGATCGCCGACGGTGTCGGGAGGGTCGGGGGTGTCCGGCTTCGCGCTGGGTTTTTCGCCAGCCGCGCCCGAATCGCCTGCTGCGTCGCCAGGGCGAAAAACAAGACGCCGCGCCGCGCCGGACATCCCCGACCCTCCCTACGCGAGCCGGCAGACCGCGAGGAAGTCCAGGGCCGCGTTGAGCTTCTTTGGCTTCAAGCTGAAGTCAGAGCTCGAGATCGTTGGGGTGAAGCGGTCGTAGAAGAGCTTCGTGAGGCCGAGCTTCTTGTGAACGGAGTCCCAACCTGCCTTGATCGCCAGCTCGTGCATCCGCAGCTTGCGGGCGTGGAAGAGGCCGAGCATCTCGACCCGCGGGAAGTGGGCCTCGCAGAGCTCGCGGAACTCCTCGGCGCGGTACTCCTTGACGTGCCAGGGGTTGTCGGACTTCTCGGCGCCGCCAGGAGCGAGGGTGAGCAGGTTGGGAGTGGAGACGTAGGCGACGCCGCCGGGGGCCAGCATCGACTTGAAGTGCTCGAGGATCGCGCCCGAGTCCTGGACGTGCTCGATCGTCTGCAGGAAGACGACCGCGTCGCAGGGCTCGGCGAAACTCTCGACCAGGTCACGCTCGAAGCGCAGGTTGGGGCGCGCGTAGCGCAGGCGGGCGTGCTCGTGGGCCTCGGGGTTGGCGTCGACGCCGACGACGCCGGCCGCGGTGGCGGCGAGCACGTTCGATCCGTATCCCTCGCCACAGGCCATGTCGACCACCCGCTTGCCGGCGGTCCGGGCCGCGATCCACTCGTAGACGACGAGGTGGCGCCGGTACCAGTAGTTCTCCTCGGGGACGTCGGGCAGCGTGCGCTCGCCGGTCAGCGGCAGCGGCGGCACCCCGGGCGGCTGGTTTTCCTGCACGAACTCGCGCGTCACGGCCCCGGAACCGTATTGTTCCCGGCCGCATGCCGGCTTCCCCGACAGCGACGCCCGAGCACATCAAGGACGTCAACACCCGCTACCACGACGCCGCGGCGCACGAATACGACGCCAAGTGGGGCATCGACTTCGGCGCCACCGGCCAGCGACAGGTGCGCGCCAAGCTGGTCAAGGCGCTGGGCGGCCGCGACGGGGAGAGCTTCGGCGACGGCCTGGAGATCGGCTCCGGCACCGGCTACTTCTCGCTCAACCTCGTGCAGCTCGGCGTCGTCGAGCGCCTCACCGCCACCGACATCTCTCCCGGCATGCTGGAGCGACTGGCGACGACGGCCGAGGAGCTCGGCCTCGACGTCGAGACGGTGGAGACGGAGGCCGAGGTGCTGCCCTTCGAGGACGAGAGCTTCGACCTCGTCTTCGGCCACGCGGTCCTCCACCACATCCCCGACCTCGAGCAGGCCTTCGCCGAATTCCGCCGCGTGCTGCGGCCGGGCGGCGCGATCGCCTTCGCCGGCGAGCCCTCGCGCTACGGCGACAGGCTGGCGGCGCTGCCGAAGCGCGCCGGGCTGCTCGTCGCGCCAGCCTGGCGGCGCCTCGTGCGCGCGCGGCCGCGGGCGATTGCCGAGGCCGAGCAGTCCGAGGGGCACAGCCTCGAGGGCGAGGTCGACGTGCACGCCTTCGCCCCCGCCGACCTGCGCCGCGTGCTGCGCGACGCCGGCTTCGAACACCGCCACGTCGGCGGCGAGGAGCTGCTCGCCAACGCCTGGGGCTGGGGCCTGCGCACGGTCGAGTCGAGCGCCGAGCCCGAATCGATCTCCTGGAGCTGGCGCCGTTTCGCCTTTAACAGCTACATCGCCCTGCAGAAGGTCGACTCCCGCCTGCTCGAGCCCCACCTCCCCGCCGAGCTCTTCTACAACCTCCTCGTCTCCGCCCGCAAGCCGGCCTGAGTCGATCAGTCGGTCAGCTGATCCACCCGGCGGCGGCAGACGTCGACAATCGCGTCGATCACCGGCCGGTGCCAGCCTTCGGCCCGTGCCTCTTTGGCGACTCTGTCGGTCGCTCGCAGAATCGCCCCGGCCTGACGCCGAACCACCCCGCCGATCACCCGCCCGATCCCGGCCTCATCGGCCAGGCGTGCCCAAGTCGCGAGGTCGACGCGATCCGGATCGTCGACGCCGCCCAGCGACATCGCCATCTGGCTCGTCAGCTGTGGGTAGACGGCGGTCGAAACCACGTCGTAAAGCGGGGCAAGGCCAACCTCGGCATCCGGGTCGTAGAGCAGGGCGAAGTTCTTGCCATGCGCGTCGCTGTTGCCAAGCAAGAAGTTGACGACCAACGCGCGGACGAAGTTCCTTATCCCGAGAGCGGCGTGGGCGCTTCCCAGCCCCCTCAGCAAATCGATGACTCGAGCGACCGAAGGCCCGCCACTCTGCTCGTACTTCGCGGTTGGCAGGAGGCCAAGCGCCTGGCACATGTCCTCCTGGTGCAAGCGCACGACGAATCCCCGATCGTCTTGCCGGCGGTCAAAGCGCTCCACCAGCAGGCATCGCCTCGAACCCACTTCGGCGACCTCGGCGCTTGCCGCCTCCATGCCTGCGGTTGCCGCCACCCGCATGCAAAAGGCCTCGTTTACGGCGAGATCCTCATAGGCGTGAGGCTCAGGCTTCAAGAGATGGGTACTGGGCGTGCCGTCCAACGGCAGTCCCAGCCGGCCGCTCTCGTCGCGGGCCAAGACGAGCTTTTGCTGGACGCCGCCCAGGCTCAGCCGCGCCCCTTCGGGGCTGCCGGTGACTCCCAACGGGTGAGTCGGAAGATCGTCGATGAGCCGGCCGAGCTCATCCTCGCTCAGCGAGCGAATCCGACTGCTCCCCGGGGCCCTCGGCATGACTCCCTCGCGAAGCACCGCGACCGCGCCTGCGCACTCTGAGCCGAGCGCGGCAAGCAACCCGAAGCCGTCCCGCTCGTTGAGACGCAAAGCTTGGGAGATTGCCGATCTGATCGCCCCCTCTGGAAGCAGTCCCTCGAAGAACGGCGCCGACTCGCTTGGCGTGAAGTCCTCTGAACGCAATCGCAACGACGCCGAGAGGACGATACTGCTGGGGCGGTACTTGCGCAGAGCCTCCTCCGAGTAGTTGAACCTGTAGCGCGTCGGACCGCGGCGTTCGATCCTGCCAAGGGCCTCCGAGCCGATGAACACGCCCAGCGTTTCTCCGGGTCGGGGGGTCAATCGACGTCGATCTCCCCGGACCCGGGCTTCTCCCCAAGGCGAAACTCCAGGCCGAGCGCGTCGAGCACCGGCACCAAGCTGTCAAGGCGACTCGTGGGCTTGCCGTGCTCTATCTGGTGCACTACACGCGTGCTGACGTTGGCAGCCAGTGCCAGCTCATCCTGGCGCAGGCCCAGCCTCTTCCGGGATCGCGCCACCGCCTTACCGATCTCCTCGGCGACGGGGCGCGACACTCCAAGCTTCGCGTGCACGATCCCTCAGATTAACCCTCCAGTGGGCCAAAAGTCAATGATTCGATCTATTTATGCATGATCTTACACAGACTTTTGCTCGCCCCGGCGGACACGGTAGAGCTTGATGCGCGCGTCGAAGCCCTTGAGGCGACGTTCGCCGGCGAAGGAGTACTCGAAGCGGTCGGGGGCGGCGCGCTTGCTGGCTTCGTCGGCGAGGACGCTGCCCGGCTTGGCGATCGCGGTGATGCGGCTGGCGAGGTTGACGCAGGCACCGTAGTAGTCGCCGGTCTGGGTCACCGCCGGACCGCGGGCGAGGCCGGCGCGCAGGCGGGGGAACTCCTCGCCTTCCTCCTCGGCGGCCTCGACCAGGCGCAGGGCGGCGTCGGTCATCGCCTCGGCCTCGGCGCAGACGAGCATCGCCGCGTCGCCGATCGTCTTCACAAGGCGCACCGGCGGCTCCGCCACGGCGCTCGCCAGCTCCTCGAGGCGGCTGGCGACCCTGCCCAGCTCTTCGGGGTCGATCTCCTCGCCGAGCTTGGTGAAGCCGACTAGGTCGGCGAAGCAGACGGAGATCTCAGTCGTCGCGCCGAGCTCGCCCGAGGCGAGGTCGGCGGTGCCGATCACGTCGCGGCGAATCTGCTCCAACAGGTGGGCGCGCTGGGCGTAGAGCAGCATCGGCTCGAAGATGGGCAGCATGTGCTCCGCGGCCCCGGAGAAGCGCAGGGCGAGGTCGCGTTCGGTGTCGCCCGGCTGCATCAGGGTTCGCACCATGAGCTCGCGGTTGGCCTCCGCGATGCGCGCCGTCGCCATACCGATCGTGCGTGCGACCTGCAGGATGCCGTCTTCGGGAAGGCCGGCGTCGAGGAACGCCTTCACCCGCCGCGCCGCCTGCAGGTCGGCCTCCTGCAGGCCACGCTCGTCGGGGTCGGGATAGGGAATTCCGAGCGCGGCGCTGGCTCGCTGCAGCAGCTCCAGTTCGCCACCCGAGAGCTCGGCGACTTCGCGCGGCGTGTAGCGGGCGCCGTCGCCGGCGATGCCGCGCTCGACCGGCAGCAGAGTGAGGCGGCCGGCGGCGACAGCCTCGCGCAGCTCCGCGAGCGGCACGCCTTCGCCGTCGAGCTGCTCGAGCAGCGCCAGCCGCGCTTCGCGCGCCTCGCCCTCGACGCCGTCGAGCAGGCCCTCTGCCTCGAAGTCGGTCATGCGCTCGCCACGCTACCGCCCCGGCGCGGATCGCCGCCGCCGCTGAGCGCTCCGCTGGACGGATCGCGCGCGACGGCCTGCACGCCGCCGAAGAAGAGGTTGATCGCCGGCCGGCGCAGGACCGGGATTCCGCGCTCCTCGATCCGCGCCAGCGCCGCCTCGTCGATCCCCGGCTCGGCTTGGACGATCCCGGCCTCGTAGTGCAGACGCGGCGCCCGCACCGCCTCCTCCGCTGCCATCCCCTGCTCGACCGCGCGCACGATCGTCTGCAGGATCGCCGAGCGGATCCGGTTCGACCCGGCGCTCCCCAGGCCGAGCTCGATCTCGCCGTCGCGCAGGACCACGGTCGGCGCCATCATCGAGGGCACGCGGCGACCGGGGGCGATCGCGTGGAAGCCAAGCGGGTTGAGGTCCTCCTCGCCAAGCATGTTGTTGAGGATCACGCCGGTGCCGGGGACCAGCACGCCCGAGCCCGAGCCGTTGGAGCAGGTGACGCTGGCACACATGCCGTCGGCGTCGAGGACGGCGATGTGGGTCGTCGAGCCGAGCAGGTCGCCGACCTTGAGGTCCAGCCCGGCCGGTTCGAGCAGGCTCTCCTCCAGCCCCTCGCCGTAGAGCGCCTCGGCGAAGGCCTCGCCACGGGCCTCGTTGGCGGCGCCCATCGCGGCGACCAGCTGCTCGGGCCCGCTGCTATCCCCCAGCCGCTCGAGCAGGCCGAGGCAGTAGGCGATCAGGATGCCGCCGGAGGACGGCGGCGGGTTGGTCAGTACCTGGGTCCCGCGAAAGCCCGCCCGGATCGGGCGCCGCGCGACGGCCTCGTAGCCCGCGAGGTCGGCCGGTCCGAGCGTGCCGCCGCCCTCGACGACGAACGCGCTGAGCGCCGCCGCGATCTCGCCGCGGTAGAACGGCTCGGCGCCCTCGACGGCGAAGCGTTCGAGCGCCTCGGCCAGCTCCGGGAAGCGAATCGTCTCGCCGTCGCGGAGCGTGCGCCCGGCCGGAGCGTAGAGCCCGCGGGTGCCCTCCAGCCGGGCGTGGATCGGTTCGAGAATGTCGAGGATGTAGGCCTGCTGGGCGTTGACGGCAGCGCCCTCGCGAGCGAGGCGGATCCCGGGGGCGGCCAGCTCGGCAAGCGGCATCGTCCCGAAGCGGCGCAGCGCCTCCGCCAAGCCAGCGGCCGTGCCGGGCACGCCGCAGGATGCCGGACCGACGTAGAACGTCTGCACGGTCTCGGCGTCGAAGTGGACCGGGACCGGCACCAGCTCGGCGCCGCGCTCGATGCCGTCCAGGCCGGGGGCGGCGACGAAGAAGTCGATGAGGACGGTCTCGGCTCCTCGGTGCACCATCATGAAGCCGCCGGCGCCGAATCCGGTCAGGGGACTCTCGGCGGCGAAGGAGGCGAGTACCGCGCAGACCGCGGCGTCGACCGCGTTGCCGCCCTGGCGCAGCACGTTCGCCCCGGCCTCAGCGGTGGCTGGATGGCCTGCGGCAACAACCCCGCGCATGGGGGCCGCCGCTACCCGGGGAGAAACTCTGGGACGTCGAGGCTGCCGAGATCGCCGGCTTTCTCACTGCGAGGTCGGCGGCCCCGACCGGCGTCGGAGGTGCGCCGGATCGTCGGCTCGGCGACGTTGCGCTTGGGGGACGGTCGGCCGTCGAAGCGCGTTGCGACGACCGTGACCCAGACCTGATCCTGAAGCTCCTCGTCGACGTTGGCGCCAAAGATGATGTTGGCGTCGGGATGGGCGGCCTCGCCGACCAGCTGGGCCGCCTCGCTGACCTCGACCAGCGAGAGGTCGGAGCCGCCGGTGATCGAGAGCAGGATCGCCCGGGCGCCCTCCATCGAGGTCTCGAGCAGCGGCGAGGAGATCGCTTTTTCGGCAGCGAGCAGCGCCCGTCCCTCGCCGTGCCCCATGCCGATCCCGAGCAGCGCCCGGCCCGCCTCGGACATGATCGTGCGCACGTCGGCGAAGTCGAGGTTGATGACGGCCGGCAGGGTGACCAGGTCCGAGATGCCCTGCACCCCCTGACGCAGCACGTCGTCGGCGACCTGGAAGGCCTCGACCATCGAGGTCTGTTGGTCGAGCACCTCGAGCAGGCGGTCGTTGGGGACGACGATCAGGGTGTCGACCTCGCCGGCGAGTTCCTCGATTCCCCTGCCGGCCTGGCCGGCGCGGCGGCTGCCCTCGAAGCTGAACGGCTTGGTGACGATGCCGACGGTGAGCGCGCCGACCTCGCGGGCGAGGCGGGCGATCACCGGGGCGGCGCCGGTGCCGGTGCCGCCGCCGGCGCCGGCGGCGACGAAGACCATGTCGGAGCCCTTGAGCAGGCGCTTGATCTTGTCCTGCTCCTCGAAGGCCGAGCGGTGGCCGACTTCGGCGTCGGCGCCTGCCCCGAGGCCGCGCGTCTGCTCTTCGCCGATGTGGACGGTGACGTCGGCGACGCAGAGCTGCAGCGACTGAAGATCGGTGTTGACGGCCATGAACTCGACGCCCGGAATCCGCGCCTCGACCATCCTGTTGACCGCGTTGACCCCGCCGCCGCCCACCCCAACGACCCGGATCACCGGCTGGTGCGGCTCGCCGCTTCCCGGCGGCTCGTACTCCGGCTCCTCCCGCCCGTAACGCGGCGCCTCGACAACCGGCTCGACCTCCCGCCGCGCAGGACGGGGCTCGTCCGAGAAAACTCTTTTCAGCCGCTCTGGCGGGGTCTCCTCGTGAGCCGACTCGACTTGTGCCGGGGACGAAGACGTCTCTCCGGCGGGTGGTGTCGAGGGTGGGACGTCGCCCGCGGCTTGCGAGGACGACGTGTCACCCTCGGCGACAGGACCCGCCGGCTGACTCCCTTCGTCCTCAGTAGTGGACCGAAACAGATCCGACAGTGGCCCCTCTCGCATACTCGCCCGCTTATTGCGCCGACTCATGCTCCAGAACCTCCTTTGCCAGGTCGCGGTAATAGCCCGCGGCGTTCCCCTGCGGATCGTACTTGAGCACGCTGGCCCCTTTCACGGGAGCCTCGGCGAACTTGATCGCCTTGCGGATGCGGGATTTGAAGACGAGGTCTCCGAAGTTCTCCTCGAGGATCTCGACCGCCTCCTTGGCGTGGACCGTGCGGGAGTCGAGCATGGTCGGCAGGATGCCCTCGATCCGCACGTCGGGGTTGAGGTTCTCCTGGATCATCTTCAATGTGTTCTGCAGCTGGACGAGGCCGCGCATCGAGAGGTACTCGCACTGGACGGGCACGATCACCTTGTTGGCGGCGGTCAGGGCGTTGATCGTCAGCAGCCCGAGGCTCGGCGGGGTGTCGATGCAGACGAAGTCGTAATCGCCTGCGACCTCCTTGAGCGCCTTCTCCAGCGAGCGCTCGCGACCGATCTTGGTGCTCATCGCGATCTCGGCCCCGGCCAGGTCGATCGAGGCGACGGCGATGTCGATCTCCCGCTTCTGGATGATCTCGGAGATCGGCATGTCGTTAACCAGCACGTCATAAAGACTCTTTTCCACGCGATCCGGATCGATTCCCTGACTCATCGTCAGGTTCCCCTGCGGGTCCAGGTCGATGCAAAGCACCCGGTGCCCGGACTCCGCGAAGGCCACCGCAAGGTTCAACGTCGTCGTCGTCTTGGCGACCCCGCCCTTCTGATTGGCAAACGCGATCACCTCAGCGCTCTTGACCGGCACCTCCGGCTCGACCTTCTCGACCACCGCCTCATGCCGCGACGGCGCCAACAGATCCCGAGGCATGAACCTCTCCGGCTCAGACTCACCTTCCTCGGCTTCGACAACAGGAGCACCGCCCGATCCCCCAGAAGCTTGGACATCTAGAGCCGTCGGTCCCGGAGCGTCAGTCATCTCCGCCTCTCCCGCGGGTGGCGGTGTAGGGGGGCCCACCCCCGAGGACGCTTTAGCGACCGCAGGGGGTGGGGGGTCCCCTGCACCGACAGGACCCGCGGGCTGGGAGGAGTCAGGCTCGGGCGCCTCCGGCACCGCCGCCTCGATCTCCTCCAGCTCCTCCACGATCGGGTGCTGCTCCTCGACGACCGGCTCTCTGAACTTGCTCTTGCGGCTCAAGAATCCCATTGCAGCGGGTATTCGCATGACCCCCCGCTTTTCCTGCTCTGCCCATAAATTGCTAGGAATCGTCCGCTGACCGAACTTCTCGACAAGCGTGTGGTCTTCGTCACCGGCAAGGGCGGCGTCGGCAAGACGACGGTCGCGGTGGCGCTCGGGATGCGCGCTGCCGCCGAAGGAAAGCGGACGATCGTCTGCGAGGTCGCGGCGCAGGAGAACGCCTCGCGCTTCTTCGAGCACGCCGAGGTCGGCTTCCACGAGGTCGAGATGGCCGAGGACCTCTGGGCGATCTCGATCGACCCCGACGAGGCGATGCGCGAGTACGTGCTGCTGCAGCTCAAGGTGCGCGCGATGCGCGACATGCTCTTCCGCAGCCGCATCTTCACCTACCTGACCGCGGCGACGCCGGGGCTGAAGGAGCTGGTCACGATCGGCAAGATTTGGGAGCTCGCCCAGCTCGACCGCAAGGTGAAGCGCGGGCGCAAGTACGACCTGGTGATCGTCGACGCCCCCGCCACCGGGCACGGGATCGGCTTCCTGCAGACGCCGCGCACCTTTGCCGCGATCGCGCGCGTCGGCCCGATCCACTCGCAGGCGCGCGAGCTCGACCGCCTGATCGTCGACCACGAGCACACCGGCGTCGCGATCGTCGCCCTGCCCGAGGAGATGCCGGTCAACGAGTCGGCGGCGCTTGAGCGCGACCTGCGCGAGGAGGTCGGCGTCGCGGTCGACCGCGTCTACATGAACGGCCTCTACCCCGAGCGCTTCGCCAACGAGGAGAGCGAGAGGCTCGGGCGACTGGCAGAGGGCGAGAACGGCGCCGTGCGCGCCGCCGCTCGCGCGGCGCTCTCCGAGCACAACCGGGCGCGCTCGCAACGCGCCCAGCTCGCCCGCCTGCGCCGCCGCGTGCGGGCGCCGGTCAAGACGCTCCCCTTCCTCTTCGAGCCCGAGCTCGGAGTCGAGGCAGCCGGGCGACTGGCGAGGAGGTTGGGCTGATGTCGCACGTCGGCGAGATCCTGCGGGGCAAGGACGTCTGCATCTGCGCCGGCTCGGGCGGGGTCGGCAAGACGACGACCTCGGCGGCGATCGCGGCCGGGATGGCGGCGAGCGGGCTGAAGGTCTGCGTGCTGACGATCGACCCTGCCAAGCGGCTCGCCGACTCGCTCGGCCTGAAGGAGCTCGGCAACGAGGCCAAGCGGGTCGATCCGGCGTTGTTCGAGGGCCAGGGCATCGAGATCCGCGGCGAGCTCTGGGCGATGATGCTCGACGCCAAGGCGACGTTCGACGAGCTGGTCGCGCGTCAGGCGCCCGACGAGGAGTCGCGCGACCGCGTGCTCGGCAACCGCATCTATCAGCAGATCTCCAACGCGCTGGCCGGCTCGCAGGAGTACATGGCGATGGAGAAGCTCTTCGAGCTGCACACCGAGGGTCGCTTCGACCTGCTCGTGCTCGACACGCCGCCGACCCGCAACGCGCTCGACTTCCTCGACGCGCCGCGGCGCCTGACCCAATTCATCGAGGGCCGCTCGCTGAGCATGTTCATGCGCCCGACCGGGCTGGCGGCGAAGGTCGCGGGGCGGGGCGCCTCGGTCGCGCTCTCGGTCTTCAAGCGAATCGTCGGCTTCGACCTGCTCGCCGACCTGGCCGAGTTCTTCAACGCCTTCAGCGGCATGGTCGACGGCTTCCAGGCCCGGGCGAAGCGCGTCAACGGCCTGCTCGCCGACCCGCGCACCTGCTTCCTCGTCGTCTGCGGCCCGCAGGGCGAGCCGGTCGACGAGGCCGTCTACTTCCACCGCAAGCTGGTCGAGGCGAAGCTGCCCTTTGGCGGGGTGATCGTCAACAAGGTGCATTACCCGGCCGAGAAGCTGCGGGGAGACGGCGAGGACCTGCGGGCGGCGCTGGGCGGGAAGCTGGGCGACGAGGATCTCGCCGATCGGGTCGCCGAGAACTTCGCCGACTACCAGGCATTGGCCGAGCGCGACGCGCGCAACATCGAGCGCCTCGCCCGCGAGCTGCGAACCGCCGGCGTGATCCGCGTCCCCTACCTCGACGAGGACGTCCACGACCTCGCCGGCCTAGCCGAGATCAACCGCTACCTGTTCGCCTCGTCAGAGGAGCGCGAGGCGATCGCCGCCGGCCGAGCTTGAGCCCGATCATTCCTCGCCGCGCGCCTGCCGCAGTCGTCGCAGGTCGATGAGGTCTTCCGGCCGCCCGGCCGTTTCCTTGAGCGCGACCAGATCGTCGTAGCCGACGACCTTGATCCGCAGGCCGTCGATGTCCACATCGACGGCAGCCGGCGCCAGCCTCGGCCAGAGCTCCTCGTCGCCAATCCACTGCATGATGTCGAAGCGTCCAAGTCGCGTGCGCAGCACCCAATTACCCCCAAGGCCGAGCGCCTCTGGATCGAGCGGATCGGGAAGCTCGCCCTCCTCGAACTCATCGGCCCCTTCGACCTCGGCGCCGAGGCGGCGAAGAAGCCGCGCCAGCCTCTCGAAGTTCTCGGGGCTCGGCGCCGGCACGATGTCGACGTCCTTGGTCGCCCGAACGTAGCCATGAAAGCCAACCGCCACTCCGCCGATGACGAGAAACTCGATCCCGTCCCGGTTGAGCTCCGAGAGGATGCCGGAGATATCGAGCTCAGGCACTTCGCTTGCGGCCTGCCTCAGCCACCCTCGACATGAACCGGGACAGCTCGAAGACCTGGGCTACTCGTTGGGCCGGCGTGAGCTCGGTGTAGTCACGCCGCAGGGCAGCGCGGTCCGCCTCGCCGTCGGGACTCCAGTTTCCGGTTCGTTTCGCCGGTTTCACGGAACATCACCGTACAACGCTTCCAGCGCGACCGAAGGGGGTCAGCCGGCGTGGCGGTAGTGGTCGTACTTCAACTCCTTGACCTCCCAGTCCGCGTCCTCGGGGACCGGGAAGAGGTGGCGGACGCGGGGGGTGTCGATCCGCTCGCGGTGGGCGACGTCGCCCTCGACCGCGGGGAAGTCGAGCGTGCTCTCGGGGGCCTCGACCTCGTCGAGCCAGTCGCGGGCGGTGATCCGGATCTCGCCCTCGGCCGGGATCGGCTCGAGGATGCGGGTCTCCTGGTCCATGTCGTGCTCCTCCTCTGTCTCGTCGAGCGGCAACCGCGGCGATTCGAACTCGGGTGCGGGCTCCGCCGCGTAAGTAGGCTCGGGTGCCGGCGTCGGCGTTTCGGCTGCCGGCTCGGCGGCGGGCGCGGCCGAGACCGCGATCTCGACGTCGCCGGCGCCGAGGCCGGTGGCGATCAGGGTCTCCTCGGCGGCGGCGTTGAGGTCTTCCCCCAGTTCGCCGAGGGCGGCGTCGCGCAGGATGCGGCGCACGCCCTCCTCGAGCCAGCCGGCGGTTGCCAGGCCAGGCAGGGACTGGGAGCCGTTCATCAGAGCGCGCTCCAGCTCGAGCGCCTCCTCGATCCGCTCGCGGGCCTCGAAGCGATCGAGCTCCTCCCCGGCGAGCAGCGCCGAGGCGCGCATCGGCAGCGAGGCGCCGACCGGCCCCTGGCCGTCGAGCACCGCGCGCAGCGCCAGCAGGTGGTCGCTGAGACCCTCGAGCGAGGTCTCGCGCCCGCAGCCCATCTCGAAGCGGGCGACCGCCCACGAGAGGGCGCCGTCGGGGTCGGGGCGGGCCTCCAGCGAGGCGGCGAACTCGGCGAGCCGTACGGCCTCCTCCTCGTTCAGCTGATAGGCGCCGGGGCGCGCTGCCGGGGCGCCTGTGGCGAGACGGGCCCAGCGGCCCTCGCCGGTCGGGGCGAAGGCGTACGGACCGAGGCCGACGCTGCCGGCCTTGAAGAGGTGCATGACGCTGACCAGCTCGCGCAGCTGAACCATCGCGGTCTCGGCGCTCTCGGAGCCCTCGCCCTGCTCGGCGAGAGCGAGGAACTGCGGCTCCCAGGCGGCGCGGCCCATGCCCTCGCTGCGCATCGCCTCGAGCGGCGCCTCGATCGCGTCGGCGCGGACGATCTCGACCCCCTTGGCGAGCGCCAGGCGCGGCAGTGGCATGCGTAGGCCAACCAGCGGCGCGATCAGCACGTCGGCCTCCTCGGCGCCGCGCGTCTCCGCCTCGAGCACGGTGAGCGCCTGGGCGAGGCGCTGGTGGTCGAGGGTGAATTCGGTGCAGCCGTCCCAGAGCGAGGCGAGAAAGACGTTGAGCATGCGCGCGGCGCGCTCGCCCGGGTCGCTCGGCACGATCTCGCCGCGCGCTTCCAGGTAGGCGGGGGCGATGCCGGCGGCGGCGACGGTGTCGCGGGCCGGCCTGAAGGCGTCCAGGGCGCGCAACTCGGCCTCGTGGTCGCGCACGTAGCGCGCGATCAGCGGCCGGTAGCTGTAGAAGGCGGCGTCCTCGCCGCTGTCCGCGTCGACGTCGAAGGGGATCTGGTCGCCGGCCGCGACCAGCGCGCTGAGCCTGACCGCCGCCTCGGAGGCGAGGCGGGTCAGCGAGTCGTTGAGCAGCCGGTCACGCACGCTGCTCGCTTCCTCTCCCCGCCTGGCGCTCCTGCGCCTGCACGCAGGTTTGCAGGACGCGCCGGTTCTTTGCGGACCCTATGGGTACTCAACAACCGGCACGTCAGGCGGGGACAGTGACGGCCTCGCCGAGCAGCCAGCGGGTGCCGTAACGGCGCATGTCCTCGACCAGCGGGACGAGGGCCTCGCCCTTCTCGGTCAGCGCGTACTCGACACGGGGGGGGACCTCGGGGTAGGTGTGGCGCTCGACGATGCCCTCCTCTTCGAGCGCCCGCAGGCGCAGCGAGAGGGTGCGCGGGCTGATCCCCTCCAGCGAGCGCTCCAGCTCGCAGAAGCGGCTCGAGCCCTCGGCCAAGTCGCGGATCACGAGGAGCGTCCACTTGCCGCAGACGACTTCGGCCGTGCGGCAGACAGGACAGCTGGCATTGGATGCGGCACTCATCGCAGGGGCGAGGCGGGCTCGTGTCGATTGCGTCGAAGACCTCGCTTCACGAGTGTAGCGGGTCGCGCTTCAGTTATTGAAGTTTTAGACGACTACTGGGGTTCGTAGCTGCCGACAGGCACGGGCCGCGGGTTGAGAACGACGATCTTGTAGCGGGTCGAATCGGGGCCGAAGACGAAGGTCTCGGGCATGCCGGGTTCGACTTCGAGCAGTTGGCAGGCTTCGGCGCCCAGCAGGCAGCTGCCTTCGCCGAAGATCGCGGTCACCTCGTCGGATACGAGCAAGATCACGTTGTTGGCATGGCTGGTGTTCGTGCTGGGGCCCATGTAGGCCACGGCCTGGACCTTGTCGCTGGGCAGCGGCGCAACCGGGATCACCCGCTTGTGGAGCACCGGGCCGCTGGTTTCCTTCTTGCCGTTGGCAAGGGTCTTGGTGGTGGTGATCTTGACGTCGATCGCGGTCACGTATCGGGTCAACCTGTTCGGGTGGCTCGGGCTCGAGCTGTTCGGGTGGCTCGGGCCGCCAGGTTCGGGTTCGGTCGTCGAGTCACCGCCGGACGATTCGCCACCCCCGGACGATTCGCCGCCGGATTCGGAGGTTTCGCTCCCGGTGCTCACTTCGACTTCCCCGTTGCCCGCAACATCGGCCGACGTGTAGCGCTGGACAAATGGATTGGTCGGCGCGCGGTGCTCGAGCCGCTTGCTGTAATCGCGCAGACCGGGGTTCGCCTCCACCACGGTAAATCGCGAGGCTCCCGCACTGCTCTCGAGGGCTCCCACGGCCGTTGCCACCGACGGGCGCTGGCTCGACTCTTCCGAGCCGCCGCCGAGCAGGAAGGGCATGGCGACAATGGCGATGAGGCCGAGCGCAACCAGCGGCAACAGGTGGCGATCGCGCAGGTCCCAATAGAGGTCGACCAGGAACCGCGGCACCTTCAGCTCCGGTCCTTTCAGTCGCTTCACGGAGCACCTCCCGTTGTGGTCGATGCCGGAATCGAGCTGACCGATTCGGGTCCGGCGGGGGTGGCGCCGCCGGTCAAACCCTGGCCGGGTGGGGTGACAAAAGTCGTGACCTTGAACGTCACCTGCAGTTCGGGGAACGCGGAGTCCGGGTCTTCTTCGAGCGAGAACCCATCGATCGTGATCAGGCGACCGTCGACAGCGACGTTTTCGTTGGTCGTCTCGACCAATTCGTCAAGACCTTCGATGAAGTCGGCGATTTTGAAGAAGCCGCCGTGAAAGGTGAGCGTGTACGGCATCACGGCAAGCCCGGCCGGGCCGATGCTTGCGCCCAACGGCAGCAGCGAGGCGGAGGCCTCGGTCGCCGAGACTGGTTCGCCCGTAGCGGCGATCGTTGCTTCCGGCGCTTCTTCGCCCGACGATTCGAGTTTCAGCGTCTGGAACCTCACGTCCGCTTTGTGGGAGATGCGGTTGACCTGCACGAGAAGCGAGGGGGTGTCGTCGCCACTCGGCGCCGCCTTGCCGAGCACGACCAGCCGCTGGTAGTCGACGGCAAAGCCGCGGCGCGCCGCCAGCCCGGCCTGCACTTCGGCCCGATGCTGGGAGAGGGTCGCCTGCAGCTTCCCGACCCGCGCGTCCAGTTTCTTTACCTCTTCGCGCTTCGGGCTCAGCGCCAGCATCCAGAAGGCAGCAGCCAGCGCGACAACGCCGAGCATTGAGAGGATCACCGCATTCTTGGTCTTGCCCTCGAGCTTCGTCATTCTTCGGAGCCCCCTTCTTCGGAACCCCCCGAGGCTTCGGCCGAGGTGGACTGTGCGGTTTCGGTTGACGTTTCGGGCGCTTCTTCTTCCTGCCCTTCGGAAGTGACGGGAATCGGAGCGGCATCGAAGGCGACAACGAGGTTGAACTTGGCCAGGAACTTGCGCGTGCGACAGTCACCGCCGCCACCGCTCCCCGTGCCGGCCTGGGCCTTGTCGCTGCCGAGTTCGGAGGATTCCACGCCGACCCTGGTGACGCCGTCGATCTCCTTCAGAGCGGTGACGAAGCGGGCGACTCCCTCCTGGCCACGAGCGCAGCCTTCCATTGTCAGCGCCGGTCCGGGGGCGGCGCCGCGTAGTTGAGAGTCGCCAGCCCCGCCGGCAACCGTGGTGCTGGCGGTAGCCGTCGCGTTGAGAGTTGTCAGCCAGACGTCATGGGGCAGGACCAAGGCGAGTTCGCGCATCACCCGTTCCCAGTCGAAGCGGCTGTTGGCAAGGCTGGCGACGGTCTGGACGCGCGCTTCGCTCATCGCCTTGAACTCGGTGTAGGCGGTGAGGTGCCGGGCGCGCGCCTGCGCAATCGCGTCTTCGCGCTTCAGGGTCGCGATTTCGTCTCGACGTTCGGAGATCTGGTTGCCGGTGAGGACGAGCGCGGCCACGCCGACCATGACCAGCGCGAGCGCGCCGAGCACGACGTACGGCAACGGCCCCGTGCGCAGCGGCCGCGTCTCGCCGCGACGCTGCTCGGGCGGGATCAGGTTGACTGGGCGCACCGCTCAGCTCTCCAGTGCGAGGCCGTAGGACAGGGTGAGGCGCGCGGCGGCCTCCTCGCCCAAGCCGACAAGCGCGGGCGGACGGCCGATCCGGATCGGCCACCCGAGGCTCTCCTCCATGCGTTGCGAGAGGCCGGCGATCGCGCTGCCGGCACCGCCCAGCACTATCCGCTCGACCGGCAGGGAACCCTCCTGGGCGCCGTAGTAGTCGAGCGAGAGGCGCAGCTCGTCGAGCAGCGACGAGACACCGTCTTCGAGCGCACCGCGCGCGGCGGCGACGGTCTCGGGATCACCCTCGATCTGCTCGACCGGCAGCTCCAGCCCGACGTAAGTCAGCCACTGGGCGGCGTGCTCGACACTGAGGCCGCGAGTCCCGGCCAGCGCTTCGCGGATCGACTCAAGCCCGACGTGGGAGACGCGCGTGAAGAGGCAGGAACGACCCCGCGCCACAGCGAGGTTGGTGACGTCGCCGACGTTGCAGTAGAGGACGGCTTCGCTCGTCCGCTCGCCCGGCTCCGGGGCGCCCCCCTCCAGGCCCGCGTCGGCGAGGGCGCGAATCATCGCGAAGGCCGAGAGGTCGACCCCGACCGGTTCGAGGCCGGCGTCGCTGATCGGCTTGACGAAGGAGGAAACCATCTCGCGACGGGCCGCGACGACGACCACGTCGACCTGCGGCGCGCTGCCGTCCTCGCCGGCGACGCCACCGACCACCTGGTGCTCGAGCACCGCTTGGTCGAGCGGCATCGGAATCTGCTCCTGAGCTCGAAAGCGAACTGCCGCCTCCATCTCCTTCGGGTCCTCGATGACCGGGAGTCGCACGGTGCGGACGACGACGTTCTGGTTGCCGACTCCGAGCCGGACCTTCTTGCCCAGCTTGTGCTCGGCGAAGAGCGCCTTGAGCGCGGCGGCCAGGCGATCGGGGTCGAGCACCTCGCCCTCGTGGAAGACACCGGGCGCAAGCGGAGCGATCGCCGAGGCCCGCACCTGGGCAGAGCCATTGGCGCCCTGCACTTCGGTCGCGGCGATGCTGCCCGCCTCGATCTCGAGGCCGGCGACGTTGCCCGTCTTCTTCTTCCTGGTCAGTTGCGGTCGCATGGGCTGGTGCGCGGCGCCCAAAGGCGCTGCCTCTCTCTCTCAATCGACAGAAAGGCCACAGACCTTTCGCCCTGCAACTACTTACTTCTATGAGAACCTGGACGTCCGTCTGAGCAGCGCTCAGAAGGTGCTCAGGTAGAGATCGACGATATGGTCGCCAAGAAGCAGGCCCACGATGCCGCCGAAGGCGAGGAAGGGACCAAAGGGGATCGCCCGCTTTCGCGCCGCGGCCCCATCACGGGCGATCATCGCCAAGCCGATCAGGGAGCCCGCCAGCAAGGCGACGAGGATGGCGGGAGCGACGTTACGACCGAGGAAGAGGCCCATCACGGCGGCCAGCTTGACGTCGCCGAGTCCCATCCCGCGCGGGTAGGCGAGCGCCGCGGCGAAGAGCAGACCGCCGGCCGCGAGAGCGGCGACCGCCCGCTCGGGGAGGCTGCTGGGGTCGCCGACCGCGGCGAGCGCGACGGCTAGGAGCGCGGCGGCGATCAGGATCTTGTTGGGGATGATCCGCCGCTCGAGGTCAGTGAGCGTCACAGCCATCAGGACGGTGACGAAGACCAGCCCCAACGCCACGTCCCAAGGCTCGTCCCAGAGGACGAGGACCGTGACCGCGTAGAGGGCGCCAAGGGTGAGCTCGGTAAGCGGGTAGCGGGCCGAGATAGAGGCGTCGCAGCAGCGCGCACGCCCGCCCAGCAGCACCCAGGAGAAGACCGGGACGTTGTCGTAGGCGGCGATCTGCGCGCCGCACGACGGACACATCGAGCGCGGGCCGACGATCGACTCGCCACGGGGAACGCGGTGGGCGACGACGGTGATGAAGCTGCCGGCGATCAGCCCTCCGAGGAAGGCGAGCGCCGCGGCGGCGGCCACCCGTCAGCTCCCTTCGATCGGGGTGGTGGTGTCGACCTCGATCCGGGCCGGGTACTTCGGGTGGTCATAGGTGATCGGGATCGCTTCTGCATCGGTGTTGCCCGGGTCCACGCTGAGCGCCAGGCCGAGCCGGTCGTCTTTGTTGATCGTTTCGGGACCCGCGAATTCCATCGTCAGACGCACCCTGGTCCATTCGCTTCGCGGCCAGTACCCGATTCCCTGCGGGGTATAGGTCCAGTACGCGTTGTTGGTCGTGCTGTTTTTGAGGATCGAGTCGGTCGCGGAAGGGCTTTCGACACTGCCGGTTTCGTGGCGCTTGAACAGGTAGACGCAGAGCGTGCCGTGATAGGACCCGTCGCTGAGGGCGCGAGTGTAGAACTCGAGCGTCACTTTTCCTTTCATCGAGAAGTCTTCGGCGAACCGATCGGTGACCCAGCGGTGGGTCTGGGCCTGCGGGTGAACAGTGCCGGTCGGAGTGAAATGGCAGCCGCTGGTGTCGTCACGCACGATCTGCACGCCCCTGTCGGTTTCGGGAGACGGCGTCAAGGGCTCGACGTCGCTCGAGTAGTCGTAGAGAACTGGGTTGCTTTCGTCGAGAGGGGCCGGGTCGGGAGGAGCGCCAAGCAGCAGGGCGTCCGGAGCGCCCGGTTTGGTGCCGGTCTGGGGACCGTTGGCACAGGTGCCGAGGGTGTTGTGGACCAGGTGATCCGCTTCGATCGTCTGACGTTCGGTGCTGCCAGTTTTCGCACAGGGAGTGTCGGTGAGGTAGAGCTGCTGGGCCGTGACCGCGGTGCCGGTGTGGGCTTTTTCGGTGTTCCCGGCGGTCGATTCGGTCAGCGTGCTGGGGTCGATCGCCTCCGACTGGACTTCGTAGTAGCCGCGTTCCGCTTTCTGAACGACGCCGTTGTCGAGCTTGACGGCGACGACGATCTGCTTGAAGTCCTGATTTCCAGGGCAGTAGTCTTCCGCCGCTTCCGTGCTCTCCTTGCACGACGGGTCGTCGCGCCAGACGACATAGCGGTAGAGCTCACCCGTGACGTTGCCGCTCGTAAACGGGATCGGGCCCGGCGTGACGACGCCGCCTTTGATCGTTTTGTTTTCTTCGCTGCCTGACCCCCCGTAGAGACTTTCGCCGTTGACCACCAGCGTCGCGTATTCGCCCTGCGGGTCGCGTTGCAGGGCGAAGCTGCCATTGACCACACGGTGGTTGGGGTTTTGCGCGCTGGTCTCGTGCTGTGGCGTTTTCGTCATCGCGAGTTCTTCGTAGGAGAGGCTGTGCAACTTCTCGAGCTGTTCCTGGGCCGCGTCGATCGCGACCTGCGTCGACTTGGCCCGTTGGTCGTTGCGCACCGCCGAGGCAAGCACGCCGAAGGTCGCCATCGAGGCCATCGCCAGGATCAGGACCGCGATCAGGACCTCGACGATCGTCATTCCCCTCTCGGAACTCTCACCTCCGATTCGGGTTTTGACCCGGGCAACCATCATCCGGCCAGGGTCGCGGTGCGCAGACTGGCGCCGTCGGAGACGGTGAGAGCGCCACTACCGCTCGGATCGGGGACCTCCAGGGTGATGCCGACGAAGGTGGGGGAGGTCCCAGCTTTCACCGACCCGCACTGGGTCGGGTCGGTTTCGGCACTGGGCACGTAGCAGAATACTTCGGCGGAGTCGATGCCGGTGGCGATTGTCGTCGTCGAACCGCCCGAGGTGGCTCCGACTTCACGCTCGGTTCGAGTGCAGGACGTCGTCGTGCAGCTGTAGACGATCTGACACTGGATTGCCGCCGCGGAGGTACTGGTCTGGACCGCCCCGCCGCACGTCGTTCGCCGCACCCGCGCGACGAATGAGACCGAGGTCGGAGAGGAGGAGGTGACGCTGACCCCGTTGCGGATCTCGCGCGTCATCCGCTCCAGCTGCCAGCGGGCCGTGGAAACCGCCTGCGCCTTCTCGCTCAGTTCCGGCTGCTGGCGCACGGCGCTGATCAGCATCGCCGAGGCGCCACCGACGATAGTGACGCTCATCGTCGCGGCGACGAGCAGCTCGATCAGAGTCAGCCCGGCCTCGCCATCGTGGCTCACGAGCCGGCGACGCAGGACGGCGATCAACGGGGGACCACCTTGAAGCGGCGCGTCGCCGGTGCGGGCTCCCACATCCCGACCGCGTTGACGGCCCTGACCTTCAGCACGTGCTTGCCGCGACTGAGCGTCTTCAGCCTCAGCGGCGATCGGCACCTCTTCCAGCGGCCCCGGTCGAGCTTGCAGCGGAACTTCGTGCCCGGCTGGCCGGTGGAGTCGACGAAGCGAAAGATGGGGTTGCGCGAGCGCGTCTTCGCCGCCGGGGCGAAGGTGATCCTGGTGCGAGGGCTCACGTAGACGCTTGCCGGTTTGGTCCTCGGACCGACGGGGACGCCAAGGTCTCCGAGCCCCAGGCCGCCGCTCGACCCCCCGCCGTCGGCACCGCCTCCCGTCCCGCCGCCCCCTTCGCTTCCGCCGCCTTCGCCACCCCCGCTGCCCTGCTGGACGTAGGAAATCGGGCTGGAGCAGGTCGAGACGAAGCCTTCGGCTTCCGCCGTCGCGTAAAACGCCGTGGTCGAGTTGGCGGGAACGGTGACGCCGACCCCGGGTGCTTCGAGCTGTGCGGCCAGGGCATGGGCCACCGGTTCGCCCGAGCAGGTCTGGCTGGTGTAGAGCTTGACCGTCGAACCCGCCTGGGCGTGTCCGAGGATCTTCGGCGCGGTCGAAGAGGCGGGCGATGGCGGGTTGGTGGCTTCCAGCACCGGTGCGCTCGGGCCGAGTTCGAGGTCCGGCGAGTTGCTGGTCGAGACCAGCAGCGTCGTCTCTTCGCCCGGCGATTCGCCAAGGAAACGTTCGTAGACGTCGACTTCGTTGTCGCCGTCTACGAGCGTGAAGCGCTCGAAGGAGGTGAAGAAGACGTGCCGTCCGTCGGCTGAGGCGTCGGCGAACGTGGCGCCGCAGTTGCCTTTTTTCAGCGGGCAGTAGCTGGGCGACGTAGTGATCAGGCTGGTTGTTTCGCCGAGCAGATCGCGGGCGTAGATGTCGTCTTCGCCGTCTGGGTCTTCGGCCGAGAGCTTCTCGGCGCTGGTGAAGACGACGTGCGATGCATCGGCCGACGCGCGGTTGAAACGGGCGTCGAAGGCGCCGTCACCGCAACCCGCGCATCCCGGATCGGGGCGGGAAGCCAGGACCGGCGCGCCGCCCCCGACTTCCTGCTCGTAGACGTCGATGCTTTCGTCGTGGTCCTGCGGCGCGAGCTGCTCCGCGCTGCTGAAGACGACGGTGTCCGCGTCTTCGCTGACCGCGTCGAACGTCGCCCCGCAGGCGCTTTCGCATCCGGCCGAGGTGACCAGCTCGATCGTGCCGCCGTTCCACTCGTAGATGTCGTTGGCGCCGTCTTCGTCTTCGGGGACCAGCGACTCCGCGGTGGTGAAGAAGACGTGGGCCCCGTCGCCGGTGGCCGCGGCGAAGCTTGCGGTGAGCGCGGTCGGGTCTCCACCGGAGATCAGACGCGTCGGACCGCCGGCGAGGTCGCGCGAGTAGACGTCGGTCGCGGCGTCTTCGTCGGCCGGCAGCAGGACCTCGTCGGTGCTGAAGAAGACTCGGGTGCCGTCGTCGGAGCTGCCCTGAAAGACCGGCACCGCGCCACTGTCGCCGCAGGAGGGGCAGCTTTCTTCGCCCCGTGTGACCAGCGCGGTCGCCTCGGTCACGACGTTGCGGGCGTAGACGTCTACCGCTTCGTCGCCATCGGCCGGGAGCAGCGGCTCGGCGGTGGTGAAATAGGCCCAGGCGCCATTGGGGGAGATGCCGCGCAGGGAGGCATCGAAGGGACCATTGCCGCCTGCCGAGACGAGGCTCGTCGTTTCGGCTCCCAGGTCGCGCACGTAGACGTCGAACGAGGCATCGGTGTCTTCGCTGACGAGCTTCTCGTCGGTGACGAAGAAGACCAGCGCGCCGTCGGCGCTCCCCTTAGCGAAGGTGGCGTCGAAGGAGCCGTTGCCACATCCCGGAGGACAGCCGGCTTCGCCGCGGGTGACAAGCGTCGTCGTCCCGGTTTCGAGGTCACGCATGTAGACGTCGGCCCGCAGATCGGTGTCGGCTTCGACCAGCGACTCGTCGGTGGAGAAGAAGACCCTGGTCCCGTCTCCATTGGCCCCCTCGTATCGGGCGTTGTACGCGTCGGCGCCGCCGGCGGGGCCGAACGACACCTCGCGCGTCACGTAATCGCCGACGCCTTCGTCATAGGAACGCTCGTAGACGTCGCGCTTGCTGTCGGTGTCGCCGGGAACCAGCTGCTCTTCGGTTTCGAAGAAGACGATCCCGCCATCGGCGGAGGACCCTCTGTAGATCGCGGGCGCGGCCATGGCCGCCGGGGCGACCGTGAGAAGGGCGGCGAACGCCGCCAGCGCGAACGCCAGCGCGCGGTGTCTGTGCTTTGCCAGCATCGTTGCTCTATCGGCGCGATTAGGCCATTCGCTTAGCCCCGTGTTGGACGCCTGACCGAAGCCGAGAGCGGCTCAACCGACGGTCTCAGACCGTCGTGGGACGGTCTCACGCTGTCGAGACAGCGATTCAGCCGCCCCAATCGCCCAAGCCGCCTTCCGCGCCGGTGTCCGAGCAACCGCCCTCGCCGCCTGCTTCGCAGGGGAAGGTGAGAGTACCCCCCGCGTTGTCGACCGCGAACCAGTGTGTGCCAAAGCCGTCGACGGCGACCCGGTAGCCGCCGGCGGTCGGGGCTTCCGCTTCGCCGGGACCGGTGACGGTCAGGCTGGCGGCGTTCGAGAGGATCGGTTCTATCGTGACCAGAACGGCTCTGGTCGCGCCGACGTAACCGCCTTCGTGCTCGGTCGAGTACGCCTCCATCGCGACCTCGGCGGCGTGCGCGTACGCCTTGGCCTTCGCGTCGCCGGCCTTTTCCTTCTGGTTGAAGAAGGCGGGCAGGGCGATCGCGGCCAAGATGCCGAGGATGAGCGTGACAACGAGAAGCTCGATCAGCGTGAAGCCGGCCTCGCTGTCGCCGCCCCGCCGGGCGCCAATCTTGGCGTGGAGATTCCGCGTGTCGATCACTTGCCTGATCCCTTCTGTGGCGAGCTCATTGCCGAAGAACGAGGGGCGGGCCGTGCGGCCCGCCCCTCGGGAACTTCAGGCTTGGCTAGGCCAAGGCAAGGGGCCTATTGATCAGCCGCCCCAACCACCGGTCGGACATCCACCTTCGCCGGGGGGAGTACACGGATAGGTCAGTGTGCCTTTTTCGTTTTTGATGTCGAACTCGTGACCATTCGTAGAGAACGATTTGATCGTGTATTCGTTGGACGCGATACCCGAGAGTTCGATGCCGGCGCCTTCTGCTTCTTCGGTTTCTTCGTTTTCACCGCGAGCCTGGACAGTCGGCTCGATTTCCTGCAGCGCTCCGACCGTGACACCAACGTAGGACCCGTTGTTGTCGGTCGCGTACGTCTCCATCGCGACCTGCGCCGAGTGAGCGTTCTCCTTGGCCTTCGCGTCGCCGGCCTTTTCCTTCTGGTTGAAGAAGGCGGGCAGGGCGATCGCGGCCAGGATGCCGAGGATGAGCATGACGACGAGAAGCTCGATCAGCGTGAAGCCGGCCTCGCTGTCGCCGTTGAGCCGGGCGCCAACCTTGGCCCGGAGATTCTGGACAAACATCAGTGACCTCCTATGGTCATCGTTGTTGAGCCAGAGCCCCGTCGCATCTCAGCCACGTGGTGTCTGTCGACCCCGGTGGAAGCCCGGCCAACTCCAAAAGAGTCCCGTTGGCTTTGCGCCCCCGCCTCACGACGGGTTTGCCTTTGGCACCGAAGCACTGGCAGATTCATCACGGCACCGTTATCGGCGCCACAGCCCCCGCCTTAATCCCCGAAACTAGGGCTTCATTTACCCAAAATCGGGTTCTAAAGCCGATTCCCGCGGATAACCCGTCAACCGGCGTTATGCCGGACAGACCACGTTCAGATCGTGAGACCGCGCTGTCTCGGCCAAGCGCACGTCGTAGGTGAAGAACGCCCCCACCTCCTCCCTGATGCTGAGCGCCGTGGCGAGATGAATCGCATCAAGGCTGCGCAAGTTGGCCGGAGCTAGAGTTGCCGCATTGTCCAACAGCGCATCGTCGAGAGGCAACCGAGAAACGTCCAAGAGCCACTCGCGGACATCACGCGCGTACTCGTCCCGATGGCAGGAGCAAGCTCGGATCGCCTCGAGGCCAAGCAGCGCACTCGACACGTACCCCTCCCATTCGGCCATCTCTGCCCGCAACGCCCTCTCCTCAGGCTCGCGCAGCACGAGCTTCACGAATGCCGAAGTATCCACGTATGCAAGTCGCCTGACTACAGCCGCTCCTCCCGCAGCTCGTCCAGAATTTCATCGCTGAACGGCGGCCCGGCGGGGGGCCGGTCGACAGCCCCGACGCGATCCAGCAGATTGCCACGCGGCATCGTCGCGCCGCGCTCGGCCACGAGGCGCGCAACCGGCGAATCCGCTGGACCGGACGGCGACAGCCTCGCCACCTCCCTCCCCCGCTCGGTAACCACGAAGCTCTCGCCCTCCTTGACCTTTACGAGGTAGCGCGAGAGGTTCTGTCTCAACTCCCTGACCCCAACGCGGTCCATGTGCGTCAGAGTAGCACCTGGTTACGAAAGGTCAGCGGATCTTGTCGTAGAGGCTGAAGATCGGCAGGTACATCGCGATCACGATGAAGCCGACGATGCCGCCGACGAAGACGATCATCACCGGCTCAAGCAGCGCGGTGAGGGCCTTGACCTTGGCGTCGACCTCGGCCTCGTAGAAGTCGGCGATCTTGGACAGCATGTTCTCGAGCTGGCCGGTTTCCTCGCCGACCGCGACCATGTGGCCGACCATGGGAGGGAAGATCGGCGTCTTCTCGATCGGGCCGGCGAGCGAGCCGCCGCGCTTGACGGAGTCGTAGACCTCCCCCATCGCCTGCTCGAGCACGACGTTGCCGGCCGTGTCGCCGGTCAATTTGATCGCCTGCAGCATCGGCACACCGGCGGAGACCGAGCCGGAGAAGGTCCGCGACCAGCGCGCCAGGGCGATCTTCTGCACGACGTCGCCGATCTGGGCCGGCAGGCGCAGGATGAAGCGGTCCCAGGCGGCTTTGCCGCCCTCGGTCCGCTTCCAGCGGAAGAAGAGGACGAAGAGCAGGATCAGGAGTGGGAAGGTGATGAACCAGTAGCCGGTGATCGCGTCCGACGCCATCACGCAGATCTGGGTCGGCAGCGGCAGCGCCGTTTCTTCCTCAGGGTGTTCTTTGCCGATCTCTTCGAAGATCCCGACGAAGACCGGAATCACGAAGGCGACGATGGCGAGCAGGGCGACGCCCGCGAAGCCGAAGATCAGCAGCGGGTACATCATCGCTGATTTGACCTGACGCCGCAGCGCGTCGGCCTTCTCGACCTGGTAGGCGATGCGGTCGAGCGAGGCCTCGAGCTGGCCCGACTGCTCGCCGGCTCGAACCATCGCGATGAAGAGCTTGTCGAAGACCTCGGGGTGACGCTCCATCGCCTGCTCGAGCGTGCTGCCGGCCTCGACGTCGGAGCGCACGCTGGCGACGGCGTCGCGGATGCGTTCGTCCTTGCACTGCTGTTCGAGGGTGTGCAGGGTGCGCAGCATCGGCATCCCCGAGGCGACCAGGGTGGCGAACTGGCGCGAGAAGACTGCCAGCTCGCGCTGGTCGACCTTCTTCCAGTCGCGCCAGACGTTCTCGATCTTGAACGGCTCGCTCTTCTCGTTGACGTCGAGGACGATCAGGCCGCGCTGGCGCAGCTGCTCGGTGACTTGGGCCTTTGACTCGGCCTCGACCTCGCCGCTCGTGGCGGCCCCGGCCAAGTCCATTGCCCGGAAGGCGAAGGTGGTCGCCGCGGCGGCCACGGCTAGGACCCCTGCACGGAGACGGGTGGCGGAGCGCTCGGCGCGGCGGGCCGCGGCGCCCCGTAGTCCTGCAACGCCACGGGAGCAACCCACTCTCCGCCGAGCAGGCGCTTGAGCTCCTCCGGCACGGAGGCGCGCTGCTCGGCCAGCGAGCGGGTGATCTTGCCGGCCCGCACGAGGCGCGCCAGGTCGGCGTCCATCGTCTGCATGCCCACGGCGCCGGAGGTCTGCACGGCGGCGTAGATCTGGTGGGTCTTGCCCTCGCGGATCAGGTTGCGGATCGCCGGCGTCGGCACCAGCACCTCGGTGGCGACGGTGCGGCCCATGCCGTCGGCGGTCGGCAGCAGCTGCTGGGTGACTACGCCCTGCAGGGCGATCGAGAGCTGGGTACGAACCTGGCCCTGCTGCTGGGGCGGGAAGACGTCGATGATGCGGTCGACGGTCTGCGCGGTCGACTGGGTGTGCAGGGTGGCGAAGACAAGGTGGCCGGTCTCGGCGGCGGTCAGCGCGGTGGAGATCGTCTCCAGGTCGCGCATCTCGCCGACGAGGATGACGTCGGGGTCCTCTCGCAGGGCAGCGCGCAGGCCGAGGGCGAAGTCCTCGGCATCGGCGCCGACCTCGCGCTGGTTGACGATCGAGCGCTTGTGGTTGTGCAGGAACTCGATCGGGTCCTCGATCGTGAGGATGTGGTCCTGACGCTCGGAGTTGATCACGTCGATCATCGCCGCCAGCGTCGTGCTCTTGCCCGAGCCGGTCGGGCCGGTGACCAGGACGAAGCCGCGCGGTTTGTCGGCCAGCTCGCGCAGCACCGGCGGCACCCCGAGCGAGTCGAGCGCCGGGATGTCCTGGGGGACGAGGCGGAAGGCGGCGCTGACGGCACCGCGCTGGAAGAAGCAGTTGACGCGGAAGCGGGCGACGTTGGGGATCGCGTAGGCGAAATCGAGCTGTTTGTTGTTCTCGAAGCGCTTGCGCTGGTCCTCGTTAAGGATGCTGAAGACCACCTCGCGCGTCTCCTGCGCGGTGAGGACCGGATAGCCCTCCATCGCGACGATCTTGCCCTTGTCGCGGATCGCCGGCGGGAAGCCAGGCGTCAGGTGCACGTCGGATGCCCTGACCTCGACCATGTGGCCGAGGACCTGGGAGAAGTCGAAGTCCAAGTCCATGAGACCTAGATCGTCTTCCCGGCGCCGATCCTTGAGAGCTGGCCGTTAGGCGGTGACACGGACGACCTCCTCGAGGCTGGTTAGGCCGGCACGGACCTTGGCGACACCGTCCTCGCGCAGCGTCAGCATGCCGTCCTCGCGGGCGACGGTGGCGATCTCTGCCTCCGGCCGCTGGTCGACGACCATCTCCTTGATCCTCTCGCTCAGCGTCATCACCGAGTAGAGGCCGACGCGGCCGCGGTAGCCGTTCTGGCCGCAGCGCGAGCAACCGGCCGGTTCGTAGGCTTCGAGATCGCCGCCGATCGGGATCTCGGCCTCGGCCAGCGCCTGCTGGGGGACGATCGTGCGCCGCTTGCAGTGCGTGCAGAGCTTGCGCGCGAGGCGCTGGGCGTCGACGCAGTCGACCGCCGAGGCGATCAGAAAGGACTCGATTCCCATCTTCGCGAGGCGAGTGACGGCGCCGGGCGCGTCGTTGGTGTGCAGCGTGGTCAGCATCATGTGCCCCGTCAGCGCCGCCT
>Ga0207677_10000409_pt1 | contig 29594 bp, 33 predicted proteins | sample KBSMisM42_FD_184311 | JGI IMG/M metagenome (GOLD analysis project Ga0207677, IMG submission 184311) | Miscanthus rhizosphere microbial communities from Kellogg Biological Station, Michigan, USA - KBS Miscanthus M4-2 (SPAdes) (version 2) | ecosystem: Host-associated > Plants > Roots >...
TATCTCAGAAGCTTCGATCCAGCCTTCGATTTGCTTCGGCGGCATCCGTTGGCGGGGGCTTTGCGTACCCAAATCGATCCGCCGATCCGTTGCCTGCCGCACCGCAGCCATCGCATCCTCTATGATGTCGATGGCGCCACGGTCTGGATTGTTCGCGTCCTTCACCATGCGATGGATGTTGAGCGCTGGCTCGGCGAACGGTTCTGAGGTCTTAGCCTTCGCTCTCCGCGAGCGCCTCGGCCAGGGTCCGGCGGATCGCGCGGAGCTGCTCGGCGGGGAAGGCGGCATGCTGGGCGGCCGGGGTCGGCGCGACCGGGGCCGCCTCCTCGTCGCCGGCGCCGCTGTCGCCCCGGCGCAGCAATTGCTGGACGCCGCGGATCGTATAGCCCTCCTGGTTGAGGAGGCGGTGGATGCGCTTGGCCAGAGCGACGTCGTCGGGCCGGTAATAGCGGCGGTTGCCGGCGCGCTGCAGCGGCTTCAGCTGCGGGAAGCGGGTCTCCCAATAGCGCAGGATATGCTGGGGAACGCCGAGGTCGGCGGCAAGCTCACCGATGGTCCGGAAGGCGAGGTCGCTCTTGCGGAGGGTTTCGGCCATTAGCCGGCGCGGGCGATCCGCTCGCGCATGATCTGACTGGCGCGGAAGGTGAGCACGCGGCGCGGCGCGATCGGCACCTCGACTCCGGTCTTCGGATTGCGGCCGATCCGCTCGCCCTTGTCGCGCAGGATGAAGCTGCCGAAGCCGGATATCTTGACGTTCTGCCCGTTGGCCAGGGCGCCGCACATATGGTGGAGGATGCCCTCGACGATGCCGGCGGATTCGGCGCGCGACAGGCCGATCTCGCGATGGACGATATCGGCGAGGTCCGCCCGGGTCAGCGTGCCCACGGACGGTTTCCTGATCGTGCCTGCGTCGGCCATGAACTTGTCCCCCTCGATGGAGAAAGATGAACATTAATCGCGCTGTGGCGCAAGCACAATCGGACTCTGCGCAGCTTGGCCAAAGAAATTCTCGCCTTCACCGGTCAGTAGCGGACCAGCGCCGCGCCCCAGGTGAAGCCGCCCCCCATCGCCTCGAGCATGACCAGATTGCCGGGCCTGATCCGCCCGTCCCTGACCGCGACGTCGAGCGCCAGCGGCACCGAGGCGGCGGAAGTATTGGCATGCTGATCGACGGTGACGATCACCTTGGCCGGGTCGAGGCCGAGCTTCCTGGCGGTGGCGTCGAGGATGCGCTTGTTGGCCTGGTGCGGCACCACCCAGTCGATTTCGTCGACATGATGCCCGGCCGCGGCGAGCGTCTCGCCCAGCACGTCGGCGAGGTTGACGACGGCGTGGCGGAACACCTCCTTGCCCTTCATCCTCAATTTGCCGACGGTGCCGGTGGTCGAGACGCCGCCGTCGACATAGAGCAATTCGTTGTGGCGGCCGTCGGCGTGGAGCCTGGTCGCGAGGATGCCCGTGTCCTCGCCTTCCACGGCCTTCAGCACGACTGCGCCGGCGCCGTCGCCGAACAGCACGCAGGTCGCCCGGTCCTCCCAGTCGAGGATCCGGCTGAACGTCTCCGAGCCGATCACCAGCGCGTGATCGGCCATGCCGCCCTTGATCATATTGTCGGCGACGCTGAGCGCGTAGAGGAAGCCGGTGCAGACCGCGGCGACGTCGAAGGCGATGCAATCGTCGATGCCCAAGGCGGTCTGGACCAGCGTCGCGCTCGCCGGGAAGGTCTGGTCGGGGGTCGCGGTGGCGAGCACGATCAGGCCGATCTGGCCGGGCTCCACCCCGGCGGCGGCGAGCGCCTTCCTCGCCGCTTCGGTCGCCAGCGTCGCGGTGGTCTCGCCGTCGGCGGCGATGTGGCGCGCCTCGATGCCGGTGCGCTCGACGATCCATTCGTGGGTGGTGTCGATCCTGAGCGCCAGCTCGGCGTTGGTCACCCGCCGCGGCGGCAGCGCGGCGCCGGTGCCGACGATCGCCGAGCGCCTCATTTCGCCGCCGCCAGCTCGGCGCTCTTGGCCGAGACGTGGGCGAGATCCTCGGCGATCTTGCGGGTGATGTCCTCGCGCACCATCCGGCCGGCGAGCCGGATCGCGTTGCCGACGCCCTTGTCGGTGGCGCTGCCGTGGCTCTTCACGACGAGGCCGTTGAGGCCGAGGAAGACCGCGCCGTTGTGATTGTTGGGATCGAGATGGTGGCGAAGCAGCTCGGTCGCCGGGCGCGAGATCAGGAAGCCGATCTTGGAACGGGCGGACGAGGTGAAGGCGCGGCGCAGCAGATCGGTGACGAACCGGGCGGTGCCCTCCAGCGATTTCAGCGCGATATTGCCGGAAAAGCCGTCGGTGACGATGACGTCGGTGTCGCCGCGCGAAAGCTTGTCGCCCTCGATGAAGCCGTCGAAGCGCATATGGAGATGCTCGGAGCCGCGCAGGATCGCCGCGGCCGCCTTCAATTCCTCGGTGCCCTTCAATTCCTCGGTGCCGATGTTGAGCAGCTGGACGCTCGGCCGGTCGAGCTCGAGCGCGACCCGGGCATAGGCCGCGCCCATCACCGCGAACTGGACGAGATTGTCGACGTCGCATTCGGTGTTGGCGCCGAGATCGAGCATGACGGTGTCGTTGTCGCCCAGCGTCGGCAGCAGGGCGGCCAGCGCCGGGCGGTGGATTCCGGGCATGGTCCTCAGCGCCAGCTTGGCCATCGCCATCAGCGCCCCGGTATTGCCGCCCGAGACGGTCGCCTGCGCCTCGCCGTCCTTCACCGCCGCGATCGCCCGGCCCATCGAGCTGGTCTTGGCGCGGCGGATCGCCTGGGAAGGCTTGTCGTCGTTCGAGATGAGGTCGTCGCAATGGACGATCTCGGCGACCGGCGCCAGCCGCGGATGGCGGGCGAGCTCGGCGCCGATCGCGTCGCCGTCGCCGAACAGCAGGAAGGAGAGGTCGTCGCGGCGGTCGAAGGCGATGGCGGCGCCGGCGACCATCACGGCCGGGCCGGAATCGCCACCCATCGCGTCGATTGCGATCCGCGGCGCGCTGCCCACCTTGTGCCGTCTCCCGTTATGGAACGGTGCTGTCTTACGCCTCGGTCTTCAGGATTTCACGCCCCTTGTAATGGCCGCAGCTGGGGCAGACGTTGTGCGGCAGCTTCAGCTCGCCGCAATTCGGGCATTCCTGATACTGGGTCGGCTTGAGCGCGTCGTGGCTGCGCCGCATGTTGCGCTTGGAGGGCGAGGTTTTTCTCTTGGGGACGGCCATCGTGGCACCTGCTTTGCTTGTCGGTTCCGGTGTGGCGATCGCATGGTGACGGATCAACGGCCGGCCGGCCGCTGGCCTCGCGGCCGGTTGCTCTCGCGTGAAGGCAGCCGCCTATAGCGAATTCGCCGACCGTTGCAAGCGCGCGCGCCGCGTGCGAACCCTGTCGCCACGAGGAAGGGGCCTGCCATGATCCTGCCGATTACCTTGACGCTCACCGGCGCCGCCGCGATCCTGCTCATCTGGCTCGCCTCCCGGGTCAGCCGGGTCCGCCGCCAGTTCAGGATCGGGCTCGGCGACGGCGGCAACGAGGCGCTGCTGCGGCGCATCCGGGCGCACGGCAATTATGTCGAGAACATGCCGATCGTGCTGATCCTGATCGGCCTGCTCGAGCTCGCCGGCGGCGACCGGCGCATCCTGTGGGCGGCGGGCATCCTTTTCATCCTCGGCCGCATCGCCCATGCTTTCGGCATGGACCGGCCCTCGCCCAGCCGGTTGCGGATGATCGGCATGGGGACCAACGCCCTCGTCCTCGTCGGCCTCGCCGGCTGGGCGCTGTCCTACGCCTACCGCCAGCCGCCGGCGCCCCAGCAGCCGCCCGAGATCCAGATCGGCCCCGGCCGCACCGCCGCGCGCTAGATCCATCCTCTCCCGTCATTGAAAATAGGGACAGTCCCTATTTTATTTTTCCTGTCGGTCCCGGGAGGCGGCGCGCGCTAGGCCCGCGCCAGCACCTTGTCGGCGACGAACGGGTTGGTCCGCCGCTCCTGGCCGAAGGTGCTCATCGGGCCGTGGCCGGGGACGAAGGCGGTGTCGTCGCCGAGCGGCCAGAGGCGGCCGGTGATCGCGTCGATCAAATCCTGGTGGTTGCCCATCGGGAAGTCGGTGCGGCCGATCGAGCCCTGGAAGAGGACGTCGCCGACGATCGCCAGCTTCGAGGCGGGATGGTGAAAGACGACATGGCCGGGCGTGTGGCCCGGGCAATGATAGACGTCGAAGGTCAAGTTCCCGACCGTGGCGGTGTCGCCGTCGACCAGCCAGCGGTCGGATTCGAAGCTCTTGCCGGTGATGCCGTAGGCGCGCCCGTCATCCTCGAGCCGGGCGATCCAGAAGCGGTCGGCCTCGTGCGGACCCTCGATCTTCACGCCGAGCTCGTCGGCGAGGATCTTGGCCGAACCGCAATGGTCGATATGGCCGTGGGTCAGCAGGATCTTCTCGATCGTCACGCCCTGGTCGCGCGCCGCCGCCTTCAGCCGCGGCAGGTCGCCGCCGGGATCGGTGAACGCGCCCTTCATCGTCGCGGTGCACCAGATCAGGCAGCAATTCTGCCGGAGCGGAGTGACCGGGATGATCGCGGCCTTGAGCGGAGGCGGGGGCATCGGCGGCAAATGGCGTGGCGCGCGCGGCGATGCAAGCTATGCTGGCGCGATGGACCTCAGCAGGCGCGACCTCCTCGCCGCGGCGGCGCTGCCGCTGCTCGCGGCCTTCGCCGAGCCCGAGCTCGACATCCCGTTCGTGCCGACGCCGCACGCGCTGGTCGAAAAGATGCTCGATCTCGCCGGGGTCGGCCCGTCCGATTACCTGATCGATCTGGGCTGCGGCGACGGCCGGATCGCGGTCGCGGCGGCGCGGCGCGGCGCCCGCGCGCTCGGCGTCGACCTCGATCCGCTGCGCCTCGCCGAAGCCGCCGCCGCCGCCCGCATCGCCGGCCTCGAGGCCCGGGTCCGCTTCCGCCGCCAGGATCTGTTTGCCACCCCGATCTGGGAGGCGAGCGTGATCGCGCTCTATTTGCTGCCGCGGATCAACCTGGCGCTGCGCCCGCGCCTGCTCACCGAATTGCGCCCCGGCGCCCGCATCGTCAGCCACGCCTTCGACATGGGCGATTGGCGCGCGGAAGCCGAGGAGAGCCACGACGGCCGCCGCATCCTGCTGTGGATCGTGCCCGCCATCGCCGGCGGCCGCTGGGCGCTGACCGACGCCGCGGGCCGCGCCTTCACCCTCGATCTCGACCAGACCTATCAGGACGTTGCCGGCACCATCACGGGCGCCGGCGGCGTCGCCGCGATCGAGGGCGGGCTGGTCCGCGGCACCCGCTTCACCTTCGCCGCCGGCGGCCGCGCCTTTGCCGGCACGATCGCCGAGGCGGCGATCACCGGCAGCGATTCCGCCTGGCGCGCGACCCGCCTCGATTAGTGCAGGCCCCGGGGCACCCAAGCCCCGCTCGTTCGTTACGCCCGCCGACAGGGGAAGTGTCGAGGAGGAGTAACCGCATCATGAGCATCTTCAAGCTGGCCGCCGCCGCGGCGATCGTCGTCTCGGGCTTCAGCCTGCCGGCCGCCGCCCAGCCGCCGCGCCACGATCGCGACCAATATGAGCATCACGACCGCGACGCCCGCGACGACAACGGCCGCCATCGCGGCTGGGAGCGTGGCCGCCACCATGGCTGGCGCAACCATCGCCGCCACCGGATCTGCCGCTGGACCTGGCGCTACCACCACCGCGTCCGCCGCTGCTGGTACGGCTGGCGCTGATCGCCGCGCCGGCGAGACGGCCCCTCCGCCTGCGGGGAGGGGCAGCCGCCCGCCCGCCCGGCGCGCCCGGCGCGCCGTCGGTGATTTGGCGCGCCATTTCCGCAAGATGACGGCAAGTTCAGGCCAAATCCCGCGATAGACGAGCCGCAAGTCGCGCTACAGTATTCTGCCCAGCTTGACCGGCCGCCGTTCTTCTGCTCGACTCGGCCTTCTCTCACAGGCGGGGAGGGCAATCGTGAACAAGTTGAGGACGCTGCTGGTCGCGGCGGCGGTCGCGATCGGCGGCGGCGTGTCGCCGCTGACGATGCCGGCCGAGGCGCACGGGCCGATCTATTACGAGATCCATTATTTCCCTTATTGGGACCCGGGCATGAACTACGAGAGCGGCAACTGGATCATCTATTGCGACGAGCATGAGAGCCATTGGGGCTATCCAGACGTGCACAATTGGGAGGCCTATTACGAATGCCCCTGAGCCGCGCGCCGCGGCCGCTTTGACCCCAGGCGCCGGCGCCGGGCCGCCCCCTCCGCCCGGCGACCGGCGCCGCCTGCCGCCGCGCCCGTTCCCACTTCCCGTCATCCCGGACTTGATCCGGGATCCAGCTTCCCTTTGCACCGGCCAAGGCGGATTCCCGCTCCCGCGGTCGAAGGGCCGCCCGCGCCTGCCCCGACGGATTTTGCGGGAGGCCCTGCTGAAGTAGCTTCGTCGGAAGAAGACCATGCGCCTAGGCATCGGCAATGTTAGAACCGCCAAGCCGCCGCTTGTGGGGCCACCGAACCGAGGGAAGTTCAAGAAAGGAGCCCGGCAGGCCGGGCCCCAAAATCACCTTCTGCTGAGAGGTCGTTAGCGCCCGCGCACTCGGCGGCCAATGCTTCGTCCTATATTCCGTGTCGCGCGCTCATAGCGGTTCGACCACTCCCGGCCTCGGTCGTAGACGTAATGCCCGCCGCGCTCGGCCACCCTGCCGCAGCCGTACCCGCAGGCGCGGGTGCCGGCGTACCGATAAACATAGCCGACGCCCTGGCGGGCATAACGGCTCGCCCGCTCAACCGACTCATAGCGGCTCGTATATTTGCCGTCGCCGGCGCTTGCCGGGCTACTTGCCAAGCAGACGCTCGCCGCAACAAGGGCGAGTGCCCAATGAGATGCCTTGATCCTATTCACGTCATTGCTCCTTACATCGGCGGAAGTGCCGAATTCGCGTGCTACACGAGCGATTTGTTTGGAGATAACGGACCTAAATCAGGACTTTAGGACACGCGTTAGGAGTCCTTGGACTTTTCCTAATCGACTTCCTAAACTCGGCTGTATGTCGCTGCAAAAGGGATCGCGGACAAACGCTGATAGATATTGGCGCCCCAGCCAACAGCTTCGCGATAAGTTAGGAACCTTTCTAAAGGCAGCCCAGAGAGTGATAGGAGGCTCTTATGCCGCCCGCGAAGCGGCAGAAAGCATTGGAGTGCACAATTCCGATCTTGCCAAATTCCTGAGCGGCGTTGTCCCCCAAGATGGAAAACGCGTCACCAGTGCCGACAAGATCGCCGAGAATCTTATAAGCGGGTTAAGGGGCGAAAGCCCATCATCACTCTATGATAGCCCCTCTTCACAATACCTCGCGTTTTGGACGAACAAGTCAGCAGAGCTCAAGGAACTAGCAGATGAGTTTAGCGCCGAGCTAAATCGCGCAAAGGGGATTGTGCCGCTCCCGAGTGCCGGTACCGAACGCTCTAGCCCACCCGATCCCAAAACCGGTTCAGTAGGCAAGAGTACGGGGCTGCGAGATAATCATATCGGCGAGCTATGCTATGCCGAAGCCGAATGGCGGGAAACAAACTTGGGTCCCGGTGAGGGTCAATGGCTACAGCTTAAGCTCCGTTTCGATAAATCTTATACGCTCGAAAGGGTGCGCAACATTGCGCTCGACTTGCACTTGCATAGGATTCACGTCGACATTCAACTTGATGGGGGTCGAGCCGCCGACCGCAATTCGTGGATCGAGCAGGGCGACGATAATGGCAATAAACTAATAATCCACCAAGGTAACGCGTGGACGAATGAGCGGCCCAGTTACGATATTGACAACCCTACTCGAAGTACCCCTTTGTCGGGAAAATATGACTGGTTCGATCTTTGTGAAGTGACTGCGACTGTTGGTGAGGAAGCGTTGCTTGAGCTATCAGCCTCGATCGGCGGAATCTCGATTTCATTGCCACCAGAGATCAGGAAGCAGCTCGATCCGGACAAGCGCGACCCGTTCGATATGTCAGAAGAGCGCCTTATCGAAGGATGGCTGCGGAATCGGCTGATTCCCAAAAGTCGGCTGGTAGGCGGAGGCTTGTACCAGTTGACTCAGATCGAGCTTAAGAAGAGGCCTCGATGAAGAAGGACGAATCAGTGCTCGACGACGAGGAGAAGCTCGGTGCGGAGCTCGACGCCGTCCTGAAGATCATCGAGATGACGCGCGGGGATCGGTTTGTGAATCGATTTAAAGCGCTCGGACTAAATCCGAAGACAGACTTCGCCGGGGGCGATTGGCGAAACTGTGATTTTTCGGAAAGCGACCTCGCCGATGCTGACTTTCGTAACAGCAGGCTATTTTATGCCGATTTCAAGCACGCGCTCGTTGACGGCGCCGATTTCAGGGGCGCCGGCGATGTGCATACGGCCAAGATTCATCTCTCGCATGGTTGGCGCGATGCGCTGTTCGACGACTATCAGCTCGTCCTGATCGAAGCACAAGTTGCCAAGATGCGCGACTATCTGGACGGCCAGCAGCCGCTCCGCCGCGAAGAAATGACCGACAAGGAATGGTTCTTCGCAATCAAGGCGTGTCCAAGTTTCGTCGAAGCGAAGCTCGTGCTGGAACAGATGGAGGCGGCGGGGCATCGGTTGAGCCCCTATGCTTATTCCTATGTTCTCGACCGGGCAAAGCGGGATCATAAACGGGTTGACGGTTGGAAGGTATTCAACCGTTTTCTCGATGAGGGAGGTGAGCCCGACGAGGCGCTGTACACGGCTGGCATCGGCGTGGCGCCCGACAGCCAGGCCGCGCTGGATCTCTTCAATGCCATGAAGATGGAGATGACGGAGCGCGGCGCCGTTCCCGGCGAGCGGGCCTATAACATGGCGATCTCAGAACAGGACGACAATTTCACGATCGCTCTGGGTTTGTTTCACGACATGAAGCGCAGGGGCGTACCGGTCAGTCGCTACACCATCTATGCACTGTTCGACGCCTGCCAAAGTTTTGCTAATGCTGTCACCGCGCTGATGGAAGCACGGCAAGCCGGCGTCGACATCAATGATGCGTCGTTCGTCAAGGAATTGAGCGATACTACCCGTTATCCGGAACTCAGCGAGTGGAACATTCATATGTGGCAGGCTGAGGGACTATCGCACCGAGAGGTAATCGCACGGCTCGTGAATCGAATGCTGCGCGATCCGTTTCGGCGCGAAGCGCTAGAAGCGCTGGGCTTTCAGACTATTCCTCCCCCATCCGCAGCGCCGCGATAAGCGCCTCCTCAGGAATGCTCGCCGCGCCCGCTCCCGGCTGCGTCACCGCCCCGCGCTGACGGTCCGCTCGCGTCCCCCATCCGCTCTTCCCATAGCCCCTTGGGTCGATGCTCCGCATCGACCGCCGAGCCGCTCTTCCTCTCCAGCCTGAAAGCCAACCCGCCGCCGGCGCCGCCCGCTTCGCCCGCCGGCCGCCCCGCCCGGTCCGGCCCGCCCGCGCACAAGCCCGGCAGTTCACTGCTAATCCATTAGCATCAAAGCCGCCGCGTCTTACGCCCCGCTTCGCCCTGCTGGCGGCGCCGGGAAGTCGCGGCCGGCGGGGGAGCAGAGCGCGCGGGCGAGCGCCTCTCCGTCCCGCCCCGAATCACCACTCGCGAACGGCGCCGATCAAGCAGATCAGGGCGAGCCAGGCGGTTACGCCCAGCCACAGCCAGTAGCGCCGCGACTGTTGCGCGCGGGCGAAAGTCCAGTCGCGAAAGCCGGTCGTGCCGCGCAAGAGATCGTAGACGACGAAGGCTGACAACAGACAGCCGGCCAAGGCGAGAAGGTGCCCGCCGCTCACGGCGCCTTCACTCCTCCCCCATCCGCAGCGCCGCGATAAACGCCTCCTGCGGGATGGAGACGGAGCCGTACTCCCGCATCCGCTTCTTCCCTTCCTTCTGCTTGTCCAGCAGCTTCCGCTTGCGCGTGATGTCCCCGCCATAGCATTTCGCCGTCACGTCCTTGCGCAGCGCCGCGATCGTCTCCCGGGCGATGATCTTGCCCCCGATCGCCGCCTGGATCGGGATCTTGAAAAGATGCCGCGGGATCAGGTCCTTGAGCCGCTCGCACAATTGCCGCCCGCGCGCTTCGGCGCCGCCGCGGTGGACGATCATGCCGAGCGCGTCGACCGGCTCGGCGTTGACCAGGATGCTCATCTTGACGAGGTCGCCCTCGCGGTGGCCGATCTGGTGATAGTCGAAGCTCGCATAGCCGCGGCTGATCGATTTGAGGCGGTCGTAGAAATCGAACACGACCTCGTTCAAGGGCAGCTCGTAGGTGAGCTGCGCGCGCCCGGCGACATAGGTCAAATTCTTCTGGATGCCGCGGCGGTCCTGGCAGAGCTTGAGGATGCTGCCCAAATGCTCGTCGGGGACGTAGATGGTCGCCTCGATCCACGGCTCCTCGACCGTCGCGATCCGGTTGGGATCGGGCCAGTCGGCGGGGTTGTGGATCTCCACGATCTCCAGCCCCGCTTCATCCACTCCGACCGTTCGGGCTGAGCCTGTCGAAGCCCCTTCCTTGTCCCGGCTCCTGGTGAGATGCACCTCGTAGATCACGCTCGGCGCCGTCGTGATCAGGTCGAGGTCGTATTCGCGGGTGAGGCGTTCCTGGATGATCTCGAGGTGGAGGAGGCCGAGGAAGCCGCAGCGGAAGCCGAAGCCCAAAGCCGCGGACGTCTCCATCTCGAAGCTGAAGCTGGCGTCGTTGAGGCGGAGCTTGTGCAGCGAGTCGCGCAATTTCTCGAAATCGGCGGCGTCGGCGGGAAACAGGCCGCAGAACACCACCGGCTGGACCAGCTTGAAGCCGGGCAGAGCGTGGGCGGTGGGCGTGCGCGCGTCGGTGATGGTGTCGCCGACCCGGGTCTCGGCGACGTCCTTGATCTGGGCGGTGATGAAGCCGATCTCGCCCGGCCCGAGGCTCGCTTTCTGCTCGATCTTGGGCCGGAACACGCCGACCCGGTCGACCAGATGGGTGGTGCCGGCGGCCATGAACGCGATCTGCTGGCCCTTCTTGACCTGCCCGTCGATCACCCGGATCAGGATGACGACGCCGAGATAGGGGTCGTACCAGCTGTCGACCAGCATCGCCTTCAGCGGCGCCGCGGCATCGCCTTTGGGCGGCGGGATGCGCGCGACCAGCGCCTCGAGCACGTCGGCGATGCCCTCGCCGGTCTTGGCGCTGGTCAGCACCGCGCCGCCGTCCCGCCAGTCGCCGCCGGCGGGGAGGCCGATAATGTCCTCGATCTCCTTTTTGACCCGGTCGACGTCGGCGGCGGGGAGGTCGATCTTGTTGATCACCGGGACGATCTCATGGTCGTGCTCGATCGACTGGTAGACGTTGGCCAGGGTCTGCGCCTCGACCCCCTGGGCGGCGTCGACGACGAGGAGCGCGCCCTCGCAGGCGGCGAGGCTGCGGCTGACCTCATAGGCGAAGTCGACATGGCCGGGCGTGTCCATCAGGTTGAGCACGTAATCCGCCCCGTCCCGCGCCTTATAGTCGAGCCGGACGGTCTGCGCCTTGATGGTGATGCCGCGCTCCTGCTCGAGCTCCATATTGTCGAGCACCTGGCCCTTGGTCATCTCGCGCGCGGTGAGGCCGCCGGTCGCCTGGATGAGGCGGTCGGCGAGGGTGGATTTCCCGTGGTCGATATGCGCGATTATCGAGAAATTGCGGATTCTGGAAAGCTCGGTCATTGGACGCGCGCCCTAGCAGGGGCGGCGCGGGACGCCAACCGGGCGCGCCGGGCGCGGCGCGACGGCCGCCGGGATCAGCCCAGCCCGTAGCTTCCGACCAGCACCGCGGCGACGGCAAAGGCGAGGCCCGCCGCGATCAGGTTGATGCGGGCGAGGACGAAGCCGAACGCGGCCAGAATGAAGCAGACCAAAGCGACGATGAGGAGAATGGTGCCAACGGTCATGTGAGCCTCCTTTTGGCGTTCGTCGGCCGCGAATGCTCGGGGCGACGGATGGGATAACGGTCGTCGCGGGCAAACAGCCGCAACCGCGCCCGCAAAAACACCGGCATCGACGATCGCCGCACCGGCCGCGGCGCTTGCAGCGAGCGGATCGGCGGCCCCGGATCGGCGGCCCCGGATCGGCCTCCTCTTCGCCGCCCGCGGGCGCGGCCGCGCCGCCGCCCGCTCCAGCCGCGCCCGCCAGTCGGCCGCGTCCTTCGGCGCCCTCTCCTCCCGCGCCGGCTGCGCCTCGGCGGCGAGCGCCCCGTCCTCGACCGTGCCGCGGCGGCCGGTCACCGGCGCGGCTGCTTAGTCCGCCGCGGCTGCGATGCCCCCGCCCGCTTCGCCGGCGATCAGCAATTCCGCGGGCGTCGGCGCCAGCGGCGTGGTCGCGATTTCGGGGCAGCGCCGGCAGGCGGCGGGGCCGGCCTCGCGCCACCAGCGGCAGGCGGGGCGGATCGCGCAGGCGGGCAGCGGCCCGGCGGCGGCGTCGAGATGCTCGACCATGCGCGCGACGACCTGGCAGCGGCCGCCCCCGAAATGCATGCAGCCGTCCGCCGCGCAGGGCACCGCGACGCGGTAGATATTGGCCGGATCGAGCGGCGCGGCGAGCGCGAGCACGGCCTCGTCGACCGGCTTTACCCGGTCGAGATAGCCGGCGCGGCCGCCGGCGCCGGCGCCGGCGATCGCGAACACGTTCGCGCCCGCGGCCCGGGCGTCACCGCTCGGGCAGAGCGGCGGATCGCTGCGCCGGCTCAACGGCCGCATTCTAGCGCGAGACGTTGGTGTCGATCGTGGACAGGTCCGGCGTGTCGCGCGGCGGCCGGATGACGATGCCGATCAGGATTTCCGGATCGTAGATCGTCCCGGAGCCGCCGCCGCCGATGTCGAGCGCCTTGCGGACCGCGCGCAGGGTGGTCGCGGTGAAATCCTCGAAGCTGATCGAGCCATGGCCGCCGCCGGAGCCGCTGCCTTTGGCGGCGAGGCTGTGGGGATCGCCGGGGGTGGGTTCGAGCATGGTCACGTCCTCCTGTGCTGAGCGGCAAGGCTCCGGCGGGGGCGGACCCAAGTCAACGCGAACCGCGTCCGAAATGGCGGCTTCGCGCGACCACGGGCGCAGGCGGCGCCTCGGATCGAGCCGCCGGGAGGATGGCGTCCGGGCGCCTGCGGCGGCGGCTCAGGGCTTGAACGCCCATTCCAGAAACGGCTTCCACTCCCGCGGGCTGATGCGGTCATTGATCATGTAGAGGATGTCGCCCACGCTGTTTGCGTAGTGCTTGGCAAGTTGCCGATCGGCCAAGTCCTTGGCCCCGAGATATTCCAGATATTCACTGGTCTGATCGACCTTCTCGGTCCAATATTTGGAGATCTTGGCGCGGCCGACGGCATCGCCGATCTGTGCGCAGGGGAGGCAGTAAGCTCGAACGGTCGCGGCAAACAGGTCAGCATCTGCTTGCTGCTTTCGCCAGCTCTCGTGAAGCTCGAACATGCAATTGGCCGAGGTGAGATACTTGGCGCTGAGAATGACGATTATGCGATCGCCCTCGATCAGTCTTTCCATGAATCGGCGAATGCTGTCGCCGTTGCCGATCGCGTCCCGGTCGCGGATGATCGTGATGCCGCGGCGGGCCGCCTTTGCGCAGAGATCGTCGACCTTCCTGCCTCGCTCGATCCCTTCAGGCGTGGTTGTGTCCCCCCAGGCATAGGATACGTACCATTGCGGGCCCGTCCGTGGCCGGGCGGCAATTTCGATCGGCGCGGCTGCTTCGTCGCGCTCGATCGGTGTCCGACGTTCCTCGGGGTCGGTCGTCAACCTCTCGGGGTGAAGACCGATACGCTCCGAGACCCTGCCCACTTCCTCCACGAGCAGTTCGAGCAGTTCCGAGGCGCCGCCCGAACGGCAGGAAATCGCGACCTCGCCGCTCCAACCGGTTTCATCCTCGATCGCCTCGATCATCGCGTCCGACTGGCGGTTGCCCTCGTAGAAGAGCATTCCGGTGGCCCAATATTCGGCGTTGATACGCTCGCCCTGTCCGACACTTGCGAGAATCTGGCGGATCAATCCCTTGTGCAGAAGGGCGAAGCGCAGCCGGGCGACGACCGGCGCATCGGGGCCGTGCCAGCGGCTTTCGATCACGGACTCGAGCAGCCGGCGCGCGGGCAGCAGATCGGGCGCGATATATTCGGTCAAGCGGGGATCGCGGCTCCTAGTGTGGACGAAGGCGATCCCGCAGCTCTCCATCATGCTCAGGAAGAGTTGTTGCTCATCCGGGCTGTGGTGCGGCCAGGCGAGCTCACCGATCAAATCCGCGGTGAACCGACCACGATTGGCCTTGAGCAGGGGATAGCATCTCTTTCGGTCGAAAGCGGTGTAGATCGCGGCGACAGCCCAGTTCTGATCGATAATAATCCGGTCCGCGAACAGCCCCTCGCGATAAAAGACCACGCCGGCGTGGTGAAGGAAATTCAGCAGGTGCAGCGGAGTGGCGATGCCGCCCGCCTCGGCGCATAGCTCCGCGAACTTCTCCTGGGTGAGCAGCTTGTGCTCGCGTTCCTCGGGCGGCCGAGCCACGTCTTCGCTGCGCCAGCGTTCGAGCTGATTCAGGACCGCCAGTCGTCCCTCGCCGATCAGCGGGATCCCGTGCTTCGCCTTGAGCCACTCCGCCGCCTCCCAGAGCGCCTCCTTCAGCGCCGCGCCGCCGCGGTCGGTGCTGGCGCTGAACTGCACCAGCTTGACGAAATCGAAGCCGCTTCGATCGAGAGCGGCGTGGCGGTGTGGCTCCTCGACCGAAGCGCTGTCGCATTGGGTCTGCACGATGAGCACGGGATTGCCCGTGCCGGCGAGCTGGCGGACGTAGTCCAGCCAATAGCCCATCGGCTGGTTCTGGTGGACAAGGCCCCCGAGCTCCTGTTCGCGGCTGTCTTCCTGCTGGGGGCACCAGCAAAGGACGAAGATCGCGCGCGTCTTCATGAACAGGCCGTGCGTGCCGTGGTAGATGTCCTGCCCGCCGAAGTCCCACAGGCTGGCGTCGAGCGAGCGGGATTGGCTGCCGTTGGGGGCAGGGACTGCAATAGCGCCGCGCAATACCTCGATGCCGTGGGTGCTCGGGACACCCGGATCGAAGGGCAACGGATTCTCGGGGGAGTTGAGCAGCCATCGCCGGAGCTGGGTCTTGCCGACCTGGCCGTTGCCAAGCACGATCAGCTTGACCCGGTCGAGCGGCGCGGCGCCGGCCTCGAGATCCTCGAAATAGGATCGCAGCCGATCGAGGCAGTTGTCGTCATAGCCTTGTGACAGGTCTTCCGCAGGAATGCTGCCGATTCGTGCGCCTCGTGCGAACACCCGGACGAGATGGGGCAGGGAAAACAATTCCTGCGGCCATTCTCGGGCTGAGATGTGGTTACAATCGAGCGTTTGGAGGCTGGCGAGGCTGGCCAGCGGAGCAAGGTCGTTGACCTTGGTGCCGCTACAATCGACCGATTGGAGGCTGGCGAGCCCCCTCAGCGGTGCAAGTTCACTGACCTCGGTGTTGCTGCAATTCAGCGAGCGCAGGCTATCGAGCCCGCGCAGCGGGGCAAGATCGCTGACCGTGGTGCCCTGGCAATTGAGTGACCGGAGGCTGTCGAGCCCGGCCAGCGGCGCCAGATCGCTGATCTTGGTGCCTTGGCAATTAAGCGATCGGAGGCTGTCGAGGCCAGCCAGTGGCGCCAGATCGCGGACCGGAGTGTCCCAGAGGTGAAGCGATTGGAGGCTGGTGAGTGCGGCCAATGGCGCAAGATCGTTCACCTCAGTGAAATCGCAATCCAGCGTTCGCAGCGCCTTGAGGCTGGCGAGCGGGGCAACGTCGCTGACCCCGGTGCTCCAGCAGACGAGCGATTCAAGATTGTCGAGCCCGGCCAGCGGCGTAAGATCGCTGACCTGCGTACCGTGGCAATCCAGCGATTGAAGGCTGTCGATCCCGGCCAGTGGTCCAAGATCGCTTACTTGGGTCAGAATGCATTTGAGCGATTGGAGGCGGCGGAGCCCGGTCAGCGGCGCAAGATCGCTCACCGGGGTAATGTTGCAATCGAGCGATCGGAGATTGGTAAGCCCAGCCAACGGCGCAAGATTGCTGATCCGGGTGCCATAGCAGTTGAGCGAGTGGAGCCTAGCAAGTCTGGCCAACGGCGCAAGATCGCTGACCTTGGTGTCCGCGCAATCGAGCGATTGGAGGCTGTCGAGCCCGGCTAGCGGCGCAAGATCGCTGACTTGGGTGCTTCCGCAGGTGAGGGTTTGGAGGCTGGTGAGCTCGGCTAGCGGCGCAAGATCGTTGATCTGGGTGCGGCCGCAGTTGAGCGACTGAAGGTTGGAAAGCATAGCCAGCGGCGCCAGATTGCCAACCTGGGTACCGCCGCAGTCGAGTAACTGAAGGTTGGTCAGCCCGGCCAGGGGCGCAAGGTCATTGACCCTGGTCCGGCTGCAATCGAGCGACTGAAGACTGGTCAGCCCGGCCAGGGGCGCAAGGTCGTTGACCTCGGTCCGGCTGCAATCGAGCGATTTCAGATTGGCCAGCCCGACGAGATTCGAGAGATCGAGAAGCCGATAGCCGGCAATATCCAATTCGGTTGCGTTGGCGTCCTGCGCCGATCGAATCAAATTTGAAACTTCCGCTTGCGCCTCGTCGAGGCTCAGCTCCTGGCGGCGACGAAGCTCCTCATGATCTCTTTCTTTCATTCACCTTCGCCATCCACGCCACGAAGTTTATCGAGAAGTATCAGATATCCCAATGAAGAGTGACAGTCACTATTGCGCAGGGCCGCCAACCCCTGGCGATCGGTTTATTGCGGCTGCGGCTGCGGCTGCGTCGGCGGCGGCGCTGGCGGTGGGATAACCGGCGCCGCCGGCTCGGGCCGCGGCAGCGGCGGCGCTTCGGGGTCGCCGCCGCGCTCGAGCACGGCGCAGGGGCTTTCATTGCCCTCAGGCCCGGCCGAGCCCCAGCGGCGGAAGCTGCGCGTGTCGATGTGGAAGCGGGTGAAGCTGTAGAAGCCGAGGCCGACGCCGGCCGCCGGCCCGTCGCGGGCGTGCATCGGGCAGAGCCGCTCGAACAATTGCCGCCGGGTCGTCGGCTGCAGCGGGACCAGATCGAGCGCGAAGAAATCGAGGTGGGCGCTGCGCTCCGAGCCGCGCGCGCAGGCGTTGAGCGCGGCGTTGCGATAGCCCGACACCGCCTCGACCGGGCCGACGGCGGGCCGGACATGGTCGCGGACGAACTTGAGGGTGGCGGCCATTCCCGGCCACAGCCGGAACGGCGGGATCTCGAACGGCGCCCCGCCGCATTCGCGCCACATGCTGGCGGTCCGGATCAGCTGCCAGGTCGGCAGCACCCCGCCGACCCCGGCGGCCCGCTGCCACGCCTCGAACGAGAGCATTTGCCCCTGGTTGCCGGGGTTGGCCGCGAGCCAGGCGTGGTAGTCGGCCTCGGACTGGCCGGAGGGGAGCTCCTGGCCGCACGCCGGCGCGGCCAGGCAGCAAGCGACGGCGAAAAGCAGCAATCTCCGCATCGCTCCGACGATAGCAGGCATATGCGCGAGGGCGAGCGCAAAGTGCTTCCGGCGCTTGTGCTCCGGGGCCGCGGCGGGGTAGAAAGGGGCGGGCTCATCGGAGGATATATGAAGGCGCTTGCCCTGATCCCGGTCGCCCTCGCCGCCGCCGCCGCGCTCGCCCAGCCGCCCCAGCCCGCGGCGCCGGGCAACCTTCGCCCCGCGGATCCGCGGTTCGATCCCAACCAGCTGATCTGCCGCAGCGAACCCGAGCCGGGCTCGCGGCTGATGGGGCACCGGCGCTGCCTGACCCGGGCGCAATGGGTCGAGCGCAGCCGGCTCGACCGGCAATATGCCGAAAAGGCGCAGACCAGCCGCACCTTCTGCGGCGGCATCTGCACCCGGCAGCGGAACCACGGCCACTAGGGGCCTGTCACAGCGCCGCGGACGCGGCCATCGTCCCTAACGCGCCGCTAACCAGAGCCATTGAGCCGGCTTTAGTCTTAATCGGGCAAATGGCCTCCTGAAGAGCCGAAAAAAAGGCCTTGGAGGACCAGATGCCCAATGGAATCGGCGGCGGCGACGCCCGCCCGCCTGCTCATCGCAAGGGGTTCCTGCGCTCGCTGCTGCGCGATGCGCGCGGCAACACGCTGGCGATCGTCGGCGCCGCTCTGGTGCCGCTCGCCGGGATGATCGGCTCGGGCGTCGACATGAGCCGCGCCTACATGGCCAAGACCCGCCTGCAGAGCGCCTGCGACGCCGCCGCTTTGGCCGGCCGCCGGGTGATGACCAACGACACGCTCAACGCCACCGTCACCAACGAGGCGACCCGCTTCTTCAACTTCAACTTCCGCCAGAACCTCTACCAGACCGAAAGCTTCACCCCGGTCGTGACCCGGCCGAGCTCGGGCACCGTGCGGGTGACCGCCTCGACCCGAATCCCGACCTCGATCATGCGGCTGTTCGGCTTCACCACGCTGCCGCTCAACGTGACCTGCGACGCGTCGCTCAATTTCGTCAACACCGACGTGATGCTCGTGCTCGACGTCACCGGATCGATGGGTGACAGCCTCAACGGCACCCAGAAGATCGTCGCGCTGCGCGATGCCGTGATGGCGCTCTACGACGAGCTTTCCCCGGTCCAGACCCAGCTCGAATCGAACGGCCTCAGGCTGCGCTACGGCGTCGTGCCCTATTCGACCACGGTCAACGTCGGCACGCTGATCCGGGACGTCAATCCGGCCTATATCGCCGACAACGTCACCTATCAGGCGCGGGTCGCCAATTACGATCAGTCGCACACCGTCTATACGGCCCAGCCGCAGCCGCCCGAGCCGCCGGTCACCCAGACCTACGGCAGCTCGATCTCGCAGTCGGATTGCGACAAATACGGGCGCAACGTCAGCTTCTCCGGGTTCAGCCCGAGCGCGACGACCGGCGGCGGCCCGCCCCCGACGGCAAGCTGGAGCCGCGCCTTCTCGAACGACGAATCGACGGGCACCGACTGGGGCTGGTCGGGCGCTTCGGACACGAGCGGCACCACCCGCTCCTGCCGGCGCCACTACGTCGAAACCGACACCACCTACCAGACCAGCGTCTACTACACTTCGGGCGGCTGGACCTACCGGCCCGAGTCGGTCAATGTCAGCAATTACAAGATGGGCAGCGCCGTCTCGATCGCCACCGACGACGACGGCCAGTCCTCGACCTCCGGCACCTGGGACCCGCTCGAAATCGCGCAGAACGCCACCGGCGAGACCAATTCGAACGCGACCTGGAACGGCTGCATCGAGGAACGCGATCAGGCCGATCCCTCGCTGATCACGCCAACGACGCCCGCGGATCTCGCCATCCCGGCGACCGCCTACGATCTCAACATCAACCTCATTCCGACCAACGACGATACCCGCTGGCGGCCGATGTTCCCGCAGATCGAATATGGGCGCTACGGAACCTTCAACTTCAGCGCAGCCAGCGCCCCCTGCCCGGCCGCGGCACGGCGGCTGGCGGCGATGGTCCGCGGCGACATGCAGGCCTATGTCAACACGCTGACCCCGACCGGCAACACCTATCACGACATCGGCATGATCTGGGGCGCGCGGATGCTGTCGAGCGGCGGCATCTTCGCCGACAGCCCGGACACTTACGCGTCGATGCCGGTCGCCCGCCACATCATCTTCATGACCGACGGCCAGATGGATACCGATCCCAACGTCTATTCGGCCTATGGCATCGAGCGCAACGACCAGCGGATCAGCGGCATGTCGAGCCCGTCCGAAAGCGAGCTGAACGGCCGCCACCTGCAGCGCTTCCGGATGATCTGCAACGCCGCCAAGAGCCTCAACATCTCGATCTGGGTGATCGCCTTCGGCACCACCTTGTCGACCGACATGCAGAATTGCGCGAGCAATGCCAATCAGGCGGCGACGATCAACGACCGCGACGCGCTGATCGCCAAGTTCCGCGAGATCGGCAACAATATCGGCGCGCTGAGGCTGACCCAATGAGCCGGCCCATGCTCCTCCGCGCGCTCCGCCGCGACGCAAAGGGCGCGACCATCGTCGAGTTCGCCCTCGTCGTGCCGGTGCTCTCCATGCTGCTGCTCGGCACGCTCGATCTCGGCTACCGCTCCTATGTGACCTCGATCGTCCAGGGCGCGCTCCACGAGGCCGCGCGGATGGCGACCGTCGGCGGCGTCTCGACCTCGCAGATCCAGACCCATGTCCAGAACCGGCTGCGCGATTTCTCGCGCAACGCGACGATCACGACGACGACTCGCTCCTATTCCGAATTCTCCGGGGTCAACGTCCCCGAGACGATCACCCAGGATACGGCGCCGATCGGGACCTACAATACGGGCGATTGCTTCCAGGACGTCAACGGCAACGGCACTTACGACCTCGATCGCGGCCGCGGCGGCCTCGGCGGGGCGGAGGACGTCGTCTTCTTCGAGGTGACGATGACCTATCCCCATATCGTTCCGCTCGGGACGTTCCTCGGCTGGAACAGCAACGTCACGGTCAGGCAGAATACGGTGCTGCGCAACCAGCCCTATGCCGGCCGCAGCAACACGACGAGCGTGATATGCTGAAAACCGCTCCCCGACCTTCGCTCGCGGCGCGGTTGCGCGACTGCCAGAGCGGCCTCGCGCTCGTCGAATTCGCGATGTCGCTGCCGGTGCTGGTCACCCTCGGCCTGGTCGGCCTCGAGACGGCCAACCTGGCGATGGCGCATCTGCGCGTCAGCAACATCGCAATGATCGCGTCGGACAATGCCGCCCGGGTGCGCGACAGCATCGACGAGGCCAACGTCATCGAGCTCCTGACCGGCGCCAAGATGACCGGCGACAGCATCCGCTTCCGCCAGAACGGCCGCATCATCCTGTCCAGCATCGAGCCCAACACCGCGGGCACCGGCGGCACCAGCACCGGCCAGTGGATCCGCTGGCAGCGCTGCGACGGCGCCAAGGTCGTCTCCTCCAGCTACGGCCCGCAGGGCACTGGCCAGACCAATTCTTCGTTGCAGGCGGTCGGCCCCGCGGGCAACCAGATCTCCGCCTCGTCCGGCACCGCGATCATGCTGGTCGAGGTCGTCTACGACTATCAGCCTTTGGTCTCCAACTCGATCTTCGGGCCGCGCACGATCCGCTACGAGAGCGCGTTCAACGTGCGCCAGCGGACCAATCAGGCGATCACCAACAACGGCAACGCGACGCCGCGCAACTGCACCACCTACAGCGCCTGACGGTTGAAGGTCCGCTTCCGCGCCCTAGATTGGGCGGATGAGCGGCCCGATCACCGTCGACCTGCCCCACCATCTCGGCGCCGAGGAGGCGAAGCGCCGGATCGGCGCCAATATCGGCAAGCTCGCCGGCCATCTTCCCGCCGGCGCCCAGGTCCGTTCGTCCTGGCAGGGCGACCGCCTCGATCTCGGCGTCGGTGCGATGGGCCAGCAGGTCGAGGCCGCGCTCGACATCCAGGAAAGTCTCGTCCGAGTCACCGTGATGCTGCCGCCGGCGCTCGCCTTTTTCGGCAAGGCGATCGAGGCGGGGCTGCGGCGCAGCGGCCCGCAGCTGCTCGAGGACAGGTCGAAGAAAGGCTAGCGGCGGTGCTGGCGGCGCGGCGGCGGATCGCTGCGCACCAGCGAATGGATCGGGCAGCGCTGGCCGTCGACGAGGAAGCTCGACGTGTCGTCGAGCGTATCGCCGCTGTAGCGCGTATCGACCGCGATCCGGATCGCCGTATTGAGGTTGAAGCAGGGGCCCGCCAGCGTCGCCCGATACCAGTTGCGCCGCGTGTCCTGGAGATAGATCACGTCGTCGCCGACCGGATGGAAGGTGCGGATCGAGCGGAAGCTGAGGAACGGGATGCGCGCCTCGCGGGCGGGCGGGGAGGAGGCCGGCCCGGCCGCGGCGGCGAGAGTGGCGGCGATGAGCAATACGGACATGGTCTTATCCTCTACGCGCGGCGCGCTGAACCGTTCCTGACCCGGCTCTATGCCTTGGCGGCCGCCCGCGCTACAGGGCGCAGGCACGACAGTCGGGAGATGGGATGCGGCACGTTGCGGTGATCGGGTCGGGACCCGCCGGCTATTACAGCGCCGAGGCACTCCAGAAGCTCTATGGCGACGAGGTCCGGGTCGACATGATCGACCGGATGCCGGTGCCCTACGGACTGATCCGCTTCGGAGTCGCGCCCGACCACCAGTCGATCAAGGCGGTCGCCAAGCGCTACGAGAAGGTCGCGCTTTCGGACAATGTCCGCTTCGTCGGCAACCTCCTCGTCGGCCGCGACGTCTCGATCGCGGAGCTGACCGGCCTCTACGACGCGGTCATTCTCGCCACCGGCGCCCCGGACGACCGGCCGGTCGGTATCCCGGGAGACGATCTGCCCGGCGTGATCGGCTCGGCCGCCTTCGTCGGCTGGTATAACGGCCATCCCGAATTCGCCGATCTCGAGGTGCCGCTCGACGTTGCGGCGGCGGCGGTGATCGGCAACGGCAATGTCGCGCTCGACGTCGCCCGAATCCTCGCCAAGACGCCCGCCGAGTTCGTCGGCTCGGACATCGTCGCCCACGCCTTCTCGAAGCTCGGCAATTCGAGCGTTCGCGCCATCCACCTGCTCGGCCGGCGCGGGCCGCACCAGATCGCGATGACGCCCAAGGAGCTCGGCGAGCTCGGCCACCTCGAGGATGCGGTTCCGAGCGTCGATCCGGCCGACTTCCCGCCCGAGCTCGACGACACTTTGCTGGAGCCCGGCCAGCGCAAGTCGGTGACCCATTTGCGCGAGTTCGCGAAGCTTGCGCCGGACAAGAGCAAGACGATCCTGTTCGATTTCTTCGCCCGGCCGGTGAGGATCGAAGGCGAGGGCAAGGTCGAGCGGCTGATCGTCGAGAAGACCAGGCTCGACGACAAGGGCGCCGCGATCGGCACCGGCGAGACCTACGAAATCGCCTGCGGCCTCGTGATCAGCTGCATCGGCTACAAGACGCCGCCGATCGCCGGCGTCGCCTATGAGGAGGATCGCGGGCGCTTCGCCAATGCCGACGGGGTGATCGGCGGCGGCCTCTATTGCGTCGGCTGGGCGCGGCGCGGCCCGACCGGAACGATCGGCACCAACCGGCCCGACGGCTACGAGGTCGCCGACAGGATCGCCGCCGACCTCGGCCCGGGCGGCGGCCGCAAGGAGGGGCGGGCAGGGCTCGACCGGCTGCTGGAGGAACGGGGCGTAGACATCGTCACCTTCCGCGACTGGCAAAGGATCGAGGCGGCCGAGGCGGCGCGGGCCCGGGCAGGATCCCCGCGCGAGAAGTTCATTGCCGTCGAAGAAATGCTCAAGGCGCGAAAGGGATAAGGGGGAGCTGTTGCATTGCGAGTGGGTCGGGCGGATATTCCCCTCGCTATACTCGGGAGTCGATATACGGAATGACTGCAGGAAGGGTCTTTGTCAGCTATTGCGTAAAGGACTCTTCGGACGTCTATGAACTGGTCCGTTACCTCGAAGCGCGCGACATTTCCGCTTGGATCGCACCGCGCGACATCCGGCCTGGGCTAGATTATTCGGAGCAGATTCAAGAGGCCATCGAGCAGTGCTCCGCGTTCCTCGTCGTCGTGACCGAAGCAGCCAATTCGTCGCTGTTCGTTCGCGCCGAGACCGAGATGGCCTTTAGTTCGAGACGCCCGATTTTCCCGGTCCGGTTTCGCGAGCTCGCGCCGGCCAAGGGCTTGCGCCTGTTCTTGAACATTCATCACTGGACCAATGCTTTCGGGCCCGAGAGCGAGGTGAATCTGCGCCTTCTGGCGACTGAGCTTGCCGCGGTGTCACGCGCGGCCGAAGGACCGGCCGTCGCGCCCCCGCCGGAGAAGGCTCCAAGCGGACCGGACCGCCATGCCGCCGATCGGTCGGGACCCGGCCTTCCCGTGCGCGCCGCGGTTCTAACGCGACCGCGCGCGGTCATGGTGGCGGCAGCCGCCATCTTTTTTCTATCCCTTCCTGTGGTCTGGACTCTCGCGACAAGCGCCAGCGACACGCGGCCAGCTGTCGGGGGATCGGCCAGCAGGAGTCCGGCGCCCGACCGGATCGCCCCTGGGAACGCAATGTCGGGACCGGTGGATGGACGAGGGTCCGATCCCAGGACCGCTCGTCCGATACCGGCGCCTCGCGGCGACATTGCGCAATCCGATGGAACGAGAGCTAAAGCCCAGCGTCGTCTCGGAGCAACTTCGATGGCGTCGTCGCCGAGCCGCCAGCCCAGGCGTGTGGCTGCAGTTCCGCGCCCCTCTTCCAAGCCGCCGACCGAAGCACCTCAGATGGTTTGCCGAAACTTCACCGTCGCCGGGGGAGCGAGTGTCCCGGCATGCACCCGCTCGAGGGATGTGATAATGAATTGAAGATACTGCCGAGACGCGACGAGCGCAGCCGGGATGCCCGGCGCGCGGCCGCTAAAACGTTGCGCAAGCGGGCCGATCGGAAATAGCGTTAGAGCGCAGCCGGAGGGGGATCGGAAATGGCAGCAGAATTGGACAACGCGCCGGCCAATGAGGAGCGGCTGCGCGCCGCGATCGGGCCTCGGGCGGATTACTATCTCCGCCGCTGGCGGCAGATGGACGAAAGCGGCAAGTCCTACAGCTGGAACTGGCCGGCGTGCCTGCTCAACACCTTCTGGTTCGCCTACCGCAAGATGTGGACGCCGACGATCGTGACGGCCCTGGCCTATCTCGTCGCGGCGCCTTTTCTCGATCCGACCCGGCCGATGCGCTTCAGGATCGCCGCATTGTCGCTTGTCGGCCTCTCCTTCGTGACCGGCGCTTTCGGCAACCTTCTCTACCGCAGGCAGACCGAAAAGCTGGTCGCCGGGCCGGCGTCGCTGGAGCAATTGCGGGCGCGCGGCGGCGTCTCGCTCGTCCTGGCGATTGCCGCGGCCGTCGTCCTGACGGTGTTGAGCATGGTCGTGGGGATGCTTCCCGCTCTCGTCAGGGCGTAGCGCGCAGGCGGCTTGCGCTCCCCCCGGCCCGTCCCTATAGACGCCCGGCCCCGCCGGCCCCGGAGTTCATCCTTGGGGGCCGCGCGCATCGGTCGGGGAGTAGCTCAGCCTGGTAGAGCACTGTCTTCGGGAGGCAGGGGCCGGAGGTTCGAATCCTCTCTCCCCGACCATGATCGCGTCAGGACCATGCGGGGCATGGCCCTGACGCGATGATCCGCCGGATGGCGAGTGGGGGCCGCCCTCTGTATCGGCCCGACACGGTAAAACCCGCAGTCCCCCTCCAATCGCCTGTAAACGCCTCTGCGCTAAGCGGAATCCCGCCGGACGCTGCTGGTCCAGTCCGGCGGCGGCGGGCTCGTCTGTGCCATCGGTTTCGAGCCCGCCGCACTTGGTTTCAGCACAGGCGAGGGAAGCGTCCAGGGAGCGAGGCGGCATGGCCGCCTCGCTCCCTTCGGCCTCATTGCCCCGGATAGCGGATGTCCGGATCGATCATGATGTCGAGCGCGCGCAGGGTTTTGCCGCCGTCGTCCGGGGGGTGATCCAGCCGCACGTTGAGGTTGAGCCCGTGCTTGTAGTAGTATTTGGCCGGTGGCGGCGGCGGACCCAACGGGGTCTCCGGCGGCTTGGCGACGAAGTAGACGATCCGGCAATCCTCGAGCGGCTCCTCCTGTTCGTCATAGTCGCCCTGCGCCAGCCTGACGTGCCTCAGCCCGCCATAGGCGTTGCGGTCGGCGGGATTCTTGTGGGTGAGCGCCTTGGTGAGTGGGCTGAACCGCAGGTTGATCGGCCGCGCCAGAATGAAGACGATGACCGTCGGATCGCCGCGGAGCGCGATGTCGAGCGGCGAGCGCAACGGGCCCGTGCCCTTGAGGAAGGCTTTGGTCCGGGCGATGACGAGCTTGGCCCGCGAGATGAGCGCCCGCTTCGGCTTGATCTTGCGGGCGGCATCCCGGATCGCCTGCTCGATGCCGCCGGCGGGCAGCTTCGTGGGCTCCTTGTCGGGGTCGCGGAACGAGGCGCGCAATTCGGGGCCACCGGACGTCCGGACCTCCTCGATGTCGATGACGCGGATCAGGTATCGCTTCGGCGGGTCGCCGTCCCAGCTCTCCCTCATCTCGAGGTTGAGTGGCGTCGCCGCCGATGTCGGCGCATCACAATCGGGATCGTTCCGTGCCATGATCATTCTCCCTTGCCTGGCTGGACGCGCACCGGACGGCAGGGCTGTCGCCAGCTTGCCGTCGGGGGTGGATTAAGGCGGCCGCCGCCGAGTCGCGCGTGACCCACGTCACGCTGCGTCCGATTAACCGAGCAGATGCTTGCGGATCTTGCCGGCCGAGGTGCGCGGGAATTCGGCGACGAAGTCGAAGCGGCGGGGCACCTTGTAGGGAGCGAGGCGGGCGCGGCAGAAGGCCTGGAGCTCGTCGGGGGCGGGCCGGCCGCCGTCGGGCGCGAGCTGGACGAAGGCGCGGCCGACCTCGCCCCATTTCGGGTCGGCCTCGGCGAGCACGGCGGCATCGACGATCGCCGGATGGGCCGAAAGCACGTTCTCGACCTCGGCCGGATAGACGTTCTCGCCCCCTGAGATGAACATCTCCTTGCGCCGCCCGGCGATCCAGAAGAAGCCGTCGGCGTCGCGGCGGGCGAGGTCCCCCGAGATCAGCCAGCCGTCGGCGGTGAAGGCGGCGCGGGTCGCCTGCTCGTTCTGCCAATAGCCCGGGGTCACGCCCGGGCCGGCGAAATGAAGGTCGCCGACCTCGCCGTCGGCCAGCTCCCGGCCGGCGCCGTCGACGATCCTCGCGCTGACCAGCAATTGCGGCTTGCCGACCGAGCCGATCCGGTCCCACGCGTCGGCGGGGTCGACGAGGAAGGCGGTCGGCCCGGTCTCGGTCATCCCCATGCCGTTGCACAGGCGCACGCCGAGCGCCCGATAGGCGCAGGCGAGCGCGTCGGGCAGCGGCGCCCCGCCGCAGCCCCAGTGGCGGACGCCCGCGAGCGGCGCGGCGGCAAAGCGGGGATGGTCGAGCAGGCTCTGATAGGCGGTCGGCACGCCAAAGATGGTGTCGATCCGCCGCGCCTCGATCAGGCCGAGGATCAGCTCGGCATCGAAGCCGTCGATCACCGTCACCCGGCCGCCGGCGATCAGCGTCGGCAGCGCGTGGAGGTTGATCCCGGCGGTGTGGAAGAAGGGCAGGAAGCTCGCCGTCCGGTCGCTGGCGACGAGGCCGATCGCGCCGCCGATGTTGAGGTAATTGGCGAGCGCCATGCCGAACGTGTAGATCACCCCCTTGGGCCGGCCCGTCGTCCCCGACGTGTAGAGCAGATACCAGGTCGCTCCGGCCGGCCAGCGGCCGCGCCCGCGCCGGGGCCCGGCGGCGGCGAGCAGAGCCTCGTAGTCGCAGTCCAGATCGATCGCCGGCGGCGGCCCGGCCAGCGCGCGCGCCGCGCCCGCCTCGGCGGCGCCGTGGAGGAGGAGGGCCGGCGCAGCGTCGGCGATCAGCCCGTCGAGCTCGGCCGGCGGCATCCGCCAGTTCAGCGGCACCAGCACCGCCCCCAGCCGGGCGCAGCCGAACAGCAGCTCGAAAAATTCGATCCGGTTGCGGCTCAGCACCGCCACCCGGTCGCCGGCGGCGACGCCGCGGGCGGCGAGCAGGGCGGCGGCGCGATCGGCGCGCGCGTCGAGCGCGGCATAATCGAGGCTGCGCCCGCCCGGCCCGTCCTCGAGCGCGATCCGGCCCGGGCTCAGCGCCGCGCGCCTGGCGAGCAGATCGGGCAGGTCGGCGATCATCTTTTCCTGAGGCCCTCGGAGACGAGGTCGATCGCCCGATCGGCGACCTCGGCCGGGTCCATGTCCTTTTGCCAGATGCCGTAGCGCATGCCGAGGAAGACGCTCATCCCGATCAGCGCCCAGGCGCGCAATTCGTCGGGCCCGGGCGCGATCTCGCCGCGCGCGCCGGCGGCGGCGAGGCCCTCGCGATAGCCGTCGACGAAGGTGAGATAATGGGCGCGATAGACGTCCTCGGCGACGAACTGCGCTTCCTCGATGATCCGGTAGAGCTCCGGGTGCTGGCGGGTGAAGGCGATGAAGGCGGCAAGGCCGAGCCGTTCGGCGGCGAGCCGGTCGGGGGCGCCGCGCACCGCCTCGGCGACATGGGCGCGGGTCGCCCGGCTCATGTCGCGGACCAGCGCCCGGAACAGCTCCTCCTTGCTTTCGAAATAGGTGTAGAAGGTGCCGAGCGCGACGCCGGCGCGGGCGGTGATGCCGGTGATCGCCGCCTCGTGATAGCCGCGGCTGCCGAATTCCTGGGCGGCGGCTTCGAGCAATTTGCGCACCGTCCGCCGGCCGCGCTCGGTGCGCGGCGCCTTGCCGGCGGAAACGGCGGCCTGGCCGAGATCGTTCATTCAGCCCACTCCCCGGCCGCGGAACCTGAACCGACTTTCAGCTTTGCGCAATCCTTCCTGGCGCGGCGAGGGCGGGGCGGGGCGAAGATGAACGGAAGTCTCAGAACGTTCGGCTTGCCTGGCGGGAAAAACCGCGCGGGGGCGGCGGCCGCCGCCGGCACGCGCGAAAGGTCACAAAGTTGAAGGATTCGGGGAAAAATTTTCATTGTGAACTTTCGCGAGGATGGGGGCGCAGCGATCGGAAGGCGCGGGCTCGGGCAAGGCGAGTCGCTCGGCAGCATCGGTCGAGCAAGGCAGATCAAATCCTATTTGGCAAGCGAAAAGTTCCCGTTGTGTTCCCCTGGGCGGCGCGCGGCGCGGGGCGCCGCGGAGACGGACGACAACCGCCCCTTAAGGATTTCGGCGTATCGGCTGGGCGGTCAGGAGGCAGGTTTGGCGAAGCTCGTCATCTTCAAGAAGGGCGGCGGCGGCAAGGTCGCGATCAACCCGGAGCAGGTGACCCACGTCCGTTCGGCGGCGGGGGCGTTCACCGACGTCTTCATGGGCGGCCAGCAGGTCGCGGTCGAGGGCAGCTTCGACGAGGTGGTGAGCCTGCTCGCCGGCCTCGAGCGCCGCGCGCCCGCCGAGCCGGCGTCGCTGACCGGCGGCCAGAAGGGCCTGGTCTTCAACCGCCCCGGCGCGGGAATCTGAGCGGCCGCGGGGTGAGGCCGTGATCGCCCTGGCCCTCCAGACGCTCGCCGCCTTCAACCTCGTCTGCACCGGCACCGTGCGCACCGGCCCGATCGGCCTCGCTTTGCCCGAAGCGGGCGGCGCGCCCTTCGCCATCACCTACCGGGTCGATCTCGCCAGCCGCCTGTGGTGCAGCGACGAATGCGCCGAGACCGAATCGCTGGCGCTCGTCACCGACACCGAATTCCTGCTCCGCGAAGACCATCGCGCCACCGGCAGCCACGTCATCATCGTCGGCCGCCAGCTCGGCCTGTTCGCCGACACCTTCATCGACGGCACCACCGCCACCCTGAGGAGCGGGCGCTGCGAGCAGGCGCCGTTCACGGGGTTTCCGATCCCCACCGTCTGAAAAATAGGGACTGTCCCTATTTAATCGGATCCCCACCGTCTGAAAAATAGGGACTGTCCCTATTTAATCGGTCAAACTTGAATATTGACTCAAGTTTCAGATTGAGGCATTGAGC
>Ga0207677_10000410_pt1 | contig 29354 bp, 12 predicted proteins | sample KBSMisM42_FD_184311 | JGI IMG/M metagenome (GOLD analysis project Ga0207677, IMG submission 184311) | Miscanthus rhizosphere microbial communities from Kellogg Biological Station, Michigan, USA - KBS Miscanthus M4-2 (SPAdes) (version 2) | ecosystem: Host-associated > Plants > Roots >...
CCATAGTCACCCCGGTGACCTTCGTCACCAAAGCGTCACGACAGTTTCAAAGACCCCTCATATAATCTCCAGTGGGGATCAGTCGGAGCACGTAGGAATGCCGACCACTACATAAGCCACGTCTGGCTGAGGCGAGCAGCAAGCGGGGGAGAGTCTTTTTAAGTACAAGAACGTTGGGGTGGGACGCTAGTACTTAAACTAGGGTTGCTTCTTAGCGCTAATCTTGCGTTTTCAGCAGTTAGTTGTAGCGCGCCTTCCCTCCTTCTCTCATTTCGGAAAGATTTGGCAGTATTTTCTTATGATGACCTGGTCGAGAGAGTACGAAACATCGGTGTAAAAGATTGAGTGGGATGGTTATAGTAAGGGGCGAACCAAGTGCTTGCGCGAAGAAGCGAATCAATCAGAATGGAGACAAGGAAAGGAGGAGAGGCGAAACTCAACTAAAATGGAAAAGGGAACTCGACCGACTATCATGAGCGAAGTGAGGGAATTCCTTCTGATTGGATCCCTTAGGAGAGAGACAGAAGGTATTATTAAATAGAATCAGATCTTTGACGATCCAGTATTAGCTAGTAAGTGTATGGACTCAGACTTTGATGACTCCCTAGTGGCCAGGGAAGCGTTAGCTTCACCCTTTGAACGTCTCATTTACTCTCTCTAGCTCTCGACTTTACGTATAGGAATTTAAGGTACATTGGTCGATGAAAGTGAACATCTATCTTATCTTACGCCACTTACTCTAGCTTTACTTTGTGGAAGACGTCCGATTGAATGATCTCCAGTGGGTTCTATTACCATGTGTACCCAGCCTGCTTCCTTCTTTTTTACCAGCCTCTCTGCTTCTGTCAGTATAGAGGAAAGTCTTCAATCCCTTGAGAGAAATAAAAAAAGGCAAAAAAAAGATACCTAGCATGACACATCAGCTACGCCATCAGAGCCTGTCCACTTGCTAGTCAGGAAAAAGAACCGCTCCGTTCCGTGGGCTTCTTTCGCAGCTCTCTTCACGCTCGCTTTACGAGTGCAACCAAGTTCAATAAACTGTGAATGCTAATTCATAGACTATGCTGGTTTCTATCTAAGAGTCCTGTGAGACGCTTTCCTTCTCATACACATCTGAAGGAACGTTTGATCATCAGCATTAGAGAGCAGGTCCTTGAGAGAACGTTATCCAGCCACCATGGTCTGAGGTGAAATTGGTCCTGGTCCATAAAACGAAAGGTGCTGGGCAAGCGCAGAGAAGTCGTCTGAAGGGGAGTTCCATAGGAATGTTCAACTTCGATCAACCTTGGTCCCATGCCTAAAAAAGAAAGAAGGTCAAAAATAGGGGTGATATAATCCACTGCTCGCCTAAGAATGTACTGACGTAATCCCTACTATGGCTTCCCGAAGGATCCAGCAGCTAAGAGGGTCCGAGCCATAACGGATTGATGTGACCGTAGCGGCGACTGGAATCGATCTGAATGAGGCAGTTATGGGACTTATCTTATCTAACATAAAATATATATGGAGGAAGGATTCAAAAAAGGTGGGGGTCAAGGTGTATAATACGAGCTCCACTTTCAGGCAATGAGCTAGCTTAACCCTGATTGCTTAAGGTTTAATACAGTCATGTTGGATCCGCTACTAAGAAAGGAAGAGAAAGACTGATTGCGACAGCTCAACCGGATGAGACATCTCTTATTTACAGAACTGTGCCAACGTGTGCCTACATTGTTTGATTTACCAGTTCCGGGTATTGGATTTTAGAATAGAAAGAATGAAACTAGTACCAGCTTATCGCCAACCGTGCTTTCTACCAACTCCGCCAACCCCAGACGGGAATATTGATTTAGATTTATAGCCGCACCTGAGCCCGCAACTGCTGCCTCTACTCCGCCTACTTCTTGTGCCGACTTCGCCAGCCTCGCGGGGTACCGATTTCCTCCTGCTTTGTGTGCGTGCCATTGACTCCTTTAATGGGTCGAAACCTACTTAGTTCTTTTTTTTTTTTGTTTATACAAGAAAAGAAGGATTTGTGTTTAGCAAGACAGAGAATTTAATAAGTAAAAAAAAAAAGTGTGTACCCTTTACCGAAAAGCAAATATGACAGATAGGGTACGACATATTGCTTATTCCTGATTGATCTAGTTGACGACAGTTGACTTGTTGGACCGATTGTGGATTGGAATAGAAGTTTCTTATATACAGATATTCGTGTTTACTGATTTCGCATACTGGGAATGGAACTTGATGTAACCCATTGGAAACTCTCTTTGAGACTCATTATCTGTTATATACGACAGGCTAATTAAGTCCTTAAATTTAAGAAAGGAGTCTTTCCTTACTTCCTTACACAAAACTGTTATGTTGTTATGCTGCTCGTGCAATCAAAACTTAGAATAGAAGAAAAAGAGTTCCCTCGGGACCCATCCTCTTCTCCTTCGCTTGTGTGACTATCATGAGAAGAATTCCATTCCAAGAAGTAAAATAACAAGAAAAAGAACGAGGTCAAGATCTGTTGTTACCAGTACCGACGAAATGGAGAAAGTGTCCTCCGGGAACGCAATCTACTACATTAGTTGGTGTAGCCAAAGAAGAGGATATCCCCTTTTTTGACCTGACCCATTGGTCTTCAGACCAGACCCATACCATAGCTACAAACACTTTTGAGTCGGAGGAGACTGGCCAGATCGCCTTCTTGAGGCTCTCTGGGCTTATCGGACGTCAATCTGTATAGAGCCACTGGTCAAACACCCTTCTCCTTAGTCGTTGGCATGGACGCCATTCTTCCCAGTGAACTCGACGATTCCTTCCCTGCGCCGTTCTGCTCGACGACGATATGACTGATAATCAGAAGCGAGAGGCTCTGCTCTCGAAACTTGACCTCCTCGATTCGATGGGAGAAAAAAAAAGGTTACGAGCGGCAGAGCACGCACAAGTCTATCAACGTCAACTCAGCCGCGCTTATTAAAAAAACTCATATAAATCAAAAAGATTTCCAACGCACAGCACCCTAAGGGTCAACTTAAGCCCCTTCCTTAAGGAAAGATCTTTTTTTTATTGTCATAGCGGTCAACCCCGGGAACGCGTACCGCCTTGCCAATGAACATGGGGATGAACTTCCTGAACCTTGGAATGACATGTACTTGAAAAAGTACTACGCCTGACCGGCTTCCCGGTAAGCCCTTAAAAATGTTTGGCCTATCTGATATTTGTGCGTAAACCATAAATCCAAATCGATTCTAGACTGTCTTCCAATCTACATGCTTGACTGAGTGAGGATGTGGCAGCTTTTGTTCACATCATATTCCATTAGATAGAAAGAGCTACAAAAGGTGTACCAGATAGATTCATATAGTAGGCTCAAATAGCGCTTTGACTGATATAGGTAAAAAATTTGCCAATTTACATCCAGGTCTTATCTACTTAGTTGTGGGCATTGCCCCCTGAAATAGAACTTTTCGGGTCAGATACCCCCTGCTTTTGCTATGGGGCTGGCGGGTTCACTCCTTGCCATGAATAGGGCTGGCTCCTTCCCCGAGATAGATAGAAGCCAAGCCCACTACGCGGTGCGAACTCCTAAAGAAGAGACTGAACTTACTTTCTTTCTTGCTTGCTTGTTCCCTAGGATTATGATTCCTGGGGTTGTTGCTTGGTTTGTTTATGCTTAGCAGCGGTTCGTTCAAAATAAAAAAGGTAGAAGCCGCTCAGAAACGATGTTCTCTTGTCCCCTCGGGACAGCGCTTTCACTCCTTTCCTCTGAGCTAAACCTAGACCTCCCACTCCCACTCTCACATGTAGGCGGAGATGGAGACTCGTTCAAACTTAGTCTACTAAAGGATGGAACCTTTCGGTTCATTTCCTTAAGGTAGGACGCCCGAGAGCCTATCCCCCTATTTCAGTTCAGATTCAGTCCGCCCTTAGACCGGAGTCCTTGGGCACCCTATATACCCCCGAATGGACAGGTAGCCAACCTGGCGGGAGTCGGCGGCAGAAGTGCCTGCTTGGTACGGCTAAACACTTCTCTTTTCTTATTTTTTATCCACAATTCCTGGCTCCCTTTCTTAATTGGGTAGACTTGGGCCATTGTGCAATTACCATCCTTTGTGCGACCAGGCCCCACGGGAATCGCCTTGAAGATGTCCACCCCTTTCTTAGAAAAATGGAAAGAAAGGTGCTCAGCGACGACTGCCCCTTCTACCTTGACTTTTTTGCCACTCTGTCTCTTTGGAGCATCCGTTTCCTCATATTATCGATTCATAAAGGTCCATGAAAGGAAAGAAGACCGCTTTCCCTTGCTTCGCACCTCGTCATAGCCCTGAAAAGCTCACCCGGAGTTCTAGTTAGAGAATGGGGTATGATTCACTACTTGCCTACTGCTACCTGGGTCGTGAGATCGAAGAAGGTATACTATTAGACAAGGTTCATTCCAGCTTTGCTGCTCTTTTTCTTTTGATTCTTTCTGTTTCTGTTTACTTGAGCTAATTCTTTACTTGCTTTCGAGCTAACTTGGCTTGGTGCCGGGAATGGAATCACAGCAAGAGACAGGGCTAATGGTTGGTTCTGTCTACTATATTTAGTATGATTTTTGATATCTTCGACCTTAAGAGGCGGTTTACGAAAGAGAGAGAGCTCGTGGAAGACTTGAGAAATTGAAATATCTGTCCATTTTTGTTTCCATTTCTTCCTAACAGGAAACAAAAATGTCACTGTGCGTAACACATCTAATTGGAAGTGGAATGAAGATAATGCGCTTTACTCTTTCATTTGTAGCTGGATTACCCCTTGGGTTGGGCTAACTTGAATCTGTTTTGTTTAGTTTTTCACTAAGCAATTGCCTTGATTACTTATAAAATCAAATTCACATTCTTAAATCACTTTCTCTCCCGTACTGATCCTCCTTGCCTTTCCTTCCTTGTCCAGTAAGGTATGAAGCACTAGCTCAACCACAGCTACAGCTTCTTCTCGAGCAGCTCTTCCACTCATTTTATTAGCAATCAAACCTCTTCCCTGCTCTTGCACTGAGGTAAGCATTCAAATAGCAAAGCAAGGGAAAAAATATGGTATGTACTTTTTTAATCCACATACAGAGAAAGCGGATGTGCCCTTATTATCGCAGTTGCAAATCAAATATATAGCGCGTAGTTGCAAGGCTTTCTTTCGTGAGCTAGCTATGTTTGCTTCCTCTTTTCCTCTCTGTTCCGGATGTCAATTGAGTTTAACTAAAGGAATGGCTCCTTGAATGAGGCTAGCCAGTAAATAGAAATGGCCACGCCCATTGAAGCATATAAGGATACCAAAGATTGAAATCCTACAACCTACTTGACTACTTGAGAAGGGGTTTCCTACTTGGTTGCCTACTTGGGAATGGTATAGAAAGCCTGTCTTCCCCGAGAGTCTTCCTCTATAAAACAACAACAACATTAGTGGATATAGACTATGGTAAGGGACGTACTTCATCTCTGTTCTTACCCAAGGAAACCACTTTCTGGGTATCGATCGTAAGGGGCGGTATAGGAAAGGAATGGATCAATAGTAACTTCGCAGCAGGAAGAGTATGGCGCTCCGCGGTGGCGAGGTCTCGGAGAAGCAGCTGTTCGTGTGCAAGAGGGAGCAGTACGGAAGGAGGTAGTGCTGAGTGGAGCGTTTGAGAAAGTAATGGAGTATAGTGCTTACCACATGTTAGGTAACAACCCCTGGTTGGCTAGCAAGTAGGGAAAGAAAGACCTGTCGAATTAGCAATGGGAAAGATCCTCCTCTTAGCCCTCCCTTCACAAGCTTGACCTAATCTACCAAATTGGGAAGCATGCATCTAAACAATCAATTTCATACCCTTGCCAGAAGGATCCTGTGGAAATCGAAAATAATACAACCCCCACTCCTCTTTTAAGGCACCTTTGCTTTCATTTCACTTCGAGGGAAGACCTTACTTTTGTTCCAGCATTCGCTTAAGGATGAAAGGAAAGGATAGGAATAGGAATAGTCATATCGCTCGGGACTTCCGTTGGATAGCGTACGTTCGCCATTGATTCCTTTTTGAAAGGAAAAGAAAAGTTCTCAACCTTCCCTAAGCAAGTCGATCACACCAGATCAATAAAGTAGTCTTCCCTATGTGCGTGCAAAAGGATAATACTGTTCAACCAAGGTTGCTCTCCCTATAGTTCTTTTAAGAATCCGAGTTCAGGTCAAACCCCATCAAACTATGGATCCCTTCTATCTCTTCTTCCCGTTTCCTCAAACCAGTGCTTCTTAGTCCAACGGTTATTGCTATTCAACCAGCTCGTACTTCGTATCATACCGCCAGCCAAGCCAATTCCTATTTTAGAATTAGTTGCTGCTACATGACATCGTCAGTCGGGGCTAGTGCTTTTCTAAGAACCCCATGTCCGCTCCCCCGAGTGAAGGGTTGATTCAACCAAAGCAAGAAACAACCCTATCTTCTGAGTGAAGGGACAACCCAATCACTCCTAAGTACCAGAGCCATTCCTTTAGTTAAAGTCAATAGTAGCCTACCCTCCGTCCCTTGCCGAGTCTACAGTAGTGGAATTTGCTTTTTCTTTCACTTGCTTGCTCACCCGCTTACACCACTGGAATAGAACTTACGAGGCCCCGGCTCCAGCAATTGCAGGTTTTTCATCTGGACTGACACGGATCAGAACTTTTTCTCTACGGGCTTGGCACTCCAACTAAACTATCAATAGGAAGCGAAGTAGCTTGGAGAAGCAGGACCTCTATATGTCAGTTCAAATGGATTAAAAAACCGGCTTAAAGATAACTCTCAATATGATCGCAAGTCAATCCTCTCGAGAGAGTAGAGTGAGTCTAGTTTTCTTCCCTACCGCCTCTACCTATCAAATCAATAGAGCACTTTCTCTCTCCTCGCTCGTGATAATTCATCTGACCTTAACCCTCAGGACTGTTGAATTGAAATAGTCCCTCAAAAGGGCATACTTATGCTGTCCCTCTTGCATAGTAAGTAAGGGAGATAATGCATTTCCTCCTGATTGTCCACCTTTTCGGAGGCAATCAAGTAGTTGATCACTTATACGAGATTCAGAAATGATTGTTATCTCTAGGCACATCTTATGGGAGGCATCTTTTCCTCCGGAGAAGCAGTCGAAGCGATAGCCATGTCTTATCCTTTTCTCGAGCAAACTATTATTAGTTTAGTCTGGAATTAGACCTGCTGCCTCTGCCTCTGCCTTGACCCTTCCCCTAGAAGTAAGGGCACTCAGCGGGCTGCACCGATTAGAGAGAGTACGTCGTCTATTCATTCCTCTCATTCCTAACGTCCAAAGGTAAGAATTAATCAAGTTAATAGGAGGGTAGGCGTACTTAGGTTCGTAACATACCTTTCTCGGAAGCCTTGTGGAGGCAAGGGAGATATTAGCTTAATGGCAAGGGAATTAGCTTTCTATTTTTTATGTGTGCTCAATTTATTAGAATACGCTTGTAAATCCTCTTCTAAATTCTTACTGTAATCAAAGCAAGGGAAACTTTGTTGAATCTGCCCTCGCCTGGTGCCAACCAAGTAGGAAAGAAAGGGAGCAGCTATCCCCGTTCATAATACCTATTAAGTTATGCGGACGATCCCTACCCACAGAAAGCCGTTCATGCCGATCTGCTTCTCCAAGCTAGCAAACCTATTATTCTGGTGACAAAACCGTTCCTGTCCATGAATTGATTCTTTACCTATCTAGGGTATAAGCTTACCCATCTATACTTGACCCAATGCTTTTACTTGACTTACTCTACTATCCGTGCCGTGAATACACCTAAAAGCTTGTTGACCTAACCTAAGCAAGCTATCAGGCTGATACACCACTTGGTTATCTTCTTTAAGATCATCTCTCTTTCCTGCATTCTTATCTCTCAGAACTACATCCTAAGCTTGTTCGGAAACAGTTCAATTTGCAAAGGAATTTCTGGAATGAAATGATTCTTCCTTATCAGGAATATAGTTCTGAGTTGTTATGTTTACATGCTTATAGGGCAAGAAACCCTTTGAAGTTTATGGCAGCTTGGCAAATTATAACAAACATGAAGGATGGCGATCCAAATGGTGAATTCTATCTATATAGATTCCCCCATCAGCTAGTGCTTATCAGCTAATAAGATAGGAAAGACAGAAAGAACACTCCTTGCTTTGACAAACCAGCTAAGGATGTAGCTGTCATCAACCAGAAGCAAGTAAGGGAAGCCCTCTACTCTAGTATTTCGCTTAGGAGGGGGACTCGGAGAGCAAGCCTGGTCTTGCAAATGAATGAAAATGAAGTAGTTGTTTATTTAAAAGCAAGGAAAGAGAGCAGTGGATGATTTAACAGTACGCCAATCTTGAACAGCGTAGGCTCTATCTTTTGCGTATAAGGGAAGGGGAAGGACCTTTACTTTCTCCCTGAGGGTAGGAAAATCATGATCGGAATAGCGGAGGTAAAGCTATTTCACTTGGGTATATGCTCTTTCCTTTTGTCGAAGTGGAATCGTAGAACAGAATGTGATACGATGAGATAGAATGCAATAGAAACAAGGATTGGTTTGCTATTTATGATGACGAAGAGCTGGTACAAGCCTCCTTCAGGAAATGACCCTGCGATGAATGCAATCTACATTCTTCCAAGATGGTATATGACAGAAAGAAAGTGGTGCGATGAATTAGTATCATTTACTAGTCATTCTAAAACCGTTCCAATTCATTTCACATTTCATTACCTAGAGCCTGAGAGGGGTCACTGCTGAGAGGGTTCATACTATACCTATTACTATGGATGCTTCATCTAGCGCATACCAAATCAAGCCAGCCGGGTATCATAGGAGACAGGGGAAAAAGCACTTTCAAATGATGAACTTGCTAATGCAACTTATTCTACTAAATGCTAGAAGCAAACCAACATGCTAGAGACAAAGCTAACAACTACTATTCGAGAAAAGGAAGAAATAAAGAAATAAAACAACAACAGGTCTTTGCAATACATCAGTATTCTTCTACAACAAGAAGAAGAGGCAATACATAAGTATTATTCATAAAGGCAATATCTCTACACACCACACCTGAAAAGAAAATACTGAACAATACAATACTTATGCTCACTACACTCTTGATCAGGAAGTACCAGCTCCTCATAAGTGAGACAACAGAACAGAAGTAGAAGCTACCGGATTCACGCCCGCTAAGAAAACCTCTTCTTCTTTAGATCCTGAAAAAACGAAAATAAGTAAGAAGGAGCAGTAGTAGTAGGAAGACTTAAGTGACTTCGTTCATTTACGTTGAGATAGACGAGTAACTACTTTTTTCTATTTTAGTTTCCACGGTCACCGCGGAGGGCAGCCTTCACGATGAGCGATTGCTGTTCGCTCAGCAGCGCCCTCTTCCGCATTTCAAGAATGCGGATTTTGTCCCGAACATAAAGTCTATAATTTTCTATCCAAACTACTGGATTGTGTATCCAAACTACTGGATCGACGAAAGAGAGAAACATAGGCTCCTGGGTGAGATCCAGGCTTTGCTCTAGTTCGAGCTTCTCGTTTTCTATATTTAGAATTTCTTGAGGAATGATTGCAAGTCTTGCAGCGATACCCATGGCTTTGACTCTTTCTTTCTTGTCCCGCAAAATAGAGAGTGCGCCGAAGCTTCTATTTATAGGCGAGCCTATTCTTTAGCAGAAGAATTTCTTATTAGAAGTCCTTTTTTTAATAGACTGTAACATAGAGAATTTGCCCAGAATTCATGTCCTCCATTAGTGCGAAAAAGAATGAATCCCTTGAGTCCGGCCCCCCCCGGGTATCGACACGCGGCTTAATCCCGATCACATCCTGAGGCAATAATAGAGCGAATAATTAAAAGAGTACTCCACCACGAGCAGCGAAAGCACGCTCAGCCAATCCTCACTCGACGGCTCCGTCCTTGCTCAGGAAAAAGCCGAACCACTCGCAGATGGATCTTTTTTTTCTACCTTTACAGCTCACTCTGTCAGTCCACTAACACCACACATATTCACGTCATGAAAGAATAGATTCCAGATAAAAAGTATACTAGCACATATTCACGTCATGAAAGATTAGATTCCAGATTTAGGGTATAAAGTATACTATCACAGATTCATCCTTGAGTGCGTGAAGATAGGGCAAGGTAATGCGGAGAATGCCACGACTCTTATATGTTTCAAATCGGGATGGCATGTGTCATTTCTTATAAGGGTCAGGGGCGTAGCGAGAGAGAGAGATAGCTAACCTAGCCATTGGCGGAGAGAGGGAGGCAACTGAAGCTTTTAGAGTCGGGTTTAGGTCTTCTTTTTGCTTGCCAGAATCCATCAACAGGGGTTTCATAGGGAGGTATTTTTTCCAGAAAGTTATCAAGTTATAGTGGAATTACCAACCGGACTGGCTTTCTCCAAGAGAGGGTTTTGTCTTTTCCGCTTCCTCGCGCAAAGAAAAAAAATAGAATCTCTTCTACGGCTCATCCCCCTATCTTCTCTTCGAGCTACCGCACTCACAAGGGCTTACTCCATTGGGAGGGTGAACTAATGTTCAATCTCGTAGTCACCAGCATATTATTGAAACTCTTCACTCTGTTGTTGTATCAGTTGCAAACTCATCTGCTTGTAAATTCATTGTGTCCTCCAGGATACCATTCCCTCCGTTACCTATGATATTCCTTGACTGATCACATCAACCAGTGCTTAACAACTTCTACTGCTACCGTGATTCCAATCCCTTCTCTTTATACTATACAGAAAAAAACTTCCTTCTTTAGTTCAAATCAATGTTATGACCAAAATATGGGGTTTCCTACTCGATCCGTCCTTTAGCCAGCTTCTTACTAGCTTTCTTACCCTTAGCTCTGCTTTTGTGGGCGAGCCTTCGGCAAAAGAGCTGGACAAAAAGCTGGTCAAAAAGCAGAGTGAGAAGGAAGGGTTCCCCGATAAGGAAGGTTGACCCGATACCCATAACCTACAGAGAGCGAGTTCAGTATCCGCCTACAAAGAAGCAACTAAAATCCTGACTGACAAGGTTTGAGGGTATCTAATAGCAAAAATCTCCTTCTAACAAGACAGGGTATTCACTACTGTAAGGTACTGAGAGAACAGGTACTTAGATCACAGACTTTGACACTTCTTCCTCACTTGAAGAGGAAAAAGATTATTGACTTGCCGGGGAGGGTCATGGACTGGCTGGCACGAAGCTTGCATATCCAAACCTGGCGCTGGCTGGTGGGCCTATAGCTGGCTCGCTCGATAGATCAAAAAAATCTTATCCTGGGAGCTCTAGTCTAAGAGATTTGAATTGTAAGGTCTGGTTACCATTTCGAGTAGAGAAGGTGGGGAAATAAGGAACTGAAAAAACCAACCCTCCGCTACCAACAAGCAAGTAAGATTCATCAGCAAATAGGTGAGCCGATAAAAGGAATTACTTTTTCTAGGCGGATTTATTCTAATTGAAAGTTTGTAATTCCGGCTATACTCAAAACTAAGGGACACTACCCATGGGGACACAACCAAAAGATTCTTCGGCTGGCTTTGGCTCATTATAATACTCGGTTGGGAAAGTAGACGGCTGGCTTGCTTCGCTCTTTCAGAAAATCTTAGTCTAAAGATACGCTCGTAAACAAATCCAAATCTTATTCGATGGCCCGGGAGATGTGGTGGAAAAGACTGCTTCTGTGGATCCTGCTGACTTGATTGGGTGAATAAATGGGTACTTTACCTTAAAAACTGGGTTGCCCACTAGATACCGTTTACGGATAGAGGGAAAGGGAAATGTTGATGCAAATACCTTTTGTTTTTGGTATTCAATAGAAGGGACCGCTAAGGGAGGATTCTTCAGGTGTATTGGATGCACTAACACCATCACAAGTAATGCACTGCAACACGGAAGAGGAGTGCGCTCTCCTTGCTTTCCTTATTTTAGCTACTTTACCTCAGAATCCCTCTCTGGATCCGGGCTCGCCTCCACTATCGTTCCGGATTGATTAACCCACGACACCAGACACTATACCAATACCATACTATCAAACAATCTAGAAACAACTGCCTCAACACAACAAACAACAGCCTCAACACAACTGCCTCACCTATCTTATTCTTTTTCTTGTCTTCTTGTCCTTGTTTTCATTTCATAACTGCTTCCATCTCTGGATCCGAGCTCGCCCTTCGGGGATTGAAGAATACATGAAAAAAGAAATGAGGGTTAACCTACTGTTTCGTCACTGTTCCCCCTCGTACCTCCCCCGGCAGGGGAGACAGCTAAAAGAGAAGAGTAGAGACAACTACCTCACCGATCAGATCTTCTGCCTTTTATTCCTTTCACAACCCCGTCAATCTCAGAATCCGAGCTCGCCTTCACTCGGTCAAGGGATTAACCTTTACCTCGTTCCGGTTGTTGAACAAAATCAATCACTATAAACATACCCAGCTCATTGCAGTTTTAGCGGCTCTTTTGAATTGGTAATAGCAATAGAAATAGGAATAGGAAGACGATCATCATTGCTGGTGGTATTCCCTCCTCACCGTGGCTTTCGGGGGAGGAGCGTCCCTTGAGAAGGGATGGGTGCGAAGCCTACGTTGATCTATGAGATCTCGTTCGTTGATCTATGAGACCTCGTTCCAAAGTGTTTTCCAAAAGAGCACTTCCTAGTTCAAACTTCAATCTTTGAGCAAGGTGAGTAGGTCCATTACCGGTGGATGCGGTATATCAAGGAATTTTTCCAAAAGAAAAGCTGGCGCCCAGCGATGCGGCCTTCTCTTCCTTACGGGCATCCTCGATGAGAAGTGTAAAAGGCTAAGGAGCTCATCCCGAGTCTTGTTACTTGCCTAATGCTACTGCTTGCTAGGAACCGAAGTTTTCTTTCATGCCTGGTAGTGATTTTAAAGGAAGATAAGCAAGGTATGATGCTATCAAAGCATTTCACGACATCGCACTGAACTAAGCATTTCATATCGGGCCACTCGGGTACTGCGAGGAATAAAGTTCTCCCCCCTCGACCCCTTCTGAAGCCGTGTGATGTAGATCCAGAAAGATAGGCTCACCTCATTCAACAAAGCGGTCATGGCTTCCAGTACCAGTCGATCCTTATCCGCCGGCTGAGTTATTGGTCGAAACTCACCAGGCTTCTCTTAGGTTTAGGGATTCACGTGCGATACATTGGGCAGAATTTATAGGTACCGTCCCTCAAACCTTCTATAATTAGCCCAACATTTGGGGCTTTACCCCTAGTCACGGACTATGGCTGCTTATTAATTAAGTAAGGGAAAACATCTTACCATAGGATCGATCATAAGGCCTAGGTCTTTCTTCAAAGATAAGTACTGACCTTTCCTACTGTGTCAAAGCACTTTTGCTAAGCCTCACGCTTAAGCAAGTATTTCATCTGCATAAAGGAGGAAGTAACTTACCCTTGAACAATCGCCTGCTCTAGCATATTGGAAAAGGCGTGCATAGGTTGACTAGTCTAAAAAGAGAGGCTTCCTTATAAGGGAATTGGCGCCCGCAGCTCGGCATACTTATTCTACTGACTTATTAGCAACAGTAATGAAATCTGCCGTACACCACTATCGAATCAGGTCTCGGACAAGCAAGGGAACGAGTTTATTCATCTTGAGAGTAAAGCGTTTAGTGAAGAAGACGAATTGGACTTTCGAACCTAAAGCAGGCAGATAAACTGGTCCTATATAACCAAACTAAGCTCGGAGCGAGCCAGAAAAATAAGCTAATCCTTACGTCGTCCCAGCCTATCCATACAACGTTGTCAAAGTCCCAGCTGATGATTCTGATTTCCCTATTCTATTAGTAGGAGAGGAGCATGGCCAACCAATCACATCTGTAGCTCGAGAAACATCTCTTGCTTTCGCTCGCAGTTGTCCGATACTTGCTTGACTAGTAAAATAAGCCTACCTAGTGGATGAAACGGATGTGAATTCTTCCTTCAAAGCTCGTTTCCAAACGTATGAAAAAACATGTCCATGAGTTAGGCCGGGTATCCATCAAACCAAGCAACAGAGTCTGGTGTATAGATTGATTATTGAATGACAGGAACTACTACTACTGCTTAGCTTGCCACTTATTACTTGACTTATACAGGTGCAGGTACTTATCACTCTTACTCCAAGCCTGGTCTTTTTTGCCCAAGGACGACCGACCTAGTAAACTATGCCCGAGGCCAGCTTATTCAACCTCTTAGTCAGCTTGTATTGAGCGAGCCAGGTCGGAATTCCCAAGAATAGTCTTAACTTGACTCTCTGGCAAGGAAGCTATGATCCGTTCCTGATACCCTGCCAGGGCATCACTCACTCCATTCTTTCTGTTCTTGAGGGTAGTAGTTTCTGGTGCCGGATGCAGAAGCGATCTTGAGCATGCCCCGACCCCGTCGACAACATAGTGATATTTGGGCTTGGGCTTGGGATCGGCATGGCTTGTTTTCAGTCAGGTCAGCCTACCGGAAACTGTCGGAGCAAAAGAATTCTGATGATCATCTAGCAAGTAATGCTGATGGTAAAGAGGCTTCCTGGAAAGCATTATGGCGCCTACAGGTAATGCCAAAAATCCGTATCTTTTGGTGGAGGGAAAAATTGGCTACCGAGCTGCGGGGAGATGAGAAGACGTCACATGAAGGAGACTAGTAATTGCCCGTTGTGCGGTCATGAGATGGAGACCCTGTTCCATGCTCTGGTGGAATGTGACCATGCAAGAATGTTTTGGAGTATGGCAAAGGATCACTTTGGCCTGAAAGTGCCGAATTTACACCCTGCAACATGGACGGAAGATATCCTTGATCACAAGGTGGTCAGCAAGAGGGATGCTGCAGTGGCGATCTCAATTATGTGGACAATTTGGGGGAGAGCAGGAATAGCTATCACCATGGGGAAGTTCAGTATCAACCACAGAAATCTGTCGAACTGGTCGAGGAGCTGTTGAAGGCATTGGAAGTACCTGCATTGTCAAATGTGGTGGTACCGACAGAAGTACCGAGATGGAAACCGTCACTTTTGGATTAAAGTAAATACTGATGGTGCAGTCGACTTTGTGAATGGGAGGGCTGGCGCTGGAATGATTGTTAGAGATGATCAAGGCCAGTTCATTCGAGCCAAGTGCAAGCAGTATGCTAATATTCAGGATCCATTCGTCATAGAGCTACTGGCCTGCTGGGATTCGATTGAATGGGCACATCAAGCGGGGATGCAGAAGGTGTGTGTGGAGACTGACTGCCAGACAGTGGTTTCAGCATGGCAGGAGGAGAAGGAACAGCGGTCAGCTGTGTTCCAGATTGTGCAAGAAATGAAGCAGTTATGCTCCGTGTTCCAGGGTTTTGAATTTCTTTTTGTTCGCAGAGAAGCAAACAGAGCGGCACATGTGTGTGCACGCCATGCTCTTAGCTCTAGTATCACTGAACTTTGCTTCGATGTAAGCCTCTGTCTGACTAGGTTGCAGGCAGAACTTGTTTCGTCTATTCAATAAAGAGTAGTCGAGTTAAAAAACAAAAATGACTCAAACGTTGCTCGGCAATTAGTGGCTTCGTGGCCACAGATCCATCATGGAAAGAAGGAAACTTTCATCCGGCGTACCTCGTGTGACTTCTAGCTGTGCCTACCGAGTCAAAGAACCTGCTTCAACGAATAATAGAAGGTATCAGAAACCCCATTAACCCTTAGCTGATCCTGAAGCCACGGTTCTTGCTCCTAGGTACAAATCTATGGTGTAGCACCGCCAACAGTGGACGAGCGCCTACATCGATCTGTCTCCCGACAGGTTTCTTTTCAATCAACACAAGCAGCAGGCGTAGCTTTTCATTCACTCGCTCTAAGCACGGGAATAGAATAAAGGTATGGGTCCCCCACCTTACCATCCGTTCTGTCAGACCAATTGCTAAAGAGTTTTATTCGATTTGAGACAATCAGGAGATGGGCCTTTCTAAAATTGAACAGCCGGTATTGTGGCATTCGGATCTGCCTTATTGACCGGCTTTGGTCGAGCAACCGATAAAGATACATTTCTTTCACGGTAACTGCCTACATAACTAGTCTTCCTCTTTTCAAGGAAGTGAGTCTCAGACCATATGTAGTTCTCTTTTGTTAGACCAGTTCTCGTTTTTATGCAATTATGCAAAATGACTTTACTCATTTTGATGGAGATTTGTAGCATCATTCAAGTAAATACAAATTGAGATCGTAGAAACATGAGCTTGTGATATAGCTACACCTAATTCCAGACCGGTTAATGCTAGAACTATAAATAAGGGACCAAGATCTCCTATGAAATAGAAAATATTATTCAGAAATAGCATAGTCCAAGCAAACCCACTTAAAATCTTTACTGAACTATGACCGGCCATCATATTAGCAAATAAACGTATTCCTGAGCTTAATGCACGAAAACAATGAGAGATTAGCTCAAGGAGTACTAAAAAAGGTGCTAATGGCAGTGGGACTCCCGCTGGTAATAAGAAGCTAAAAAAATGAAGCCCATGTCTTTGAAATCCAACGATCGTAATGCCTATAAAAATGGAAAATGAAAGAGCCAAAGTAATGAGAAAATGACTTGTCACTGTGAAGCTAAAGGGTATCATACCCTGGGGATTACGAAATAACGAAAAAGTAAAAGTGACCGAGATGCAAGGGAAAAACTTTTGTTTCACATTTCCGGAAAGACCACCTATTTGTTCGTTTACCAGGTTCGGCACGAAATCATAAATAAGCTCCACCAAGGATTGCCATGCATTTGGCACTGACTTTCCCCCTCCTTTTTTCGTAACAACAAAAACCAGAAGTAGGACCAAACCGAGAGTGAGTAGCATAGACAAGGATAGATTTGTGAATGATAAATAAAAGTTGCCTATATTCAGATCCAGAATTGGGTGAATGGAAAATTGATCCAATGGGCTTTCAATTACTGGTCCAGTGCCGCCCGCGAAATCCCCATTGGCTGGGACGGCTTCTCCTGGATTGGCTGGGACGGCTTCTCCTCCTGGGCTCTCCTGCACTCCTATCCGGAAGGCTTCACTTGCAGTCCCATTTTGCACTAAATCCTGGTACTGCTCTTGAAGAAATTCTGGATCATTGCTTTCCCCGTGTACACGTTCGGCCGCAGCCAGAACTTCTGCGGGATTCCTGCCAATCATCAATCTCTCCATTTCCTCGTGTATAGCCGCTTGATATTCCACTACTCTTTCATCGGTCGGGTTAAGACCTGGATGGTCTTCATAAATTCCTCCAGTTGAACCCGCATCATTCTCATTAACTACACTACCATTGGATCTTTCTGTCATAGTTCTAACAGAACTTGTTGTGGTGGTAGGAATAGAACTATTGGTGGAATTCAAACTCGCCTCATCAAACTGAAAGATACGGCGCTCCCTTGGGAGATCCCACGCGGCACTTTCAGCTGATCTAGCGCTTGCTTGCTCAAAATCCAATACACGGCGAGGGCTCCTCCTAAAAAAATTATTGAACATCGCGGAATTTCCCATCTTTTGAAGATCTGCTCCCAATCCCGAAAAGAGAAAGGGAGACTTTGAGATAGGGGTGGGCGTTGGTTTTTCCAACGAAAAACAAATTCGAACTTCCATGACAAAACCAAATGCTAGTTGCCTACAGTGTGGCAACTGCTAATTCAAATAATTTAGAATGTCTATAAAGTAGTGACTAGCGTGGCCATGAACGACCAGATCAAGATAGATCTGATTTAATGTCAGAATCTGCTCCTCTATAGAGTCCCCAGGAAAAACCATATTTTGAATTATATCCTGGAGTGCGAGTCCCTCCGGCAATTGGGCATTACCTGAAGTTTGCTCAAAAAGCATTTTTAGCTTATATTCAAGCTTTTGAGAGAGCATTTCTCTTTTCAATGCGTGGGAATGGTCTCTAAGACCCCACCCCGCTTTATAAGCGAAAAAAATGGCAACCGAAACAATGATTCCGGCGCCTACATATGAAATGAATTGGTTATCCATAAATGAAGAATGTTTTATTCTTGTTCCGCTTCTTGCTCCAAGCAGAAAGACTTCTTTGAACTGGCCTTGGTTTTTCCAAGGAAACTCTATCTTTAGTAGCGATCACATGACGTCGACCAGTATCCAGGCACTTTTACACTTCTTTTAGAATAGATTCCTTTCCGATAGGACAAAAGCATACAGGCACATTTACACATCTTTTAGAATAGGATCCATGTCTTATCGCTTCTTTCTATATGAAAAAAGTTCAAGCACTTCTTTTAGGATAGGAGCCAGTACGAATCGCTACCCTTCGCTTCTTTCTATATGATAATATATAGATACTATAGCAATATCGATATAAGGAATACCATAACACGGGAAAAAGATGCAAATGAAAATTGTCTTACCTAAAACAGTCCGATACAGTGCTAATTCCACCCAGGTAAGAACATTCGCATCTAGGAGTATCACACCAACGAGTAGGAAGAAAATTCAAATATTGACGGATATGGGTACCACAACTTCTCTTTTCTTTTCAAAAGTCTCCGTCCTGTCTTTACTATTGCTATTGTATTACGAGTAGGACGGATGGGGGATTCTAATTGGATAGATCCACTCTCCGAAAGTAAGGATTAGAAAATCCGGATGTGATTAAAGCTTTCATTCACATTTGAACATGAAGATTCCTGTGATACCTCATGCCCGCCCACTTCTCTTCATCTTTCTATTATTACCTAGCCTCTGGAGTCGGGAGAAAAATCTTCGTAGCCGACCCCCCATTTGGTATTATTATTGGCATCTCTCCCTTCTTACTTCAATACGAATTTAGCCATCTGAACGAGCCTGTAGGACTTTCACTACACCTTTCCTTATCGATTGGCTTCGTCTTCCGCTGCTTCCCACTCAGTCTTCTACTGAAAAGAGTGGTGACCCCATATAGACATTCCTTTAAGGGAGGCTGGCTCCATACGGGAATGGTTTCCCCTTCCACCGAACTCTCAGCGCTACTTTTTCCTAGTAAATAGATTCCTCTTATTGGCGACTAATCCAATCCATAAGTAGTAGGGCTAACCGGAACTGAACTTAAAGAGCAGGGTAAGAGGCATAAGCCGCAGAAAGTAATCAAATCGGGGATGAGGTATACCATAAACAAAAACCATACCGGCAGACATCGATTGCATTGCGTAAGTCTCTCAAGCTGAGCTGTATTACGGGCGGGCTAACAACTGGAATGAAAGAATCAGTTGACTTTACTTCTGCGGAATGGATTTCCTGTTGATGGCGGAGCGAGCGAGACAGCTACTCACTGCTCGTATACGAAAGAGAGGATGTATGGGTTGTTATAAGTAGATAATAACAAAAAGAAATCAAAACCGCCACCCACAAAAAGTATTTCCTTACACAGCCGAGGTCGATAGGAAACTAAGCTATAAGTAAATCTGTGTGCCATCCGTCTAGCTGTGCCCTATCTCTTGCAATCGCTCTTCTGTCAACTGGAAAGTCTCTCCATCGCGAGCTGTCAGCTGTCTGTTAAACACTATAGGTATCTCCTGTTGCAATTAGTATTGGTATACCTCCCTGGTAAACAGGTCAGTCAATCAATCCGTCGGTCTAGGGATAGGTTGGCAAGCTGTTAATCGATATCTGGAATTCTCTCTCAACATTGGTTTTCGACTGGTGAGGAAAATTACTAGCGGAAACTTTTTCTCTTTCAAAACATGGGACTTCAGTCACCTTCGAACGGATATTTTGAGTTTGGCGTAGGCAGAATTCAAAAAACCTGTGTTTCAGCATACCTCATCTCAGAGTTGACCTATGAAAAAGAAAGCTTCTATGAAAACATTCTCTATTTCCTTCCTCGATCTGATGCCTTACTCGGATTCGCATTCAAAGAAGGTGTTCAGCGAAAAATCAGCACTTGATGCGGCTGAGGAGGTAAAGAGTGATGACTTGAGAATAAATAAAGAAGCGATTGAAACAACTGGCGAGTGAATGTTTGGATCATATGCTGCCTTGCCTGATCTTACTAGAGTGAGTTTCCTTCGCTAACGAGATGATGCTTATTCTCAGTCTGGACTATTCCCAGATTTACAACCAACCAACAACTAGTCTTATCTTAGTGCATGGAGAGGAAAAAGCAAACGAAGCACGTTGAGTTGACCAGGAAGGAGCCAATAAGCCAGCTCATAAAGACGAAGGATTAGAAGAAGTATTTGTATTTATCTGAAGAAGTATTTGTATTTATCTTGAGAAACTCGGTGTAGCTATCCAAGCAATATTCAGTAGGTTTGCTTTAACTCGTCCAAGCAATATTCAGTAGGTCTTTCTTATCTACTAAAATATGGCTCGAGAGTGTAAGGATCTACCCTCTCCCCAGGAACCGACCGTTTGGAGTGGGATCTACCTACCAGCCTTAATGGGTATCACGAACGGGGAAGAGGAACCTTGTCTTCTATCTCTTCGGATTGGGATCGGCGGAGGACCTCTCTCTCGGAAAGGAAGCACTCGACGAATAGCCATCGCCCAATTAACGAAAGCAATGCAAGCAAGGGTTCGGATTGGAATCTGGATACGAATATCCCTCTGACTATGGACAACCCTTCACTAGGAAAGATAGGGGTGGGACATCCCGTCACTCGAATAGTTCTTCTGGTTCAATTCAATTCAATTCAATAAAGGAAATGGCAATAGCCGGTCGTACGGTCGTAATGACAATTAATAGAAGTAAGGACAACCCTCATTGAAGAAGGAAGGAAATCAGGTAATTTAGAGTTTCCTTTGGCTCAAGGGAAATTGCCAAGTAGGGATTTTGCAGCTATATGTTCATAACTTTATCGATGAATGGTTGTGTGCTTTCTGAACTCCACCGGGGTTAGGAATAGAGGGTAGCGGCATATCGTACTAGATCCGTAACCTATAGAAAATCAAGAAAGGACTGGTACATAACTTGTATGTAGGTTGGCGAGGCTACCTTCTGATCCTTCAATGAAAGATTCTATCAGCACCTCTGATTCGGATAAGCAGTGTAGAAGATCTAGGAGCAAGCTGCCTTTCTCACTGGAAAAGGGGCATACTAGAGTCTGGGGCCGGAGCAGAACCACCATGTGCTGCACGCGGCTTAGGAAGTACTAGGGTCGGCAAAGGAAGGAGACTGGACTGGATTAGTGGAGAAAGTATTTGGCTTAACCCCAACCTAGGAAGTAGCATTCTGCCAGGAACCTTCGAGGGAGGATAGGGATGCCAAGGACTACGAACGAACTGGGATCATTCTCACAGCCAACTTTCCTTCATTCATTCATTCTTATCTCTATAAGGGATAGCCTCAACACTGTAGTATGTCACTACACTTGATGGCCAAGCAACGAAGTACGATCCGTGGGGAATAGCAAAGCAAGGATTAGTTGGTTCGCCGAACCCGTCACTAGGAATGGTTATCCAAACCAGGGAGGAGGCTGGGTTAAAGGAACGGCTCAGAGCACATAGTTGGTTGAACTGTATTGTCTGTCTGGTCTGGCTAAGGTAAGCTGTCCCCGATAGTTTGCTTGAATAGGCAAGGTAGCTGATCGAGTCGGTGACGTTCTTGATCTTTTTTCTTTCCCCTCGCCTCTGTAAGGAGTGATTTGTTTGGACAAAGCCGACCTTCCATCCAACTGAACTACACGAGTCACTCTCCCGACGGAGGCAAGTCACAGATGGGCTTGAATACTAAATAAAGAACGAGTATACATGCATTTCACCATAGTGGAAATATAACTCACTACTTACTAAACAAAAAACTGCTTAAATTCATTCTAAACCTTTCGTTCACCGAAGAAACTCTTCAATTAAGCTTTAGTTCGCTGTTGTACGAGAAAGCCTCTCTTCCCCGAGTCTTCCTCTACTCTACAGGAACCCAGTGCTTTTCTTCAATAGCCTTACTGGACATACCATACATACAGGACTGACAGGGCTTAGCAACTAGTTATGTCCCTATTGGACTCCCCTAAGCCTAGTTACCTTATAGATTCCACACTATTCTGAGATATAGCTGCAATAACCCGACTACTCTTTACTTACCTACCTTGCATCTCTAACCCGTCCCACTCCGTGCCATCCAGCGATTCTAAGGGTCATAGCGTACGAGAAATGATAAGCTGTCAATGTGCTTAGAAGGTAAGGTGGTGATTCTTTATGCAGACAGGTGGATAGCCTATTCTGGTGGTGATTGTTTATGCAGACAGGTGGATATCTTCAGAACTAGATTCTAGGAAATCGGAAAATCTTTCTTTTACAACTTTTTCTGATAACACTCTCGAAGCGAGCAAGCACTACTTGCAACCTGATATCTATCTTTCAATCTTATTACCTGCCTGAAAGTCTTATAGCAAGCAACTTATCTTATTACTGTCTTTCCTAATACTCTAGGTAATAGCAACTCAGATTCGGTGACTCTATTTCTTCTATCTCTTAATCTGTATAAGAGAGAACCCCTTGGTAAAAGTATAGAAACTACATATCAGCTTACGACTAGAATTCTTATTTGTTACCGCGCTCCAAGCTACTGAACATAAAAGCTATAAGCATGAAATCAATCTGCTAAGCAAGCTTACTACTTATTAACTTGAAACCGGATAGCTGACCTTTATTCCTATAATCGAGTGGAGTTCTTCTATCTGACTCCAAACCGGGTACGCCAAGCTCCATACAGTAGATACGAGCCGGTAAACTACAATCTGGTATTCTTAACTCCGACTTTGAAACTGCTAGCTGGTAAAAGAATGAAGGACCATAATTAATGCTATCGAGGCCCCAAGTCAAGCAACAAAGCTTCTAGCCGATAGAAAGAATGGGTACGAGCCTATCTTGCTAAGACAAGGGAAACTCTAGCTGCACTTACTCCTTGGTCAGTATAAACTACATGGCTTACGAGAAGCTGCTCTTCAAACTCACAGCCAACTTGGAGTCTGATTTCCAGCCGCTTATAAACGGCATAGAGAAATAGGACCCTCGCATACAACCTGAACTCTGGTATCAAGCTTGCCAACTCAATTCTATCTGGGTAAAAGGGCAATATACGAAAGGAAGGATCGATAACTGATTTATGGCTTTCAACCTGCTAACTTAGCATCTTATTTCTTTCTCCCAATCTGGTATCGACTAATAAAGCGCGCCTTCTAACTCATATCTGTCTTGCTATCTTCCATCTAATACCAGTGAAACGACAACTCCTGATAGACCTTCTGATACGACAACTGCGACTTGCAGTTTGATATCCGGCTTGAACTGTTCTATCTGGCTTTCTATCTCATATCCGCAATTAAGAATTCAAAGCAGTAATTAAAGTATGGATACGATGGCTTTGCCTTGCGTTCTTCAATCATGGCTTTCAAGTCTGATAACCGCAATTAGGAATTCAAAGCACTCTCGAGGCGAGCACAAGCAATCTGATAGAGGAGCTACTAATACTATAGATAGGAAACGCCTAAGCAAGTATGATACGAGATAGCAATTCTATCTTTGACTGGTTTTTCAAACTGATAACTGCAATTCAACTCCCGGCAACTACAAACCACTAATCTTATTCCTTACTTCAATTCTTGTACCAAGCCTACTTAATTTCCAATCTCACTACTTCCTTTTCAACTTCTAACTTATATGATTGATACGAAAAGCGGACTTGAAAACGGAAATTAACAAGGCACGGCAACTACAGCTACAAACTAGAATGCAAAAGCCGATACTACTACTCAATTCACTCAGCTTACGACTCTTATTCATGGCTTGAAATCCTATAAGCACTAAGTCAAACTAGGGAAAACTTGCAAGCTTAACTTGAACTGCTAAAACTGAATAGGCCGATACGAGAACTCAATACACTATCGAAACTAACACTGCTGGGTAAAACAATAGAAACTACTGCTCGGCTACTCCCTAATACCAGAGAAATGGCATCACGGCTTGCAGCTCTTCTTGCTAAAACAGATGAAACTACTACTCCGGAAACGAATACTCAATCTTCAACCAAAGCTTCAAATCTGATAACTGCAATTCAACTATCTGACTCGCATTCTTACTCTCACTGATAAAAGTATGTAGACGACAAGAAGGAACTAGCCTTATTTGCCACTTTCAACCAGCCTCGCGTTCTTCAATTAATACCACGTAACCGAGCAATCAAGCCTACAATTCAAACTAGAAAACAACAGCTCGAATACGAAGTTTTATAAGCGAAAGCGAGAGTTAACATCTTCCTTGAGCTATGGAAACAACTGCCTAACGAAAAACCTTATTCACTGACTTTATATCTGCTAACAGCGATTACTACTACCGCTCTCGAAGCGAATACTCAACTGCCAATCTCATTTATGCCTCTTAATAAACTAGCTGGTATTCTGATAATCGACTTTCAGTCTTCCTTGCAGGCTTTGTAAAGCACTACGGATACGCCCTTATTAATACAATTGATAGGACTTATTTACTTGTTTTGTATGGTTATTTGTCCCTTCTTTCTATTGCTAAAGGTTAGTTTTGATTCCTCTCTCTATCGTACTCTTATTCCTCTAATCCACTTACAATCTGATAGTTGCTATGGAGCCTGAGCTCAGACGTAGATAGGGCATCACGGCTAGAATTCTTCTTTATGAGTCCAATTCTTACTTCTTCCTTTCGAGTCTTATATCGTACTACAATTATGATAGCTGCTCTACTAATACGAGAGGTAGGAATTTCTAATAGTATTTATACGAAAAAAAGAGGCTTTGCAGAAAGAACTATAACTAGAGAAGGTCAAACTGCAAACTCAAAATCAAACTGTAGAAACGACAGAGCGGCTGTCAAACCTTATTTGCTTACTCGTCTGCTTACTACAAGCAAACTGATTTATGAGTTGCAACCTTACTTATGACTTGTATTCTTCTTGCTGAGAAAGATAGTTCAAAGCTGCAATTGCTCATGCCTCTAAGCCCATCCTTTTTTAGGCTTCTTTGGGAATCCTATTCCTATCGATTTAGCTGCAACAACGGCTCCTTGCTTCCTTAAAGCAAAGCAATTAAGGTAAGTTGGGGTAAGCAGAGAAGTATACCCACCAGAAGGGTTGAATAGCTTGCTGCCTTCACTTCATTACTACTCTAGCTAGGGCCTCTCCTCGGAACGGAACCAGTATCTTTAGCAAAGCTTTGGGTTTTAACCAGGACGCTAACGGGATATTAGTTTACGCGGGGACGGCTACGGCTTTTGGGGCTAGGTCAAAGGCAAAGTATATTCCATTCAATGGGACGGGAAATCTACCGGATTCCTCCAATCCTACGACTAGCTTGGAAAAGCCCTTTCTTTTAGTGAAGAAAAAGGTAGACTATTTCAATATAGGTGGATCTCCTGTTTTCCTTGGTATTGTTCACCAGTGCCTTCTTGTTCTTGGAATTATGATTGGAATAGAGATTGGCATATTTCATTGATTTTCTGGCAGTCTCTCTCTCTAGTTCATTCACATCATATTGCATACTTATCCCCTTGGTTTTTGAGGAGCCACAACCCGGTGGAATCTCCATGGAGATCTTCAGGAGGAGAGCGCTCTGAAGCTGTGGTTTCCAAAGCTCAGTGGATCGGTTGGTTTGAATGTCAGGCTTTGAAAGCAAGAAAATCAAGAAGAAGATACTATTTTGGAATGTGAGAGGTTTGGGTAGAAGAGTTCTTGGTTCAAACAATGTCAAGGAATAACCAGGTGTTTCTATTTCTGTGTGATAGGTTTATTAAAGTCAAGATATATATATTAGCTTGTTCGAGTTTTCACGGTGTAGTTGGCTAGGTCAGGCATTCGAGTAGTAGAACCACGGCACGGATAGCAAGTATTTTAAAGGGAAAAGGATAAGTAAAGAAACAAGGGAAGCTAGTGTTTAGTCAAAGTAAAGAGCTAGGCCTTCATGTCAAGCAAAGGAAAGGCTTTCCATACGTGGTGGCGAAGAAGATAAGGGTAAGTGGGTCAAAGCAAGGGCGCGTTGCATGGGATTCATCAACAAAGGGATAGGGATAAGGGGCCGCACGTCCAAGACAGCCTTTCATCTCAGTGCGCCATGCAACCCCCATCTTCCAATTCCTCTTACAGAGATCGTTGACTCACTTGCCTTATTTTGAGGATACTTCAAAGCCAAAACAAGACAATGGGCAGTCACCAGATCTTCTTTATGGAGGTGGGACCTCCTCAGCAAGATCGCTGTACAGAATGCTTGCGCACAGTGGCCACACACACTTCTCCCTGACCTCCAAAAGCTCCCTATGACCCTTTGTACGGAGCATTCAAAGTTCCTCACGCTGTCAAGCAAGACTTTGATCTCGATTTGGGAGAGCAAACACAGCTTCGCCATCCAGCCAAGTATCTTTATTGAATTGTGACCCTATCTAGCGCTTAGCCTGTCTTTCTTCTTTCTCCGTCACTAGATTCCGGTTAAAACGCTTGGTCCACCCATGCTTTTCCTCTCCATTTTTCATATGGAAAGGGAAAGCAGTGCCAACTTATTGGAATCCTGCATGGCATATTTCCCAACCTTCATTCCTGCTATTCCTGGCTCTAGTGCTCAGTCATCAACCTATTGCCCGCTCCGCTTTCCCATTCCTATTGCTTTCGGTATCTGAATCTTCCTGAATTCAAGTAGAGAATACCAGGGCTTTCTTCTTCTTTGATTTTCCTTGGGGCAGAGGATAAACTCAATGGATTTCCGACATAGCACCTGCGGCATTAGGATTCTAAGATTTAGGAGGGGAAGGCTGAGGAGAGGGATCACATGCATTGAAGCAATCTCAAGATTCATAAACGATCAAAATAATGGTACGGGGAGAAGAAAGAGAGGAGAGTCACGAAAATAGGGTAAACGCAAAGAGACGATGAAAAGCAATCAGAGAGGAGAGGGAAGAATGACAATGGAAATCATAAAGCTCAGCGAGGAGCACATTACTATGAATAATAATGGAGAGGGGCATTAAAGGGGAAAACTGAGCAAAGAGATATATAAATATATTATCAAAGCTTTTCACTTCTACTTCGTTTTCTTGTTTAGATTCATTACTTCAGTGATTGAACATGGGCAGATACCTATAAGGACCCCATTTCATTGACCTTCGCCCTTGCCCTCCCCTTTCACTTCCATAGCAGGTTATCTCAGTCTCTAGATTGCTGTCATAGTGAAATGCTTCGAACAGGCTTGAGCTTATTTGTGTCTTGCCTTCAATAGATATAGTAAATCCATCCTCCCTTCATTCACCCCCTCACGCTTTAGGGTTAAGTGCATCAAAGCAAACTAGAATCCAAAGAAACAGGTCCCGGCAAAAGCAGAAGAAGCTGTTACCAGATTAAAGCAAACAATGAACTCAGCTGGAGGGCATGCCAAACACACATGAATAAAGTGAAATAGCAGCCGTTAGGTAATGATCGTCCATAGGAAAGCAGTATTAGCAGATACAGGTATTGAATTCAAGTTTCGCTCTATCCCATCCCTGCGAATGATCCTATATCTATTTATTTCTTCTTCAATTGTACCATCCTAATCTTTTCATTTATCCTTTTCCTGAACGCCCTTCGGGGGAATACGCCACTCCTCTTCTAAATAGCGGCATGTTCTCTTCCGGCCGGGCAGGTTGTTTGTAAGGGTTCCGAGCCAATAGGATCTTGCTTGCCCACTGACAAGAGATTAAGCCTAATTGAAGTATTCATAAGTGAAAGAAGAACCCTCCTATTCCAGATCTCGGTAGTTCAATTCAATTAAAAAAATAAAATCACAGTCATGAATCTAGTGCTTTGGAATGCATAGTTTCGTGCATTGGAATGGAAAAGTATCATAATCAAGACATGGATCTAGTATCAACATGACCCAACTTCCATTCTCATGACCCAACTTATTCAATCACTTCCATTATCTTTCTATTGCTACAAATCGACAACAGGCCTCTCATCCCTCGGAATTCCTGTTCGATAGGAACTCCTCGCTCTTCAACCAGAAATAGCAACATGTTTTTCTTCTCTCTTCCGGGCACACACCCTATCGGGTGACGCCACTGACAAACACCCCAAAGGGGAACGCCACACTTCCTATAACAGAAAAAGAAAAGCAATATCTGAAATCTTTAAGCAACTAAAAAAGACGTATACTAAAAGATATGTGTTGTGCCAGGGATGGTCAATAACAAGATGAACCCAATGCCCAATCTTCCCAATAGTATTCCTTAACTCATGAATTGATACACTTGTTCACGGCATTCTACTTTTCTTTGAGATCGATATCTCATCTTTCTTCCGCCTCTCATTCGAGTGCCTTGAGGAGTCAGGAAGCACACAAGAAGTTCACGAGAGAGGTACTTGAGCTTAGGATCCAAGTAAGCATCCCTTTCCCCCTAATCCAAAAGCCTGTCTAAAGCGCATTTGACAATATGAGGATTCGTGTCAACAAGCTTCCATCGCAGCAGCAAGTAATAGACAAGAAAGATAAGGACGTAGTTCCAACAACTCATCTAATATAGGGCTGAGCCCACAGGCTGGTTCGACAAACAAAGAGAAGTACTTTTACTTTGAGTTAATAGGAGACACCAACTTGAGACGATTGCAACTACTTGACAATCCAAAGCCCGGGCACTAGGAAGAGTCAAAGCTAATGAGAAGAAATGGGCTCGCGTGTGATTAGCTAGTTAGCGAGGCCCCATCTTTCGGTACAAGACTGATCTATTGCCCTATCTATCTGAGATAGACTATGTTCCCTTATTTTTCATAAACTGGGATGGGACCCTTGTGAATCCAATCCGTTGCAATTGGTGCAGTTTCTACTCTCAGGGGCTTTCGAACTATCAGTCTTGCTTTATTTATTAGTTCATGGATTGGTTGAATACTCCGCAGGGGAACACGAAGGTGAATTGGAAATCTACAAAAATGTATTTAGGGAAAGGATGATCGGTATAATAATAGCATGTAGAAGGCCCCTAGTTAGAAAGAAAATAAGCTATTCTTCCACTTTATCTCTGTTGCCTATCGGATTGTCGCCTGTTGATGGTAGGTTTGTTCTTTCGGTAGACGAGGCATTACTTTGGCTAGGTGGAGTGTTTGCGAGTACCCTATCTATCACATTGATCCCCCTCAAGAGAATTTGGAAATAGACCATTTATTCTACATTACATTCCCGGAAGGGTTCCTCCTTGAACAAATGTCTCATTTATGGATACATTGGGAGCAAAATTGGAAACCCTAGCTAGTATTTATTTTGGAAGATTAATAACCCAGTCCCTGTGTTTTTGGTTAAGACCACTAGCTCTAACCGGCCTTGGTTTGTTTTTCCTAAACCTTGTGCTAATTTTCAAGCAGATTTTCTTGATTAGGAAATTCCGGTTTAACCAAGCTGGTATTAATCTCAATGAGAGGGACTTGTTTTGTTGGTCAATACCGAAAGAACCTACTTATGGTGGTACCACCGTTTCCGGTTCGGCCAAAACAACAACGATG
>Ga0207677_10000411_pt1 | contig 29248 bp, 28 predicted proteins | sample KBSMisM42_FD_184311 | JGI IMG/M metagenome (GOLD analysis project Ga0207677, IMG submission 184311) | Miscanthus rhizosphere microbial communities from Kellogg Biological Station, Michigan, USA - KBS Miscanthus M4-2 (SPAdes) (version 2) | ecosystem: Host-associated > Plants > Roots >...
GTAGCGGATCGTCGAATCCTCGGCGGGCTGCAGGTTGCCGATCGTGTAGTGGTAGACGTTCGAGCCGGGATCGTGGGTCATGGTCACGCCGCGCTCGTGGGTCTCGTCGAGCACGATCAGTTGCGGCGGAAGCTCGACGTCGAGCAGAACGTCGCGCACGCTGTTCACGCCGCGGCTGCCGAGGATGATGTCGATGTTGTCCTCGCCGCGCTCGGGGAGGTCCTTCGGATGGATGATGTTCACTTTCAAAAGCTGACCGCGCGAGGTCACTGCCATGCCGCTCATCTTGCAGCCGGCGGCGGCGATCAGGAAAACAGAGACCAGGGCCAGGGCCACGGTGGTCAACACTCGATTCGATTTCATGCACGACTCCTTTTCACCGCGAATTCTGCAAGGAACGGTCCTGACGGCATCGCACTTGCGGTAAAACATCCCCTGCATGGCGTACTACCTCGGCGTCGACGGCGGCGCGTCGAAAACCGCGGCGCTGGTCATCGATGACAGCGGCCTCGCGCTCGGCGACGGTCTGGCCGGCCCTTCCAATCACCTTCGCGTCGGCATCGAGACGGCCGCGCGCAACATCGAACGCGCCGTTACGAAGGCCATCGTCGCCTCGAAGGTGGCCAGCCGAGAGATCGCCTGGAGCTACTGCGGCATCGCCGGCGCCGACCATCCCGCGCATCGCCAGGAAGTGGTCGATTCGCTCAGCGTCTTTTTTCCTCGCGGCAACTTCACGGTGGACAACGATGCTCGCATCGCGCTGAGCGGCGCGATCGGTTTCGGCGCGGGCATCGTCGTGATCGCGGGCACCGGCTCCGTTTGCGTGGGACGAAACGAAGCGGGCGAAGAAGCGCGCGCCGGCGGATGGGGACCGATCGTCGGCGATGAAGGAAGCGGTTTCGCGATCGCCCGCGCCGGCCTCGCGTCGATCCTTCGCGCGCACGACGGGCGAGGTCCGGCCACGCTGATGACCGAGCTGTTGAAGCGCGATTACGACATGGCGCCGGCCGATCTGCCGCGCTTCGTTTACGCGCAGACGACGCACGCCGATGACATCGCCCGCGTCGGCAAGCTGGTAATCGACGCCGCCGAGAACGGCGACGCCTGCGCCCACGAAATCGTTCAGCGCGCCGGTGGCGAGCTGGCTTCGTCAGTGCTGGCCGTGGCGCAGCGCCTCGGTCTGACGCCGACCGATTTTCCGGTCGCCTACGTCGGCGGCGCGTTCAACGCCGGCGAGACGCTGCTCGGGCCGATGCGCAGCGCCATCCTGGCCGCCGCGCCGCGCGCCCGCGTCGTCCCTCCCGCGCATACGCCGGTGGAAGGCGCGGCGCGAATGGCCATCCGCGCCGCCACCCATCCGCGCCCGACGCGCGCCGGAGCCTAGAAGCGCAACTGCAATCCGCCGGAGAAAATCACCGGATTGATCTTCACTTTCGTCGTGGTCGTGCCGTTCGTGAACACGGCCTTGGCCGACGACTTCAGCGGCACGTACTTGCCGTCCGCCGTCAGCGCCAGCATGCGCGTGAGGCGGAACGAGACGCCACCGTTCAGCGCCAGGCCGACGTCGTCCTTGAAGTCGATGCGGTTGAGATTCGGCGTGCCGAAGACGTTGGCCTTGTCGAACAGGACGTACGCCGCGCCGGCGCCGATGTACGGATCGATGAATCCGCTCGGCGCGAAATGCCACTGAAGGACGCCGGTCAGCGGCGTCATGCGCAGCCCGTTGCTGAACGCTCCGGCACCGCCGACTGCATGCGAACGGATATTCGTTTCCGGCCGCACCTGCACGATGTCGAACGCCGCCGATACGTGATCCCCGAAGAAGATGTTGGCCCCGATTCCGTAGCCGAGCTTGCCGTCGAAATCGACGTCGAAGGGCTGATTGGGCGCAGGCGAATTGAACGTGCCGCTGCTGTTCGGATCGACCCAGGCCGCCCATCCGGTGAGATCGAACGTGCGGTCGGCGGCAAACAGCGGAACGGAGATGACGCAGGCAAGAACGAGAGCAAGTCGCATCCACTTCATGGCAAGAAACCTCCGGTTGCCGCCGGAAGCAAAAGATGTGACCTCAGCCGTAAACATTCGCGAGGTGACCCACACAATGGCCGTAATTTCATACGCGCGTTCGCGGCCGGAACGCTGGCGTCCCGCCGGCTGGCTCGGCTGCGTCCCCGCTGCCGAATGGGAGGCTTGCGCAAGCCTGTGTTACCAGCAAAATTTGAGGGGTTGGCGGATCGGCAGCGAGACGCAGCCGGTCCAGCCGGCGAGACGCCAGCGCTCCGTCGCTTCGCGCTTTCTATCAATGCTGCGCGGTTTCCTCGTCCATGCCGAGGAACGTGCGAAGGGGGACGCCGGCGACTTGCTCGAAGCGCTGTCCATACGACTTGATCGCGCCCGACGGCTCGTCGAGGAAGATCCGCTCGACACGGAAGAGCGGGACGAACATCGTGATCAGGTCGAGGTCGGGCTCCTCGTTGCGCGCGATCTGGTGGATCCAGTCTTCGAACGAGTCGAGGTTGATGCCGCGCATCGTCACGCCGGCGGGAGAGAGGGCGGTCAGCACGCCGAAAAACTTCTCCTTCGGATTGACGAGGTTGAGGATGATCAGCGCCGACGGCGCGAAGCCTTCGATCATGATTTCTCGCTCAGTTCGATCAGCACGCCGTTGCCCGCGGCGGGATGGAGAAAGGCCACGCGGCAGCCGTGCGCGCCCGGCACCGGAGCCTCGTTGATCAGCCGGTAACCTTGCGATTTCAGGCGGACCAGGTGCGCCTCGATGTCGTCCACGCGAAAGCAGATGTGGTGGATTCCTTCGCCGCGTTTCTCGATGAATTTGGCGACGGTCGATTCCGGGCCGGTCGGTTCGAGCAGCTCGAGGTTCGCATCGCCGGCGGAAAGGAACGCCGTCCGCACGCCTTGCGTCGTCACGGTCTCCACGTGATCGATGGTCAAGCCGAGAGCTTCGTAAATTTTCGCGGAGTCGAGCGACTTCACTGCGATGCCGATGTGGTCGAGCGTCGGTTTGTTCATCAGACTCCTTTCACGTCCGCGCCCCAGATGTGTTTGTGCAACTGCGTCTGCAGCCGCGCCGGCACGCGATCGGCGAGCATCATTTCTGCCAGCGACTTCAGATCGAGCTCGCCCCAGACGGGCGAAAAGAGGATCGTGCGTCCGGCCAGATTTCGCTGTTCGATGACGCCGCGCGCCCATTCGTAGTCGGCGCGATCGGCGATGACGAACTTGATCTCGTCGTGCGGACGGAGCTTGTCGAGGTTCGGCCAGTAGTTCTTTTCCGCTTCGCCCGATCCGGGACATTTCACGTCGAGGATGATTTTCGCGCGGCGGTCCACCGGCTCGACGTCGATCGATCCGGACGTCTCGATGAGCACTTCGAGTCCGTCGTCGCAAAGGCGCGCGATCAGATCGAACGCTTCCTTCTGCGCCAGCGGCTCGCCGCCGGTAACTTCGACGAGATCGCAACCGTAATTTTTCACGCGCGCGATGACATCGTCGATGGAAACCTTCTCGCCGCCAGTGAACGTGTACTCGGAGTCGCACCAGCGGCAGCGCAGATTGCAGCCGGCGAGGCGAACGAAGACGCACGGCCGTCCGGCATGCGACGACTCGCCCTGAATGCTGTGGAAGATCTCCGTGACGCGAAGCATCGTCGCGAATGATGAGCGATCACACTCGTCGTGTCACCCTTCGCTTGCGCCACAATTGCATTGCGTGCCCGACTCCGTCCCCATCGCCGATTACGCCGTCATCGGCTGCACGCGCTCGGTGGCGCTCGTCTCGCGCGGCGGTTCCATCGACTGGCTCTGCTGGCCGCGCTTCGATTCGCCGTCGATCTTCGGACGCCTGCTCGACCTCGACAAGGGCGGCTTTTTCGCCATCCATCCCTCGGCTGAACATGAAGTGAAGCGACGCTACCTTGACGGCACCAACGTCATGGAGACGACCTTCACCACCAGCTCCGGCACCGCAAAACTTCTCGACCTGATGCCGGTCATGACCGAGGAGGAGAAGCGGAAGACGCTGTCGCCGTTTCGGCAACTGCTCCGCCGGATCGAAGTAATCGACGGCGAGATTCCGATCGAAGTCGTCTACGCTCCGCGCCCCGATTACGCCCGCATTACTCCGCGGCTGAAACTGCGAGGAGCTTCCATCCACTGCGGCTGGGAGGCGCGCGTGCTCAACCTTCGCAGCGATGCGAAGTTCGAAATCGACGACGGCACCGCGATCGCACGCTTCACGCTCAAATCCGGCGAATCGCGCGTTTTCGCCCTCGGCTACGACGACCACACGCCCGCCGTTGTCCCGTCGATCTCCGACGACGCCATCGAACGCACCGTCAAATTCTGGCGCGACTGGTCGTCGCAACTGAAATACGACGGTCCGCATCGCGATCTCGTGCTCCGTTCCGCGCTCGTCCTGAAACTGCTGACGTACGCGCCGACCGGCGCCATCGTGGCCGCCCCGACCACGTCGCTCCCCGAGGCGATCGGCAGCGTGCGCAATTGGGACTATCGCTACTGCTGGCTGCGCGATGCCTCCTGGACCGTGACCGCGCTTTTCGATTGCGGTTTCTCGAACGAAGGTGCCGCATTTCTCGACTGGCTGCTCTACTCCACGCGCCTCACGCACCCGCATCTGCAGATGCTCTACGACGTTTTCGGCGAGTCGCACGTGGCGGAGAAAACGCTCGATCATCTGGCCGGCTATCGCAACTCGCGTCCCGTGCGCATCGGCAACGGCGCTCACGGCCAATTCCAGCTCGACGTCTACGGCGAAGTCCTCGGCGCGATCGAAGAAGCGACCCGCCGCGGCGAGACGCTCGACCGCGACGTGCAGCATCTCATCCGCCGCCTGACCGATATCGTCTGCAAACGCTGGCAGGAGCCCGACGCCGGCATCTGGGAAAAGCGCGGCGGCAATCGTCAGCATGTTCACGGCAAAGTCATGGCCTGGTCCGCGCTCGACAGCGCCCAGCGCATCGCCAAACGCTGCCGCGTGAAGATCGATGAGGCCCGCATCGAAAAAGAGAAAGCCGCGATCAAGGAGGAGGTGCTGGCGCGCGGCTTCAGCACGCGCCGCAACAGTTTCACCGGCATCTTCGACGACGACGAAGTCGACGCCAGTCTCCTCTTCGTCGCCCGCGTCGGATTCATCGATCCAGACGACCCGCGCATGCTCGGCACGATCGACGCCATCCGCGCCGAGCTCGGACACGCCGATCTGATCTACCGCTACGACACGCGCGAAACCGATGACGGCCTCCCGTCCGGCGAAGGCGCCTTCCTCGCGTGCAGCTTCTGGCTCGTCGAAGCGCTGGCCCTGGCCGGCCGCGTCGACGAAGCGCAGGCCTTGTTCGACGACGTCGTCCGCCGCGGCAACGACGTCGGACTTTTCTCGGAAGAGATCGACGTCGATTCCGGCGCGATGCTCGGCAACTTCCCGCAAGCACTCACGCACATCGCGCTCATGACCGCCGCGCTGTGCCTTGCGCAGGTGGAGGAGAAAGGGAAGGCGGAGCCGCGCGCGGTGTGACTGGATTTGCAGGCTCAGACACTGCAACTTGCCAAAGCACAGACAAGAGTGTCTGTGCCACACAAACTCTCGCAAGCATCTTCGATCCCGATTACGGCAGGATGGTGTGGCACAGACACTCCTGTCTGTGCTGGTGAGGCTCGGCACGACTGTGAAAATCAGCGGGATAGCGCGTAGAACCCGCCGATCGTCGCGCCATACGTCACATGCGCCACGATCAGCACCAGCGGCGTAATCCGTCCGTAGTTCGTCACGAAGAATCCCGGCGGCTCGAGCAGCCGCGTCGGCTCGGGACCGCGAAAGTCCGACACCATGCGCGGATGGATGCCGGGCAGGATCGGCAACAGCACCGACACGATGAACATCCCCTGCAGCCCGCCGAGGAGCGCGCCGTACCACCAGGTCGCATCGCGAATGTCTTCGAAGAAAAGGCCGTACGCGATCGCGAAGATCCATCCATTGATCAGATGAACCGCGAGCCCGATCACCTTCGCCCGATCGCGGTCCGCCGTGAACATCGTCCCGATGATGAACGGAATGTCGACGCGCGTCAGCCCGAGCGACTGCGCCGCGACGGTGAGGCTGGTGAGGAGCACGGTGGCCGCGAATCCCCACAGCAGGATGGAGGGGAGGTTCATGCCCCGACGTTCCTGCGCGGAGCGTGCCGGGCGCGTTGAGTTCTTTCGTTCTTCACGGAAAATCGGCGCCACACATCTCTAATGGACATAGATTTGGCGCGAGGTGTCTGCAGCTCGATCCGGGGGGAGAGCTTATGGCTACATCAGACAGCATTGAAGCCGCGGTTTTCGAGGAAGATCATCACGTCTGCGCTTTCTTTCACAACAAGGATGAGGAAGCCCGAGCGCTCAAACCATTCGTCCTCGAAGGGTTGGCTGCGGGGGAAAAGGCCATCCACATCATCGACCCTAGTATCCGCGAAGACTATGACCGCCGGATGAGCGCGGCTGGCGTCGATCTCGATGCGCTGGAGCGCAGCGGGCAGTTGGCGGTGATGTCATGGCCGAAATATCCGCGGCATGGATGCATCGATCGGCACGAGGCGGCCAGAATGGTCGACCAACTGCTGCGTACCTCACGAGAGAGCGGGTATCGGCGTACCCGCGTCATCGGCGAGATGGACTGGGCGGTGCGGGATGGGATCCGCGACGACGAGCTCGTTGCATTGGAGGCACAACTTCATGAGGTCTATTTGCTTCATGAGGTCTGGGTCGTCTGTGCGTACGATCTCTCTCATTTTGGCAGCGCTATCGTCCTCGATGTGCTGCGCACCCATCCGGCGGCCATGATCGGGGGAGTCCTTCAACACAATCCATTCTTCGTACCGCCCGAGGAGATGATCGAGGAGCTTCGCGGGAGAGGCGGGCTCGTCGCGTGACGCGGGAGAGTGCCGAGGGCGCGAAGTACCGCAGCGCGTTCGGCGAAGTGGTTGCGCTCGTCGCGCTTCCCGCGGTCTGGTCCGGCTACCACTTGCCGCAGATCGTCGACGACGTGGCGGATGTCCTTCTGCGGATCCTCGAGCTCGATTTCATTTACGTCACGCTATTCGACGATGAAAGACCGGTCGAGGCAGCGCGCGCGAAACAGGAAGGTATTGACGCCGGCCGTTTCGCGGCGGCGGCCAGGAGTCTGCTTGCCGCGGGCAACGCGATGACGTCGACGATCCCCGACCCGTCGGATGCAACACGCTCTCTTCGGGCTACTGTCAACACCGGCGCCAGCGCGTCGGAATTGACGGTCGTTGCCGCGTCGGCCGATCCGCAGTTTCCAACGGAGATCGACCTCCTCCTGCTCGCCGTCACTCTCAATCAAGCCAACATCGTCATCGGGAGGAAGCGCGTCGAGGAGTTGGTCGAGGAAAACGTTCTCCTCAGAAATCAGATCGACGAGCGCCTGCTCATGGGCTCCGTGATCGGCGTTTCGCGAGCCATCCGATCCGTGCTGTCGGACGTCGACAAAGTCGCGCCGACCGGTACCACGGTCCTGATCACCGGCGAAACGGGAACGGGAAAGGAGCTGATCGCGCGGGAGATTCATCGCCGCTCCACGCGCGCCGGAGGGCCGCTGATCGCGGTTCATTCGGCCGCGCTTCCTGGCGGCTTGATCGCGAGCGAGCTTTTCGGTCACGAGCGCGGTGCGTTCACCGGCGCCCTGCAGCGGCGCATCGGCCGCTTCGAGCTCGCAAGCCGAGGAACGATCTTCCTCGACGAAGTGGGCGAGCTGCCCCCCGAAATGCAGGTCGCACTTCTTCGCGTACTTCAGGAGCGAACCTTCGAGCGCGTCGGCGGCAGCCAGACGCTGCGTACCGAGGCGCGGGTCATCGCCGCCACGAACCGCGACCTGATGAAGATGGTTCGGGAAGGAACGTTCCGCGAGGACCTTTACTATCGCCTCAGCGTCTTTCCCATTCACATTCCGCCGCTCCGCGAGCGCCGCGAAGACATCCCCGTATTGGTCGAGCACTTCGTCGCCATCCTGGGCCGTCGGCTCGACAAGCCGATCAGGAGCATCTCGAAGGCGAGCATGGTCCGGCTGATGGAGTACGCATGGCCGGGGAACGTGCGCGAGCTGGAAAATGTCATCGAGCGCGCGGTGATCCTTTCGTCCGGAAGCGAGCTCGTGATCCCGCCGAACTGTCTGGCTCCATCCGAAAAAATCGTCCGCGGCGGCGCGCTGCCCGGCCGTCTGGATGAGATGGAAAAGTCGGCGATCGAGCAGGCGCTGTCGGAAAGCGGAGGCCGAGTTGGCGGTTCTGGCGGCGCGGCAGAACGCCTCGGCCTTCGCCCGACGACGCTCTCCTCGAAGCTGCACAAATACCGCATCGACCCCGCCCGTTTCCGGCCGCCGCGTTGACGCGGAGAATCGTCGATCGACGAGATTTCGTGGCGCCAAATCCACTTGCGTTACTGTGTTTTCAACGAGTTAGGAGCGGCATCTCCCTTGGACTAGAGGGATGCCTATGTCTGCCCTTCCGACCTCCCATCTCCTTTCGCCGCTCCGCATTCTCCTCGTCGAAGACAGCCCGGTCGAAGCGCATCTGATCCGGTCCATTCTCGGCGCGACGTCGTTCCGGGTGACGTCCGTGGATCGTCTCTCCGATGCCGTGTCCGTGCTTCGTTCCTCGGACATCGACGTCATCCTGCTCGATCTGAACCTGCCGGACAGCCAGGGTTCGGAAACGCTCGACACGGTTCTCGAACACGCGGGCAGCATCGCCATCGTCGTCCTCACCGCCAACGGCGACGAGCAGGCCGCTCTCGATGCCGTGGCCATGGGAGCGCAGGACTACCTGATCAAGGGAATTGCAAGCGGCGACACGATCGTGCGATCGATCCGCTATGCGTTCGAGCGCGTTCGCGCGGAGGAAGATCGCCGCCGGTCCGAGGCGCGGTTTCGCGCGCTCGTCGAGAACAGTTCCGACGGAATCGCGCTCATGGATGCGCAGGGAAACATTCACTACTCCAGCCCTGCCATCAACCGGATTCTCGGTTATTCGGTCGAGGAGATCCTCGGCATCAATGTCTTCACGCTCATGCATCCCGATGACCTCATGGAGGGCCGCAGGCGCCTGACGACGATCCTGAACAATCAGGCTGCGCTGGTAGCGATGCCGGATCTGCGCTACCGGCACGCCGACGGCTCCTGGCGATGTCTGGAGGTGCTGCGAACGAACCGTCTCGACGATCCCGCCGTCCGCGCGATCGTCGTCAACTTCCGCGACGTGACCGAGCGCAACAACGCGCTCGAAACAGCCGAACGGCTCCAGCGCCGGTACGAGTTGATCCTGAACTCGATCGCCGACGGCGTTGAAGAGTTGAACGCGAACGGAATCGTGTCGTTCGAGAATGCGGCAGCCGCGTCCATGCTCGGCTGGGAACCGCACGACCTCATCGGAAGAAACGCCCATCAAACGGTTCACCATTCGCGTGCCGACGGCTCACCGCTCCCGGAAGAGGACTGCCCGATCATCGCCACGCTGCGCGACGGTGTCGTGCGGCATGTCAGCGACGACGTCTTCTGGCGCAAGGACGGAACTTGTTTCTCCGTTGAATACGTGGCAGCCCCGAAGATCGATCGTAACGGACAGATGCTCGGCGTCGTCGTGGCGTTCCGCGACGTAACCGAGCAGCGCGAGATGCAGCGGCAGGTCGACCAGGCCATCCGCGTCACGTCCCTCGGCCGCGTTGCGGCGTCGGTCGCGCACGAATTCAACAACGTCTTGATGTCGATCCAGCCCTTCACCGAAATCCTTCAGCCTTACCTCGAAAACGAACCCAACGGCATGAAGGCGTTGCGGTACATCCGCGACGGTGTGAAGCGCGGACGGACGATCAGCCATCAGATCCTCCGTTTTGCCAATCCCGCCGAGCCGCGGCTGATGGCTCTCGACGCCGGCGAGTGGATGCGCACGTTCAGCGAAGAGGCGCGGGTGACGCTGCGAGAGCACAGGGTCGAGATCGGACCTGCCGAATCGCTCGTCGTCAACGCGGATGCCGAACAACTGTCGCAGGTGATGCTGAACCTGGTTGGCAACGCGCGCGATGCGTCGCCCGCGGAATCGACGATTGCCCTCGGCGCCGTGCGCGCGGATGTCGTTCCGTTCCTTCGCGACCGTGTGCCGGACGCGCACCGTTTCGCCGCCATGTTCGTTCGCGATCGCGGTGCAGGAATCGCCGCCGACGTTCTCGAACACATTTTCGAGCCGCTGTTCACGACCAGGAGGAACGGGGGAACAGGCCTCGGTCTCGCCGTCGTGCATCAGATCATCTCCGAGCACGGCGGAGAGGTGATCGTCGAAACCGCCCCCGGCGCCGGCTCGACGTTCTACGTCGTGCTGCCCCTCGAAGAGGCTGATTACATCCCGCCTGTCCCGGGCGGGGAAAGCACAACGATGCTGTGAAGGGGCATTGCGTCGGCGCCGTCAGTATCATGCCGAAGTCCGATGGCAACCGAGCCTTGTCCGTATTGCTTCTTCAATGTGCGAGTCACGTGGTGGGATCAGGCTTTGGGATTCGCCATTCGATGCTCGCGGTGTGGAGCGTCCTCCGGTCCGCCATGGGGCGTCAGTCGTTTGGTTCTGACCATCTTCGCGAGCCTTTTGATCAATGGACTCGTTCTTTTTCTGGTCGCACGGCCGATCAGAGCTCTAAGCCTGCTTGCCGTTTACGTGGCCAGTGTGGCGGCGCTGATTGCAGCATGCATTGGCGTCGAAAACGATGCCTTCACAGGGACGGCGATGTGCGCGTTCCTTTTGGGCCCGGCCTGTCTCGCCGCGATCGAGTACCGCTGGCACGCCGTAGCGCTCCGCCAGTTGCCGGTTCTTCCGCAATCCGTGGCCGAAGATGAACCAGCCGCTGCTTGTGCGGAAACCATCGTGTTGCCGGAGCAGCCGCGTTTCCTCGGCATTCGCGATCTGGAGCGTTTGCGCAACGAGGTCGAGATTGCGATTTTCCACAAGAAGGACCGCATCGAGCTTCTTGCAAAAATCAGTTATTTCGCCGCGGGATTGCAAGCCGTCATGGCCGCCTTGAATCGCGCATGGCTCGACGTATCCATATCGCTGCTCCTTGTGGGATTGGCTTACACGGTGCGGGCGCACGAGAGCAGAACGTTTTCCGTCATCTACTCTCTTTTTGGTTTGCTGATCGCCGCAGAATTCGTCCGTCGCTCGGCCCATGGTGACGACTCGATCGCATTCGGCCTCGCGCTTTTCATCATCGTTCTCGGGCTCGGCTTCGCCGTTCAATCTTTTTCTCTCCATCGGCTGCGGCGATTTCGGGAGGGCATTCACCTGGAACCGGCCGATCATCTTCGCGATCTCTAGTTCGGGTCCGTGTCTTGCTCGCTCAGCAAGCATGCAAAACAGAGAAGTCGTCGTCATCACCGGCGCCTCTGCGGGCGTCGGGCGCGCCACCGCGCGTGCGTTCGGCAAGCGCGGCGCGAAAGTCGGACTGATCGCCCGCGGCAAGGATGGACTCGAAGGCGCGAAGCGCGAGATCGAAGCGCTCGGCGGCGAAGCGATCGTCCTGCCGCTCGATGTCGCGGATGAAAACGCGATCGAGCAGGCCGCGGACGACGTTGAGCGCGCATTCGGCCCGATCGACATCTGGGTCAACAACGCCATGCTCTCCGTTTTCTCGCCGATCATGGAGATGACGCCCTCCGACTATCGCCGCGTCACCGAGGTCACGTACCTCGGATACGTTTGGGGGACGCTGGCGGCGCTGCGCCGGATGAAGCCGCGCGACCGCGGCGCGATCGTGCAGGTCGGTTCCGCGCTCGCATATCGCGGCATCCCGCTGCAGTCGGCGTATTGCGCGGCCAAACATGCCGTGCAGGGCTTTCACGATTCACTGCGCAGCGAACTGATTCACGACGGCAGCAACGTGCGCGTGGTGATGGTGCAGATGCCGGCGCTGAACACACCGCAGTTCCGCTGGGTGAAGTCGCGGCTGCCGCGCAAAGCGCAACCGGTGCCGCCGATTTTCCAACCCGAGGTCGCGGCGGAAGCGATCGTGTGGGCGGCGTACAGCGGACGGCGCGAGATCAACGTCGGCTGGCCTGCATCGAAAGCGATCATCGGCAACAACTTCGCGCCCGGCTACGCCGATCACTACCTCGCCAAACACGGTTACGACGCGCAGATGATCGACGAGCCGGAAGTGCCGGGACGTCCCGACAACCTGTACGCGCCGCTCCCCGGCGACGCCGGCGCGCACGGCGTCTTCGACGACCGCTCGACGGATACGAGCATCGCGCTCGAGCTCAACAAACGAAGAGGATGGATCGCCCTCGGCGCCGCAGCGCTGTTACTCGCGGGATTCGCGCGACGGCGATGAGGTTCATCCGCAGATGACGCAGATGTAACGCAGATGGCCACCGTCCTTCATCTCCGTCCCATCTGCGTCAATCTGCGGATTAAACTCCCGCAACTTGAAGCACTACGTCGCCCTCGCCCGCCCGTTCACGCTCCTCCCGCCGCTCCTCGGCATCGTCTCGGGCGCCGTGTGCGCGTGGGGTTCCGCGCACAATCCCGATCCGGCGCGCGCGCTGACGTCGTCGGTTATCTGGACCATCGTCCTCGGCTCGCTCTGCGCGTCGTTCCTGAACGCGGCGAACAACTCGCTGAACCAGATTTACGACCTCGAGATCGATCGCATCAACAAACCGAAACGGCCGCTCGTCACCGGCGAGGTCTCGAAAAAAGGCGCCTGGATCTTCACCTGGATCATGTACGCGCTCGGCCTCGTGCCGACGTGGCTCGTGGTCGTCTACCCATACACCACCTGGCGCGCGAAGTTCTTCGCGCCGCTGCCGTGGCACGAGTGCATCGCCATCTACCTGATCGCGTTCATCTCGACGTTCGTCTACTCCGTTCCCGCCCTCGGACGCACCAAAGCGCATCCGATCGGCGCGAACCTCACCATCGCCATCCCGCGCGGCTGCCTGTTGAAAGTGGCCGGCTGGACGATGGTGGCGAATGCAACGACGGCCGAACCGTGGTTCATCGGCTCCGTCTTCATGCTTTTCCTCCTCGGCGCTGCGTCGACGAAGGATTTCAGCGACATCGAAGGAGACCGCGCCGGCGGCTGCCGCACGCTTCCGATCGCGTTCGGAGTGAAACGCGCGGCATGGATGATCGCCCCGTTCTTCATCTTCCCCTGGCTGCTGATGCCGCTCGGCGCCGCGACGCACATCCTCACCGGCAACGGAACGTTTTTATCCGTCCTCGGTGTGGGATTGGCGGCATGGGGCGCCTACACGGTCTGGCTCATCGTCCGCAATCCCGACGAGCTGACGGCGACGGAAAACCATCCGTCATGGCGCCACATGTACCTGATGATGATGGCCGCGCAGGTGGGGTTCGCGCTGGCGTACGTTTTCTAGCGCCCAGGGAGCTTTAGTACCCGATACATCCACTGATGCGTCGGAAAGTAATACGTGTACTCCTCCACGTAATTCGCCGCTAAGTACGCGTTGTACGTATCCCGCTCCGGAAAGCGAACATGCGTCGCGAACAGCCGGTCGACGAACGCGTACTCGTAGCGAACTGCAGGATCGCGTTTCGTGAACGGCACGAAATTCGGCTCCGGACGTTCGAGCGCATTGTTGTCGGCGACGAGGATCTTCACGTTCGGATCGCGCGCGATCAGCGTGTCGATGTACGCGTTGATCGGACCGCGATCCTGTCCATGCATCACCGCCGGCCCGTAGAACTCGCCGATGAAACGATTGCCGTATTGGGCGCCGTAGAAGAGGTAGTTCGGGAAGAAGCGGATCACGTCGTAGAGCTGGATCGCGCTGCATAAAACGATCGCTGCGATCAGCGGCTTCGTCGTGCGATGTTCGAGAATCACCGCGGCGAGTCCGAGGCAGACGAGTGGATAGAACTGCACCTGATGGTGCGGCGCGTCGTAGCGGAAGACGAATCCCTTCAGCGCGAAGTTGATGAGCAGCGCGATGCCGAATGCCGCAAGAAACGTCGTCTGCAGGCGCCGCGGACGGTGTAGCGACGTCGCGTAGCAGGCAGCAGCGAGGACGAGCCACCACGGTCCGATCTTGATCGCGAAAACGACGAGCGAAAAGTACCAGGGCGCGTGCGGCGATCCGAGGTTCAGATAGTTCCAGAAGGGATAGACGTTGCTCAACGTACAGGCGCGGATCAGTTGCGCCAGCAGCGCCGGCTTCAGATAGATGATCGACGTCGCGAAGAACGTGGCGATGGCGATCGGGAAGAAGATCAGGTCGCGCCAGGCGTATCGGCGCGTCATCGCGTAGAAGAGGGCGATCGCGATTCCGTTGAAGACGCCGAGGATCGAGCAGGAGGTGGCGAGCCCAAAGGCGACGGCGCTGAGGATCAGCGGCTTGCGGTTTCCGGCGCTCGGTATGTCGAAAGCACAGACAAGAGTGTCTGTGCCACACCGCTCCGCGGTTGTTTTTTGAGCTGTGGCAGAGATGGCAGCGCCTGTGGCAGAGACACGATCCAATGTGGCACAGACACTCTTGTCTGTGCGGGTGGGTGGGCCGGGCAAACGGCCGCGAACGAAGTAATAGAACGCGATCAACGACGCCGTCGTGAACATCGCAAACAGCATGTTCGAATGCGTCATCAGCATCCGCCCCGAGGCGAGTAGCTGCGGCGACGTGACGTACAGCGCCGCGGTCAACGTGGCCACGCCGAGTCCGAATTCGCGGCGCGCGAAAACGTACAGCATCAGCAGCGTCAGCGCACTGGCGATGAAACTGATCGTGTATTGCGCTTTGATTGCAGGCGAAACCAGCGCGTGGATGAAGTAGGGGAGCCGCGTCTGCGAGATGTCGTCGAGGCAGGCGAACGGATTGTGCGTCTTCGCCAGGCATTGCGTGATGGCGATGTCCGTCCCTTCGTCCCACGTCGGCGAGATCGAGGCCATGCGGTAGAGGTGAAGGAACGTGAAGCCCGCGAAGATAACGACGAACGCGGCGTTGGCAAGTCGCATCACGACGCCAGATACAGAACGGAAATGGAGATCGCCGCCCACAGAATCGCGCAGACGATCATCTGCGGATCGCGAACCATCCGATCGGTCGGCGATTCGTCGTGCGTCCGTTCCATCAGGTATCGATATCGGAAGACGCCGAACAGCACCACCGGCACCGTCGCCGCGAGCTGCGGCCGCACGGTGGCGATGTAGAGACCGTAGAAGACGAACGTCGCCACCACCGCGATCTCCGAATAGTCATCCATCAGCTTCACGGAGTAGTGCTGCAGCACCGAGCGGAAGTCGGATGCCGTTGCCGCCGACAGCAACTCCTGCCGCCGCTTCGTCGCCGCGAGGTAGAGCGCCAGCGACAGCGTGGTGATGAACATGAACACCGACAGCACCACGTCGATCGCCACCGCGCCGCCCCAGACCCGCAGCACGAATCCGCAGGCGATGACGAAGAGGTCGACGATCGGCATCGTTTTCAGGTGCATCGAATAGGCGGTCGTCAGCGCCAGATACAGCGCCACCGCGAGCAGAAACTTCGGCGCGACGAACCACGCCGCGATGAGCAGGATCGGGATCAGGATCGCGACGATCGTCAGCGCCGCGGATACTGAGATGGCCCCCGACGCAATCGGACGGCGCAGGTGTTTGATGGGGTGCAGGCGGTCGCTTTCCCGATCGAAGACGTCATTGATGATGTAGCCGGCCGACGCCGCACCGCAGAAGATGGCGAAGGCCGCCAGCGAATGCGCGACCGCCGACGGCGAAACGAACGACCGCGAAAAGATCAGCGGCGCGACCACGAATCCGTTCTTCAGCCACTGCGCTGGACGGAGCAGTCGGATGAACCTCACGGAGGCGAGTGTATCCTGTCATCCTGAGTCGCCGGAGCCGCGAGCGCGAAGCGCGGAGTGGCGGAGGACGACGAAGGATCCCCGGCTGGTAACCCGGAAGGGTGGGGGATCTTGAAGAGCAAAGTAACGAGATGCTTGCGCGACTCGCGGCGAATTTCGCGAAGCTTTGGAGTGCGGTGGCGACCGAGCCACCGCTTTGGGAGGGAGGGGGACGGCGACACTCGCGAAGACGTCGCAAGCATCACACGCTGCGCGATGTCACGCTTCCACCGCCCTCCCAAAGCGGTGGCCTTGCCACCGCACTCCAAAGTGCTTCGCACGAAATGGAAGCACATCCGAGATTACAATCCCCGCAGTGATCTCCCTCGAACCTGAGTTGACGCAGTTGCCGGATACCGGTGTGCTCATCGCGCGCGAGCGCCGCGAGGCGGTCAACATCTATCCCGAGTTGCGCGTGCTCACGTGGGCCGGCGTCATGCTGATCTCGTGGGGCGTCGGCGTCTACGTCGCCAAGCACCTCGACGAGATCGGTCCTCTCGCCATCGCCGCAGTGATCGGAGTCGCCGCCGCGGCCTGCTACGCGTGGGCGTACTGGAAACGCAGCCGCACCGCGTCGCTGGCGGATGATTACGTCCTGCTGCTGGCCGCGCTCCTCGCCAGCGCCGACGTCGGATACATAGAGCACCACTACCACCTCCTCGGCACGAGCTGGCCGCGGCACTTTTTGTTTCTGGCCATCCTGCACGCGGTCACCGCCTACTACTTTCAATCGCGTCTCGTACTCTCGCTGTCGGTGGCGTCGCTGGCGGCGTGGATGGGGATCGAACGCCGCAGCGTCGACGCGATTTTCGAAGCGCCCGTCGCCACCGCCTGGCGCGCGTTCGCCTGTTCCGCGATCGTCATCGGCTGGCGCGTCCTCGACCGGAAACTTCGCCCGGCCACGACCTTCACCACCTTCTTCGATCACGCCGCGGCGAACCTCGCCTTCTGGGGATCGCTCGCTCTGGCCGCGCACCAGGAGACCCGCTTCCTCGGCTGCGCGATCGGTGTCGTCCTGGCCGCGGCCGCGATGCTTTACGCGCGCCGCACGCGCGAGGCCACGTTCGTCATCTACGCCTGGGTGTACGGGATCATCGCCGTCGACACCGCCGTATCCGAAGTCATCGGCGACGGAATCCTGATGGCTTTCTACCTTCTCATCTCGACCATCGCCGCGATCGCCGGGCTGTTCCTCTCGCACGCGCGGATTCGGAGGGCGGCATGAAGAATTGGCCGACAGGACCGACGATCGCCGAGGAGCGGGCGGAGGCGGTTCATAAAATCGTGCCGTCGCAGCCGGAATCGCCGTGGAGACACAACGGCCTCCTGCTTCGGATCGTCTTCACCGTCCTGGCCGCGATTGCAGTCTCGGCGGCGTTCGGATTCTTCACGCTCCTCAGTCTGCCGAAGGGCATCCTCACTGCGATGCTGGCCATCGGCGCCGCGGAGTGGCTGATCGCCGAGCACCGCTTCTTCCGCACCGGCGTCGAGTCGTCGCTCTGGCTCTGCGGCACGTTCGCCTTCATCTTCGGCCTGCCGAGCCAGGGGAAAGTGGAAGCGATCCTCGTCTTTGCCGCCGCGGCCGCGCTCTCCGGCTGGCGGATGCGCAACGCCTTCTTCGGCGTCTTCGCGGCGATCCTGGTGGTGGCGTACGTCGCCGCGAAATGGAATCACGCGCCGATCCTCTCCATGATCGCCGCCGCGCTCATCGCCATCCCCTCGGCATTCGCACTCCGCCGCGTATGGCAGCGCCCCTCGAACGAGCGCCTCTTCGCCGGCCTGGCGCTGGCGATGCCGGTGGCGGGTTACCTCTGCACTGTTTTCGCGCGCCTGTTCCGGACCTTCGTCATGGACGTCCAGGTCGCGGCGGTCCTCGGCATCACCGCGGCCATCCTGCTGGCTGCCGGCATCGCCTGGCGCGATCGCGTCCTGCTCATCTCCGCGACGTTATCGATCGCCTGCGCCGCGATCGAGTTGCGCCAGCTCTTCCACTCTCCCGCCGAGGCCAAGTTGATCGGAGCGGGGATCATCGTCATCGCGATTGCCGTCACGCTCGAACGCAGACTGCGCGGCAAGACGCGCGGTCTCGTCGTCACCGCCGTCGCGACCAATCCATACGACGAAGCGATGCAGATCGGCGGCATCCTCACCGTCGCCCCGCACGGATCCGCGCCCGCGGAGCACGCCCACACCGGCCCGGTGCTCGACGACTCCACGTCCGCCACCGACAAATCCTTCGGCGGAGCCGGCGCCGGCGGCGGCTACTGATTTCATCTGCGTTCCATCTGCGTCATCTGCGGATCAAATCCATCCGCAGATGACGCAGAGAAATACAGATGTTCCACGTGTCACAAGCTTTTCCGCAGCCCAAACGCCCTCCCAACACCCACGCCATAATTTTCTTCGGCCGAGTCTGCTATTTCCTTCGGAAACTCACCTTAAAACCTGCGGAAAAACTCATCTGAAATTGCGTATGGAAAAGATGTGCAAAACGTGTGGAAAATGCGCTGATTTTCTGCGGATTACCGCTCGAAAGACTGTGCAAAAACCTGTGGATAACTTGCGGGTAACAGGTGGAAACCCGGCGGAGAACCCCACCAAATCCAGTCTACTTCCTGTGGAGTAAATCTATGATTCTGCGAATACTTACGCTTCAGGTTGTGTTCTGAGGATTCACGACCACAACATCTTGTGGTCACAGACTTGACATCCGTTTCCACCGGGCGTAGCTTGTCTCGCACAACAAACGACTACGAGCGCGTGGGAGGATTGATGAAGGATTTGAAGCACGTTTCCCGTCTTGCCACCCGGAGCCCCTTGCGGTCGGTTTCACTGCAGATTCGCGAGTATCAGGTCACCGTCAAAGTCAAGACGCCGGTCCCGCAGGCCCGGCCCACCAGCGCACGCTGGCTCGCTCGTTAACAAACGCTCTAACAATCACCGAAGCGCCCCGCGTAGGGGCGCTTTTGCTTCGAAGAAGGAGAACAGGCCATGACGTCCATCGAGATCCCGTCCAACAGCATCCGCCCCCGCGCCAACAACAAGCCCGTGAAGAAAAAGGAGACGAAGACCGGCGGTATCGCCATCGACCGCTTCTTCACCAAAGCGGGCGTGGACGTCTACGACACCTGTGAATGGGAGATGCGCTCGGCAGCCATCACCAATGAGAGCGGTGGGATCGTCTTCGAGCAGAAAGACGTCGAGATGCCGAAGTTCTGGTCCCAGATGGCCACCAACGTCGTCGTGTCGAAGTACTTCCGCGGCCACATCGGCTCACCCGATCGCGAGACCTCCGTCCGCCAGCTCATCGGACGCGTCGTCCGCACCATCACCGGATGGGGACGCGAAGGCGGCTACTTCGCCTCCGAAGCCGATGGCGATACCTTCCGCGACGAGCTCACGCACATCCTTCTCTACCAGATGGCCGCCTTCAACTCGCCGGTCTGGTTCAATGTCGGCATCGAGCCGCATCCGCAGTGCTCGGCGTGCTTCATCAACTCCGTCAACGACACCATGGACTCCATCCTCGGCCTGGCCAAGACCGAAGGGATGCTGTTCAAGTACGGCAGCGGAACGGGATCGAATCTATCCAGCATCCGTTCGTCGAAGGAACTGCTCGCCGGCGGCGGCACGGCCTCGGGTCCGGTCTCCTTCATGAAGGGCTACGACAGCTTCGCCGGCGTCATCAAGAGCGGCGGCAAGACCCGCCGCGCCGCCAAGATGGTCATCCTCAACGCCGACCATCCCGACATCGTCGACTTCATCGAGTCGAAGGAGAAGGAAGAGAAGAAGGCCTGGGCATTGATCGACGCCGGCTACGACGGCGCCTTCAACGCGCCCGGCGGCGCCTACGACTCCGTTCAGTTCCAGAACGCGAACCACTCCGTGCGCGTCACCGACGACTTCATGCACGCGTACGAGAAGGACCTCGACTGGCAGACCTGGTCGGTCACCGAGCCGAAGGAGGTCATGGGCACGTACAAGGCGCGCGAGCTGATGCGCAAGATGGCCGAGTCGGCCCATCTCTGCGGCGATCCCGGCATGCAGTTCGATACCACCGTCAACGATTGGCATCCCTGCCCGAACACGGCTCGCATCAACGCCTCGAACCCGTGCTCGGAGTACATGTTCCTCGACGACTCCGCCTGCAACCTTGCCTCGCTGAATCTGATGCGCTTCTACAACGAGAACACCGGCTTCGACGTCGAGGCCTACCGCGCCGCGCTGCGCATCGTCATCACCGCGCAGGAGATCACCGTCGACTACGCCTCGTATCCGACCAAGGCGATCGAGAAGAACTCGCACGCCTTCCGCCCCCTCGGCATCGGCTATGCCAACCTCGGCGCGCTGCTGATGGCCCGCGGCATCGCGTATGACTCCGAGGATGGACGCGACTACGCGGCGGCGATTACGTCGATTCTCTCCGGCGAGTCGTACGCGCAGTCGGCGCGCATCGCCGAGAAAGTCGGGGCGTTCGAAGGCTACGCCGTCAACCGCGAGCCGTTCCTGCGCGTCATCGACAAGCACCGCCGCGCCGCCTACCGCATCAACACCCGCCCGCTGCCGGCCGACCTGGCCGACGCCGCCGCCAAGGTGTGGGACGAGGCCTACGCCCTCGGCCAGCAGCACGGCTACCGCAACGCCCAGATCTCCGTCCTCGCGCCGACCGGCACCATCGCCTTCATGATGGATTGCGACACCACCGGCATCGAGCCCGACATCGCGCTGGTCAAGTACAAGAAGCTCGTCGGCGGCGGCATGCTGAAGATCGTCAACCAGACCGTCCCCACGGCCCTGAAGCGCCTCGGCTACGACCCGAAGCAGATCAACGAGATCGTCCAGTACATCGACGAGAACGACACCATCGAAGGCGCGCCGCACATCCTCGACGCGCACCTGACCGTCTTCGACTGCGCCTTCAAGCCGAAAAACGGCACGCGCTCGATCCACTACATGGGCCACCTCAAGATGATGGGCGCCGTCCAGCCCTTCATCTCAGGCGCGATCTCCAAGACCATCAACATGCCGTCAACGGCCACGATCGACGAGATCGAGCTGGCCTACCACGAAGCGTGGAAGCTCGGCCTGAAAGCCGTCGCCGTCTACCGCGACGGCTGCAAACGCTCCCAGCCCCTCTCCACCGGCAAGGACAAGGAAAAGCTCACCGACCTCGGCGTGACGCCGACTGCCGTGCGGAGAAAGCTCCCCGACGAGCGCGAGTCGATCACCCACAAGTTCTCCATCAGCGGCCACGAGGGCTACATCACCGTCGGCAAATACGAAGACGGAACGCCGGGCGAGATCTTCATCACCATGGCCAAGGAAGGCAGCACGATCTCCGGCCTCATGGACAGCTTCGCCACGATGACCTCGCTGGCTCTCCAGCACGGCGTCCCCCTCAACTTCCTCGTCGACAAATTCACGCACACCCGCTTCGAGCCCTCGGGCTTCACGAAGAACCCCGAAATCCCCATGACCAAATCGATCATGGACTACATCTTCAAGTGGCTCGCGACCAAGTTCCTCGACAAGGAAAGCCAGGCCCACGCCGGCGTAATCGTCCGCGAAGAAGCGGCTCCCGTCGCCACCAAGCCGATCCCCAACGTAACCCCGCTGACGAAGGAAGACGCAACGTTCGTAACCTCCCTCGCCACGTCCCCAATCATCGCCGCTCCGAAAGACGCGGACGGCCCCAACTCCCGCAACACCGCGACCTTCCGCTACCAGCAGGACGCGCCGTCATGCTCGGATTGCGGGTCGATCATGGTGCGCAATGGGGCCTGCTACAAGTGCCTCAATTGCGGGAGTACGAGTGGGTGCTCGTGATGGTTGCTAACGCTCTAGCCAATTAACGCGTTCGCCGCGACTTTGAACGATCAATGAGTAATCTCCCTCAGCCGCAGCAAATACGGGAGTTACTAGAGGGCGTACGCTCATTTCGCGCTGAGAATATCAGTCACGATGAATTGGGCCCATCTAGCAGCTTTCAACGCGCGGAGGCTGCCAAAAACCACGCTTGCGATTTTTTCATTCGCATTCTGGAGATAGCCCGCCAAAGGACAGATCAGGTCACACCGATCGTATTGGGTCAAGGTATCGAAGCAATACGCCGCGAAGGCGCCGCACTGAGGTCTATCGTAACCGAGATCGATCGTCTGGCCACTCAGGGTGTTCACTCGGCGCAGTTTCCTCCGGCGCGCGAACGCGAGATGGATAACCTTGAGGAACGTGTTCGTCAGATTCAAATCTCGCTGCAGCCGCTTGAGAGCGCTTTGCGAATTGCTGAACTCGAAAGTCAAGGGTCCGAACTCCGAAACATGGAGGCAATGCTTCGAGATGCGATAGCGAAAGCTGAGGGCGATCTGACACGAGCAACAACGATCGCTGGCGATGCGGAGAAGATTCTCAATAATCTTCAAGATCGGGTTATGAAGAAAGGTATAGACGAAGCACAGGCCAATTTCGCTGCGTTGCGCGAAAATCATAACTTGAATCAGAAGCGTTGGTTTGTTGCGTTTCTCGTTTCGGCTCTAGCTACGCTCGTGGCGGTTGTATACGTGGGATTTGCTCCACTAAATCCTCAGGGGACGTATCAGTTAGTCTCGATGATAATCCGTCGTGCCCTGGTGATCTCTACGCCCGCTGTGTTCATGCAGCTCGCTCTTTCTAAGTTCAGTCTGGAGCGGAATCTACGTATTATCTATGATCATCGCGAAACGGTGCTGACGCAGTACAGAAATTTCGAAACCGCTATAGGTGATGACGCGCCAGCCAAACAACAATTCCGTCTGGAGATCGCTAAATACATATTTTCGGATCCGGTGACTGGATACATCGGAGCGGCGGCGGCTAGTGAGGTTACTATCAACCCAGTTATCGGCATGATTGAGCGCGTCGTTTCAGGAAAGAGCGGTTCTTGACTGGTGTGGCGCGAGCTTACGTCACGCGATAGAGAGATACTTCAAAATGAGCGATCAATGCCTAATGTGTTCGGAAGGGCAGTACGTTTCAATGCGCGTAGACAACAGCGCGGATTTGCACAACTCTGGACTCGGCTTAACTCATATTGGCACTACCGGATGGCGAGCGGTTGTGTGTAATCGGTGTGGAAACGTTCAAGTCTTTCGTCGGGAGCGAACTGACGAAGAGATGCGCCGTGGATGACCATTGGCATTCCGCTGTTCGTCGGAGTTCTCGTTAGCGCTTCGTTTTGACCATTCTTTGCATACGTGAGTGTGTAGACCTTCGGCAATGAGGGTGCTCTGATTGCCCCGGAGGCAATCATGACGCGCACCGCATCCTTCACCACGCATGCCGCGAAGGCGTTGAGTCAGCGGCGGACCATTCCGATCGAGCTGCCGGAGTTTGCGATCCGGGCGCTGGAGCATCGGGTGGAGATGACCAATGTCGATGCCGACGAGGAGGAGATGGTGTCGTTCAACGACGTCGTCGAGTGGTATCTCCTCTCGCCGCTGTCGGTGAAGGAGATGCCGCACCTCGAGGACGCCGTCCCAGGCTTCACGGCCGCGCTGGTGCGGTGGATGATCGAATCGACGTACAACGGTCCGGAGTGATCCCGCCGGCGAAGCCGGCATAAGGACCGTAGCCCCGCTTTCAAGCGGGGGAACGTCGATGCACCCAACCTCGGGAGCCCGCTTTAGCGGGCGATAGAACGGCTCTTTCGCGCACTGAAGGTTCGCGCTCGCGCGAGATGGAACAGAGAACCGGGTTCACGCGGATACGCGGGGACGCGGAGAAAGACAACCTCCGCACTCTCCGCGCCTCCGCGTGAAACTGGTTCCCTGAGTGGGGCGTGGACACCTTTCTTTCGCGCGCTGAAGCGCGCTCCCACATCCAATGCGCACGTTTCCCCCACGGGTGAACCCGTGGGCTACGGTTCTTACGCCGGCTTCGCCGGCGAATTCGTGCCCGGCATGCCGGCGGCGGACTATTCCGATCGAGCTGCCGGAGTTTGCGATCCGGGCGCTGGAGCATCGGGTGGAGATGACCAATGTCGATGCGGACGAAGAGGAGATGGTGTCGTTCAACGACGTCGTCGAGTGGTATCTCCTCTCGCCGCTGTCGGTGAAAGAGATGCCGCACCTCGAGGACGCCGTCCCAGGCGTCACCGCCGCGCTGGAGCAGTGGATGATCGAATCGACCTACATCGGTCCGTCGTAGCGCTCACATCGGGACGCTACGGCCCGTAAGATGTTTCGTAGTCGGCCTGCTTTTCGAGCCGCGAGAATATCGCTTTAATTAGCCCATACTCGATTCCGTGATTGCCACGGAGCGTATTGTCGAATAAATGGTCTTCACACCTTTCGAAATGATAGCGAAATCCTCGATTCACGATCATGTAGTACGTCAGAGACTGGCCATGCTGCTTGCAGAAGTGTCGCTCGCATTTCTTGCAAATCGTTGTTTTATAAGCGAATGATAGTTCGCAGAAGTCACACCACCTTTCTTTGCGACGATGGAGAGCCTCTCTCGCATCTATTGCTTCGCGGCGACTGCGCTCCGCCTCATAGCACTTCTTACATTTCAATGAGTAGGTGTGCTGTTCGCAGGCGAAGTTGCCGCAGTTGCAAGCGAATGCGGCCTTTCCATCGCAGAAGGAGCAAAGCTGTGATGTCATTTCGAAACTCCGCCGTTATTATCGCATTCAGGTTGGGCGGCGCAGGGGGCGGGCGCTGGAGCATCGGGTGGAGATGACCAATGTCGATGCGGACGAGGAGGAGATGGTGTCGTTCAACGACGTCGTCGAGTGGTATCTCCTCTCGCCGCTGTCGGTGAAGGAGATGCCGCACCTCGAGGACGCCGTCCCCGGCTTCACGGCTGCTCTGGTGCGGTGGATGATCGAGTCGACGTACAACGGGCCGGAATGATCCCCGCCGGCGAAGCCGGCGTAAGGACCCTAGCCCCCGCTTTCAAGCGGGGGAACGTCGATGCACCCAACCTCGGGAGCCCGCTTTAGCGGGCGAAAGAAAGCTTCGCGGACACCTTTCTTTCGCGCGCTGAAGCGCGCTCACACATTCGAACATGCACGCTTTCCCACGGGTGAACCCGTGGGCTACGGTTCTCACGCCGGCTTCGCCGACGGGTTTTTCGCACCGCATCCTTCACCGCGCAGGCCGCGAAGGCGTTGAGCCGGCGGCGGACCATTCCGATCGAGTTGCCGGAGTTTGCGATCCGGGCGCTGGAGCATCGGGTGGAGATGACCAATGTCGATGCGGACGAGGAGGAGATGGTGTCGTTCAACGACGTCGTCGAGTGGTATCTCCTCTCGCCGCTGTCGGTGAAAGAGATGCCGCACCTCGAGGACGCCGTCCCAGGCTTCACGGCCGCGCTGGTGCGGTGGATGATCGAGTCGACGTACAGCGGGCCATCGTAGCGGGGGCGGGTTCACGCGGAGACGCGGAGAAACAGGAGTGCGCGGTAGAATGCCGGCCTATGGCACGTGACCTACAGACGATGTTTCGCGACGCATTGGATCTCTCCGATGGGGACCGTGCGACTCTGGCAGGGCTGCTGATTGAGAGTCTGGAGCCACCTCCAGATCCCGATGTGGAAGAGCTTTGGTCCGCCGAAGCAGAACGGCGGTGGCAGGAGATCGAATCCGGCGCCGTTGAGACGATTCCCTGGGAAGAGGTGCGCGCCCGTTTGTTCCGCAGGAGATGACGCCGGTCAGGTTTCATCGGGAAGCGGATCAAGAACTTCTCGACGCCCAGGAGTGGTACTACAAGCGAAGTGAAGTCGCCGCTCAAGCGTTTGCTCTGCAGATCGATCATGCGCTGAAGAAGATCATGGAAGCGCCGTTGCGATGGCCCAAAGGCAGGCGCGGTGAACGCCACTTTGTCCTGGATCGTTTTCCCTACACGGGTTTTGTACTACGCGCGGGCGGACCACGTCTTCATCGTGGCCATCGCTCACCAGAGCAGGCGCCCGGGATACTGGCGTCATCGAAAGTAGTTGATGCCGCGCCGGCTGGAGATGGTGATGTGCAACAACGTCATCAAGTCTCGCCGCTGTCGGTGAAGGAGATGCCGCACCTCGAGGACGCCGTCCCAGGCTTCACCGCTGCGCTGGTGCGGTGGATGATCGAATCGACCTACAACGGGCCGGAGTGATCCCCGTCGGCGAAGCCGGCGTAAGACCGTAGCCCCCGATTTCAAGCGGGGGAACTCTCTTTCGCAGATCGCGCGAGATGGCAGGGGGAGACGGTTCACACGCGGAGACGCGGAGGAGCGGAGAACACGTTCACAGGTTCGGTTTTCCTGCGAATGGTAAAAAATTGTCCATTCACATGTTCCTGGTTCCTGTGAATGGATACGATTTTTCCATTCACACGTTCCGCTTTCCTGTGAATGGCAAAAAATTGTCCATTCATACGTCCGCGTTTCCTATTCACAGGTTCTGTTTTCGTGTTCATGGTTTCCTGGAACCTGTTGACCTGCGAAAGCCGGATATGTGACGGCAATCCTATTGCGGATGTGTTAACACGAGCGTCCGATTTCTGAACGCGTTGGGCACCGCTTCTCCGCCACTCGGCCTAGATGGCTGCAGATAAAGGACTTAGGTCGCATGTTGGCTTGGATGAAAACTCTTGCGCTTTTGGCGGCCCTGCCATTGACACGTCTTGGGGAGGAGTTCAGTTTGGGTCGCGCCGGAAGATCCAAGGTAGCGCGCGCGGACAACCCCGGCAGAAAGGAGAAAGGCAAAATGGCTACTACCAATGACAGCAGTCAAACCGATCTTGCTTCGATCGACGCCGTCGTGCAGCAGGCGCTCGTCCAGCTTCGTGGCGTCTATTCGATCGTGCCCGATCTTCGTCCTACGCCGCCCGAAGGCCTCAAGGTGTTTCGCTTCGCCCGCGGAATCACCGACGAGTTCCTCGAAGCCGGTGCCGTGGCGGCGCAAAACGACGCCACCATGCAGGCCGTAACGGGTCTCGACCCGGTCAGGACGCGGATGGTCATCAACCGCAATCTTCGGTTCGAGCCGCTTGCTGCCGCCGCCGAGGCGTTGGCCCGGGACATCCGCTACAACATGTTCCGGGAGCGCTGGGACGTCGTGCAGCAGGCGTTGCAGGTGTACAACCTCGCCAAGGGCTACACCCGCAACACCCGTGGTGCTTCACTCGTCGCTCACGTGAAGACGATGCAGAACGCCCTCGGGCGTACCGGTCGTTCCCGCAAGACGAAGAGCCCAGCACCCGCGCCGGCAACACCTCCGCCGGCACCTGCACCGAAGCAGCAGTAATTGTAGTCCGGACGGCCTGCGCGAGACGTCGCGCAGGCCGTTTTTTATCCGCAGATGGACGCAGATGTCCGCAGATTAAGACGGATGTGTGTCAGGTAGGTCCATACTGGCGATCATGTTTGGAAGTCTTGGAATGCCGGAACTGATGATCGTTCTGGCGTTGGTCGTCTACATCGCGATGCTCATGTGGGTTTATCGCGATGCGTCGCGGCGCGGGATGAATGCGTGGTTGTGGGTGGTGGTCGTTTTCTTTCTTCATCTGCTCGGGTTCGTCGCGTACCTGATCGCGCGGGCAACTCGTGCAAACTGAGCGCTTTGAGGTCACCACGAAGATACAAAGGGCACAAAGAAAACCTCTGTGCCTCTGTGGTTGAACGCTTTAGACGTTGCGTTTGTACGCCGCGGCGTAGCGTTTCGACGCTTCCGGGTCGGAGCTGACCTGGCGGATGGCGCGTTCGAACTGTTCCTGCGTCAGGCCGCGGTCCGACAGGATCTTCGTCCCCTCGGACGGATGTTTGTGGATCGAGGCGCCGAGCTCGCCGAGTTGTTCCGGCGTCAGCGACGGGGTGTTGGCGGTGACGGCGGCGTTGCCCGAGGCGGGCGTCGATGACGACGTGGCAGGAGTGGTCGTGTTGTTCTTGCAAGCGGCGATCGCCATCAGCATCGAGAGCGCGAGCAGTGTGTTTTTCATCGTCCTAATCCTTTCCGTGACCCTTGCCGCCTTTTTCCTTCTGTTGTCCCGGCGGACCTGCGCCTCCCGGACCGCGGCCGTGTCCGTGATCGTTCTCCTGTGGCGCGGCGGGCGCGGGAACGAAGACCGGCTGCGGCGGAGGAGCGGCGGACGACATCGGCGGCGGTACGAAGACGACCGGCGCTCGATCGTGTCCGTGTCCTTTTCCATGGCCCTCGGCGTGGCGCTCCGCTTTCTTTGCCTGTCCCGGCGGGATGTGAACGACCCGAGGAGCGACAGCGACCGGTTCCTGGCGCATCGCTTCGGCGCCGGTCTGAACGCCGTAGATCTTCTTCAATTGTCCCGGAGGTCCGCCATGCGGATGGGCGTGCCATTCGGCGACGCGCGTGCGGACGGGGCGCGGGATGTAGTCCAGCGTCACGACGATGTTCGACGCGGCGGGAGCAGGCGTGTACTGCGGCAGGCGTTGATCGATCGCGGTCACCAGCGCAGGGCCGGTCACGCCGTTCGATACCTGCGTCTGCACGTAGGGGACGAAATCGGGTTGCTCGACGAGAGCCACCGGAACGTACCGCAGCGTGTCGACGAATTGCGCCGGCGGGACCTCGGCCTGATTGAGCGTGCCGAGGAGTGAGGCGAGTTGGTCCTGCGGGATGCCGGCGATCTCGGAAATCGCAGCCACGGCCAGCGGCATGGCGATCAGCGAGAGGAGGTCGTTCGAGTTGCCGGATGCGAGCGTCGACCTCGGCGAATAGATGTAGTTGTCGCTGAGGACATACGACGGCGTCACGTCGACGACGTCGACCGGCTGCAGCGTTACGCCGTATTGCGGCAGGCGCTGATCGATGACGTCGACGAGCTGGAATCCGTTCACTCCCTGCGATTGCTGCGTCACGACGTACGGGACGAAATCGGGCTGCTGCAACGCCACCGGCGCGTAGCGAACGGTCTGGACAAACTGCGGCGGCGGGACGTCGGCCTGGTTGAGGGTTGAAACGAACTGCGCGAGCTGATCCTGCGGGACGCCGGTGACGCGCGAGGCCGCGTCGACGGCGAGCGGCATGGCCACGAGCGAGAGGAGATCGTTCGTGTTCAGCGCGCTGGCATGGATGGGGATCAGCGCGAGGATCAACAGGAGCAGTACGGGCTTTCTCATGCGTTTCGCTGGTGCAAGCAGGGGACCGTTATGCCTACAATACCCACCAAAATTCGCAACTAAGGGAGAGCTTCGTATGAATCGTCAGCTTCGCAGTCTTGCTGTGCTCGTCATCCTTGCCGCTCCGGCGGCGTTCGCGGCCGATGTGAAGGAAACCGTCCATGTCGTCATCACCGGCGGGAAACATGCCGGGACGTACGACGGCAGC
>Ga0207677_10000414_pt1 | contig 29021 bp, 20 predicted proteins | sample KBSMisM42_FD_184311 | JGI IMG/M metagenome (GOLD analysis project Ga0207677, IMG submission 184311) | Miscanthus rhizosphere microbial communities from Kellogg Biological Station, Michigan, USA - KBS Miscanthus M4-2 (SPAdes) (version 2) | ecosystem: Host-associated > Plants > Roots >...
CATTGGCGTCTGCGCTGATCAGGCATCAGGCAAGACGGAAAGCCTGAAGCGCTTTCTGCGTCACATCCCGCAATGGCGCCGCATGATTACCATTGAGGACGACAGTCCTGAGTTCGGTGATGCTGGGCCACATAACCGCGCGGGATTTCTTTACGCCAGTACGGGGCTCGACCCGATCATGAAGGCGTCGCTGCGTATGCGCGCCAATGAGGTGATTTTCCAAGAGGCGCGTGGTGGCGAGGTTTATTATCTCGCGCTGGCGCGACTGCGTGGCGCACGCATCATGACGTCATGGCACGCTCAGTTCGGCCGCGAATTCGAAGCGTTGGCATCGATGTATCGCCAATCTGAATTCGGTCGCTCCGAAACGCCAGATGAGGTGGAGGCCAAACTGCGACGGTTGATCGATATCATCGTGTGGCAATACCGCGATAGCCGCGCACAGAAGTTCCGCATGGCGCGGATCTGGTTCAGGGGGATGGAAACCGATGCAGCGTAAGAAGCTCGGCTGGCTCTGGGTTCTGGTTATCGGCTCTGTCCTGCTCGGCCTGTCGTTTTTCTGGAGCGCCTTTGCCCAGCCGTGTCCGACGGGCAATCAAGGCTTCCGTGTCACGGCCAGCGGCTTCACCGATCCCGCGGGTCGGCCCTGGTCCATGCGCGGCGTCAATATCGATACGTGGACCGCGATGCCGTTGGTCGACGGCATGCTGCGCAATTATCCAACCCTGACGGCAGTGCGTGGCGTGGCGGTCGCCGATCGGCAAACGCCCGAGTCACTCGACGAGTTGGTATTCACTCTGACCGGACGCGGCATCTTCATCGTGCTGGAGGATCACGGCGACAGTCAGGGCGGCCGTAACATCGATTGGTACGTGGCGGTCGCCAAGCGCTACAAGGACAACCCGCTGGTTGGTCTGGAAACGCCGAACGAGCCGAAGCCGGAAATGACCGGCCAGCCGCAGGCCGACATCATCAACGCGGTCCGCGACGCCGGCTTCACCAATCCGATTGGTATTCAACCGATTGGCGGCTGGGATCAGGCCAACATCCCGGTGGTTCTGGCAGGGGTAAAATCGCGCGACAACCTCTACATCGATATGCACGTCTATTGTGACAGCGGACCGCAATGCGCCACTGGCTGGGCGAACGCGGTTTCCGGTCCGTCCAACGGCCTTTTTCAGGTGGTTGGCGAATTCGGCGACGCGCTGGATGGCTACACCCGCAATCCTTATGGCCTCAACGTCATTACCGCGATCGTCGACGTGGTGAGTCATGGCAAGGCGGGCGGCACATTCTGGCACATCTACCAGGGCCACCCTGACGGTGCGGACTCGGCCTGCGCCGACGGCTCCTGCAATGGCCTGACAATCACCGGCAACATGCTGAAGCCGATACTGGCATCGGGCGGGCAATCGGCCTGTCCCATGAACAAGGTCGCAGGCGCGATCACCACTCCGCAGGCGCAGGCAACACAGGATCAAGCTCAGAGCGAAATCGATAGCCTGACCAAGACGGCTGACGACCTGCTGAGCCAGGTGGGCCAGAGCGTCAGTGATGCGGTGGCTAAGATCCGCCAGCGTCTGACCGGCGCAACGCCAGCCGCCCCACTGCCGCAGGAGGCCCCAGCGGCGCAGGCGTCTGTCCCGGTGGCCAGAAGCCCGCAGGCCGCCGCTGAGGTCTCCCAGACCGCCCAGGCGTCCCCTCCTGTCGTTCAGTCAGCTCCGCTTGCCGCGCGTGTTGCTGCTCAACCTGCCATGCAGGCGTTGCCCGCCGCCCTGCAGGAACTCCAGGCTGCCACGCAAGCGCTGCAAGCGGCGCAGACCAAAGTCGGGAGCGTCGTGCCCACCGAAGGTCAGGCTCCTGCGGTCCAGCCGTCAGCCAATACGGCGCCAACCGAGGTTGGTATTGGCCAACAGCGTCCCGCATTCGGCCAGAAGAAGTGGCGCCATGACAACGATGGCGACGCCGATGACAAATGAGCAGAAACGCTGGGTTGGCATTGGCCTCGTCGGATTAGTGACATGGGAGATGCTGTCTTCGCTGGCCTTGGTCTATGCGCTGCCCGCCATCAAGCAATCGGGCAAGGCGCTGCATTACGGTTGGCTGAGCTGGTTCGGGCACTTTACCGTGCCGCCCCACCCGCTCTACGGCATTTTGCAATATCTCGCGCCCATTCTGCATGGCTCATTGCCGACAGCCACCACGTGGCGGGCGATCGAATTATCCGCCGCGCTGGGCGCATTGGGGATTTTCGTGCTTTATCTGCTCTGGCTCAGGCTGACCTGGGCAGGGAGGTTTCGACGGCGGGGTATCGGTTCTCGGTGAGGATCGCGATCCGCCGAAGATAGAGCGGGCCAACACCGACAATCACGGCCACGCCCAGTTCATGACCAACGCTCGCGCGCGGGAGCTATTCCCCTCCGATGCGGGCAAGATGATCGGCATCCCGCTCGGCGAGCGCCGTCCGTTGTTCGACGAGTGCTTCAATACCTCAGGCATTTCCCTGGAATTCGTCGGAACGCGGATGTTCAAGACCATGCGGGCCATTTCGTCCTTGGCCTTTTGGCATGATTCACGCATCGTGTTCGACCCCGCGCAGGAAATCGCCCCCATGATGTGGCGCTTCCTAACCGCGCAGGGCCAGCGCGTCCTGATCATGAACCCGGACGCTGATCCAAAGGACAGGGACGGCAACCCTTACCCGTGGGCACCATTCATCGCATGCACCAACGTCATAGGCTGGATCGACACAACGGATCCGCTCGCAGCAATGCACATTCACACCATCGCCAGCCTGTTTTTCGAAATGGACAGCATCCAGAAGACGGACAACGGTGAGTTCTTCAGCGGCACCGCAGAGAGCATGTTGGCGGCATTGATTGCTCATACTCTATGGGACGAAGGCAAGCCAGAAGTGATCGTAAAGACCAGCCATCGCTGGCTGTCGATGGATGGTGACGACCATGAGGAAACAGTGATTTACCCGGCTGAGCGGCCGTTCCCACGTAATTTGAGAACGGTGTGCGCGTACCTCTCCTTGCCTGATTATGAGCTTCGCATTGTCCTGAAGTACATTTACGACCACAGCCCATCATCGCTGGCGCGACATTACGCGGGTCCGCTGGTTGACGGGGACCCCAAGACGTTTTCCTCGATTCTGCACACTTGCCATCAGGCTACGCGATGGCTAGCAATTGATGCTCTTGCGGATATGGTCTGCGGCGATGACTTCTCCATCACCGACATCGCAACCGACCCGAACCTTGCCCTATTTATTCAGCCGCCAATGACGGTATGCAACAAGCACAAGGGAATTGTGAGACTGATCTTCGGTGCACTGATGAATGCCAAGATCGTCAACCCAGACGAAACGTTTCCTCTGGTGCTGACTGACGAGAGCTGGTTGATTCGGGTTGAGGCAATCAGGGAGATGATCCTCAATGGCGGCAAATACCACATTGCCTTGCATATGATATGGCAGTCCATCGGTAGCCTTGATCGCGTTTGGGGACGGGATACCAGGAAGGAGTTCTTCGACGGCGCCGCCTGGATTGCCGTGGGGCCGGTTGGAGACGTGGATTCTGCCCGCGAGATATCCGAAGCGTGCGGCACGTTCGGTGCATTGGAACATTCGGCGGGCGACAATACCAGCGTGCAGGCAGGCACTTCGCTCTGGGGCCGTTGGTCAAAGGGAGACAATCAGGGTAGCCACCCAGTCAAGCGCAACGTGCTTTTCCTGCACGAGACGATGCAGGATTTGCATCGCGGTATCCGCTTAATCCTGCGCCTGCCGCAGCCTTTAATCGTCGGCGCCGGTCCCTATTGGGAAATTCCTATTCTTCGGGATATGATTGATCCTAGCCCATACGCCCGCGTCAGGCCGGAGAAAAAGCCATGGTATTGGATCAGCCTATGGAGAGAGAATTCATGACACTCGAGGATCTGTCGAAACTGGTTAGCAGATATGGCGGCTCGCTCACCATCGAACATGCTCACATATCTGCCTCAGGCTTCCTCGCGATAATACAGGAGGTTATGGCACCAAAGGCTGTAGAGGCACCGAAGCGCCGCGGCAGGCCGCCCAAATTGCCATTGCAGCCGACAGCGAAGCGGCGCGGTCGGCCGCCTAAGGCCAAAAAGCCATGAGCGAGCAAAGCGAGAAGCGGGCAGCGGTGCGGCAATATCAACAGCAGCTGATAGAGCGCGGCATTCGGCGGGAAATCCAGATCGGCTACCAGGAGCGCGAGACCGGACGGCAGCAACGCCAGGAGCGCCAGCCAGAGCAGGCGCGCAGGAACGAGAGAGAGCGCTGATCACACGCCAAGAAACAAAAAAGGCCCCGGAGATCATCCGGGGCCGGGAGTATTGTAGGAGGAAACGTACGCTATATGACAGTTCTTCCCGATTCGCGGAACCTATTCAGGAGATGAAGACCGGCTGTCCCGGCAGGGACCCTGCCACGTCGGTGTCATACAGCCCGATGGCGGCGACATAATCGCGCATCGCTATGTAGATCTGCTTCACGTCGTCGACTTCCATCGACCGGACAGTGCCGCCCCGATCCGCGTAGTCGAACGTGGACGTGCCCATCGGCAGGCCGAAACCACAGACTGCATCGCGGGCCACATTGCCGACCTCCGTAAGAGCGACGACATCCACCCTCCAGATCGCGGAAAGCGCGGGATTGCGTTCGCATAGCGTCATCATCCCGGCATCCACCGCCGCCTGGGATTCTGTCTTGATGAACGCTGATGTGACCGGCTCAGGCGTTGGTTCAACGGCTGGCTGGATTGTCGAGAGCGCGTCCCTGAACGACGGGGCGCCGTCGGCCAATGTAATGTCCGCCACGACCGCCGCCACAGCGGTGTTGAACCACGTGACGAAGTTGTCGATCTGGGTTTCCTGCGCCAACCGCCAGCGTGACGTGGCGTCGTAGCGCATCATGTCCGCATTAAGGGCGGAGGCGACCATCGGCGGCTGGAATCTGGTATCGGCAATGGGCGTCAGCATATGCCGCGCGGCGGCGATCATTGCCGTAACCGGTGTCGCCAGATAGTCGGCCGAGGAAAGGGATGATCCGAGGATCGCCTGCACGTAGTCATACCGCAGGCCGGTGCAGCCCGCGTAGCAAAGCTCTGGAGTTGTCTCGAACGAGACGAAGCCGTCGAGATACTCGATATATGTCGCGGCTGATTCAACGCTGGTGCGCGTAGCGACCAACGCAATGGCCGCGACAAGCAACTCGATTGGCACTTGTTCGTCGGTTGCCGTGCTGCGCAGATCGGCGCCGTAGGTATCGAAGATGTCTGTGACGGTCTGTGCCGTCGCCGTGCGCGGGCTTGTCTCGCCGTCTTGCAGCAGTCCGCTGGCGCTGTAGGTCCAAGGCACGCCATCAGCATAACGCAACCCACCAGTGAAGGCGGTGCTGGGAAGCTCTGACCAAGCGCTCATGGCACGGGGCCCGCGAATAAAATTTTATGGCAAATCTTCCCCGGACTGACGTTCTGCCAATTGCCTGTTCCAGCAGTGCTGAGCGAGCCGGTTATGTTCGCGCTCGTGGCGCCCATAAATACGCCGGTCGCCTGCGGGATGCCGTTCGTGGTGGTTTTGACTGTATCAAACTGAGCGTAACCGGCGCCCGCTACAAAGTTGCCGCCAGCTTGAAAGTCAGTGTGGAGATAAGTGTGCGTATGGCCTGGGTCAAAGAGCGGGTGACTGTGTTGCCCGTCCGCCAGTGTCAACGTGTGGCTATGCAAATGGAGTTGCCAATCGCCGATTGCAGTGCCGACAGGTGATGTCTGCCATGGCCCTAGACGAGTGCTGACGGCGCCACTCCCAGAGGGGTTGTTGCTGCCGTACGTCGTCTGACCCTGGACGTCGGGCAGCGCAAAGAAGTTAGCGCCATCGGCTGAGCCGTAGGTCGTGCTGAGGACGGCAAACAGCATTGCATATTGTACGCGCCCCAGCCATCTGCCATCGCAGAACACCCAGCCGGTTGGCGCAGCAACCCCCCAGTAGTCCATGCTGGCACCAATTGGCACACCACCAGCATGCGGATCCAGTGCGGCGCTGGGCGCCCAAAGCACATTGCCGTTGATGTAAGCCAAACGCTCGCCGGGGATCTCGTTATATAGCTGAAGATCCTGGGCGAAGTTCAATCTGTTTGTATTGTTATTGCCTATGGTGTTGCCCACCACGGTATCGCGCGATATCGAATCAGGCGGCCCATAATGCAATGTTCCGACGCCCCACTCGGCCTGCGCGCCGTCATCGGCAAAGTAGAAAACCGCCGAGTTATCTGCATAGGCTTTGCGCCATGTGAGGCGATCTATGCTGGCGCCCGCCAACACGATATTCGGATTTATTCCAGGTGCCTTGCCCACCTCGAGCACATAGTTCTTTAACACTCGATGTGTCCTTACAGCCGCTCAGTGATTCGCGCGCGCCACGACCGTCGGTCAGCGGCAGCATATGGAAAACCAACATCGGCCGTCGCCGTTACGCGACCATAAATAGCATCGAAGCCGATGGTGTCCGCGGCGATATCGGGCACGAACAATGCGTTGTTGCCGCGGTGGCCGGTGGCATTTAACTCCGCCAACTGACCGAGCACTTCGCCTGAGCGGATGCCCATGAACGACAGTTCTGCCCGGCGTCGCCACCAGCGCAGTGTCGGATATTCCTGCCCGCCGCGAGACACCTGTTCGTCGATCTGCGAGTCATACCCAAAGGTCGTATCAAACGCCGGCCCGGTGGCGAGCTGCCAAGCTGGCCCAGCGTAAATCAATGGAATGTTCAGAAACTGATCCGGATTGCCTGGGTCGTCGATTTCGATGACGCAGAAGTCGGCCACCACATCGGCAGCGGCGATGAGGATGGTCTGCCCAAATCCAGGTTCTGGCCCATCGGTTCCGGCGCTGAAAATCGACACCGGTTGGCTTGGCGTGTTGAACAGTGACACGGTCATCGTGGCATTGGACGTCAGGTTGGTGCGAAACAAACCGAACACGCGCCAGGTCGATCGGAGGATCGCTGGTGTAATCGACACCGTGACGTTTTGCGTCACACCGGCGACTGTCTGCCACGCCACCGCGCGTGATCCGCGTTCGTCCTTGACGTTGCCGACCGACATATTCGTCGCCTCGGAATTCGCCGACAGCGCGCTGGTCAGCACATAGTTGTTCCAGGCGAGGATGGTGTTGCTCATACCAGCACTGTGTATGTTACGGTCGCGTCAGCTGCGCGCAACGAGTAGCCGACCACGCGTGCGTTCTGACCGCCGGTAAGTTGTTCGATCGGGTAGGTAATGTGCACCACATCGCCGATCTCCCGACCAAACATTCTACGCGGTAGCGTCACATCGTACAGTCGCCTCGGGGTGCCCCATAACGCGCCCAACTGGTTCGCCGCATCCTGGGCTGCGTTCAGTGTGAGCAGGGGGCCCGGCATTGGCTGGAAATCGTTTGGACGCCGGTATGCCTGTAAAACCGCCGGGTCATACCACGTCGCATAACGATCGGCGGAGCGGACAAACTGTTGCCGTGTGGCTGTGGCTAGCGGACTGATCGTTGAGTTTATGGTATAGTTATGATTGTAACCAACCTTAAATCGGTAGGGCGGCGGGTCAACGGTGGATGGCAACGGTCGACGTGCGAGAAAGATGATCTGTGACGCGTCATAGCTTGCCACCACGGGTTCGTTGGTGATTGCTCGCAGCAACACGACGCGCAGCCGACCATCTCGGGTCGGTATGAGATTCGCGCCAACGGATGCGAGTATGGAATCGATCGCCTGGACGCAGGTCCAGTTCTCGTCTGAGCTGAAATAGACCCCACTGAAGTAACCCGAAAGCGTCTGATCCGCGGCAACGAAACTCTCAGCGTCAATCATCGTATCCGGTAGCGCCATTTCCTCGGTCAGCAAGGCGCTGCACACGGCGAAAATGCTGGAGATCTGTCCCGCCCTGGTAAAGTTGCCAACCACGTCGCAGGTTATCTGACCGACAGGCACGGAGCCGAGTTGGAACAAGCCGCGTGAATTGTCGGTGCGATACATCCCGATCGGGGTGATGCCTGCATAGAGATTAGTGGTGTCGCCAGCCGACTGGAGTGCTCCATCGCCTGAAGCCGTGTGAGCGAATGCGTTCTCGTAGAGGAACTCAACCCGGCCAGGGTTGTCGTTATATTGATATATACGGTTAGTCGGATCTATCAGGACTGGCGTGACATTTTGAATGGGACGGCCAGCGCTCGCTCCGCCGCGTGCCATCGGCTTCGGCTTGCCTGCCAAATCTGGCGTGCCATCTAGGCCGCCTGTCCCGCCGTAGAGATCATTCTGCAGCGGCTTCTCCAGAAAGTATGTGGCGTCCCTGAGCGGTATGGAAAGTCCATCGTCGGTGAGCGACCACGGCGAGGCCAGCCCGGAGAACAGCACCGTCAGATCGCTGTAGCGCGGGTCGGTCAGATACTGTCGTGTTGAATCCCATGTCGTGCGGCCGGTTAGAATGTTGACCGGACGGCCGTCGGAATTCTGCACGCCGATTATTGGGTCGAATTGCCCATTTGGATTGGCCAGCAGGATCGAGCCCCACGCGGCGGCCGCCGAAGTGCGTGACGGATCCAACGTCATGCCCACATCGATCTGATACGCATCGGTGAGCAATGGCGGATAGGCGATCGGGCCGCCTTGGTCGGTCGGCGCCGTGCGATAGCCGATATCCGACGCAAGGATCTTCGTGGTGTTTGCCAACAGTGTTGGGGGGGTGCGCGATAGTGTGCCGTGCGGTCGAACGCCGTGGCCGAAGGTCGCGGTGATGGGCACGTTGCCGCCCTTGTAGGTCTCGACCTCAATCACGACGATATCCGGCTCAGACCCTGCGGCCATGCCGGGACGCGGGCGCGGTCGGCGACGAACCGACGCGCGGGCGAGCACCTTGCCGTGCCCCATCATGTAAGAGTGGTTGGCGGGGATTCTGACCGAGTTGGCCCTGAAGCTGCCGGCACCGCGCAACACCGCAAGCCGCCCCGAGGCGTGGGTTAGCAGCGCGTCCGCCCTGAGCGATCCAGCGCCTGAGAATAGCGCGTGGGCGCGGTTGAACGGCTCCAGCAATTGGCCGTCGGCCCTGAAGGATGCGGATCCCTGCATGGCTGCCCGGACCGACTGCCGCGTGGCGGGGTCCGTAATGATCGTGCCGAGGCCAAGCCGCTGGGAACTGGCGGCACGCGTTAACTGCGCGTTGGCCGACAAGGCACCGGCACCATCTGCCTCGGAGAAGACTCCAGTGCTTCCTGCAAGAGCTATCAGGCCACCGGAGCCGCCCAGCGTCGCTGTGGTCTGACCCACAGGCGCGATAACGGCGGAAAAATGCGGGAACCCCGCGCCGTCAATCTCGGCGCTCGCTGCTTTGACGATGCCAGCGGCCGCGCTGAAGCTGGCAGATGCCGCAAGCTGCACGAGAACGCCAAAGCCAATCGCCGGGCCAAATGTGTCGTCGAACGGATCGTCCCAGGTGTTGCCGGGCAGTGCCACCGCCGCCGATGGCAGGACTGCGGCAACCCAGCGCTCGGCCATTTTGCTCTTGAGCACGCTGGTATAGGGCCGCAGCGCATGCCCAGAGACCTGATCGGCGGTCAGCGCCTGCGTCCAGTAGAACAGGTCGGCGACCGGCCATTGCCATTCAAAGCCCGTCGAGACGTCGCTGCCGAGCACCGAGCGCAACGTAAAGGCAGCAAAGCCCTGCGCGGCGGTGCCGATGAACGTCGTGCCTCCGTCGACATACAACGTGGCTGTTGAGCCAGACACGGTGACCGTGAGCCGATGCCAGCCGGTCAAGGACGATGCCAACAGCGGCGAGCCTGCCGAGAGAAAAGCCAGTTCGGCGGGAACGTGCGTGCGAAATGTGCCCGCCACCGCCGAGACATAGATCGGCATTCTGCCGCTATCATCGGCGACCAGACCTACGCCTTGGACGTTGAAACTGCCAAAGCTCGGATTGGCACCATCGAACCGCACCAGCGCTGAGACAGTGAACGCGGCGGTTGAGGCATCCTTTGGATTAAGGACCAGGCCTGGCGTTGCTGCCGTGCCCGTGGTTCCGGTCACACCGCTGTGCGCCTGACCACCATGGGCGCCACGCTGAACCACCACCGATCCGCGTCTCGTCACTAGGCGCGACGGCAGCGCGATATCGGTTAGCCGAGACTCCTCGAACAGCAGAACGGTGCGCAATCCCGCGCTGAGCGCTGATGTATGATCAACGACAAGCTGATGCGTTGGCCCAGGCTTGCCGACCTGCGGCGCGCGCGAGAACGGCGTATTGGCCACAACTAGGTTGCGGCCTCGGTGTAGACCGCCATCCGCACGTAACTTCCCGTGGGGATAGAAACCCCGGTGCGGTTGCGGACCATCGCCTTATAGGTTCCTGGCGGCAGCACGGTTTGCGGCATGCCACTGCGTGGAATGATCGATGAACCCTGGCGAACCGGAATACTCACGTCCGCATCACGTGATGGCAATGCGCTTGCTGAGCCGTCCTCATACGAGAGTCCGCCGTCGATGGACCGGAGGAACCATATGTCGATCGCCGCGTTGGTCGCGGGCGACATCGCCGCCCCAGCGGCGAACTCGATGTCGCAATACATCCGCCCTTGGTCGTTAAAGATGGCGGCGCTGGTGATACTCATACCACCCGAAGCCAAGCCGCTTATTTCTGTGCTGAGCAGCACAACGGGTAGGTCGTATGGTTTCCAACTGACGATCGCCATTTTACGACACCTGCCCGCTGAGAATGACGATGGTCTCGGATGCAACGCTGATCGTTGCCAGACTTGGCTGCGTTGATATCGTCGGGGTGTTGGGCGACGATTTGCCGATCTCCCAGCGGGTGATCGTGCCGCTTGGGGTTCCGCCAAGCAGGCTGAGACTGACCGTCTTGTTCGATGAAGTGTCGTAGTTGATCAGTTGAATGGCGAACGTGGTGGTGGTTGGTTTCACCGCCAGGATTTTCATATTGGCGATCGTCGTCGACGTCCGATATTCGGTGCCGAATAACGTCTGTCCGGCTTTGCCCAGATAATACCCCTGAGGGTCGATGGTCGATGGGTTACCGCCCGGCGAGACATCGCGATTTGCGACGGCGCCATAGTTCTGATCGTAGATAATATCCCACAGTCCCGCGCCTTCGAACCTTGATCCTAATATGGCGAATGAATTATGCAGTTCTAATGCGATGTAGATCGCGCCGACGTAGGTTCCTTGCAGGGTTTCGCGTCCCGGCGTGCCGTCCATATTATATTCGTTCATATAGATCGGGCATCCCGCCAAGCCGTTGGCGTCCAGCAAGTCCCTGACCGTGGTGTCTATCCCGTTGGCTTTGGCATATTTATCGGCAAGCGTCGGTTCACTTTGATCAACGTTGTAGCTATGCGCCACATAGAACCCGAGCCGCTTTGCGCCATTGACCACCTGGTTAGCGCCACCATTGATCCATTGTAGGTCATTGTATTGGCTAAAGTATGAAGTGTTGGGACCACCTACCTTGTACGCGGGATTGACCAGGTGGAGTTGGTCCGCGATGGCGTTAAAATACGACGAGTAGGTACTCACGCTCTGTCCGCCAGCCGGTTCGTTGCCGACCTCCCAGTAGAATATCTCGTGCCCCGCCTGCTTTTGACCGTTGGCAAAGGTGAAAGCCCAGGATGCGGCTTGGCTGGCCGATGCGCCCGGCCATGGCCACCCGATGCCAACCACGAACCGGTAGGCCGGGTCCATGAACTTGGTGTGATTATTCCACCAGTTGTTCATGTTGCTGGTTTGGCCATTCGCAGAGTATTCTTGATACAGGCCTTGATCGGCATTCACGCGCAGAAGCGTTGGTCTGATCTGAGCCATTGTGTTCTGTTCTGTCGTGCGCGCTGCGACATCGAAGTGCGTGCTCGGCGGCCCGCCAGGCTGCGGGAATACGTCGCCCAACGCGCCCGTTGAGAATCCCCAGATATACTTGCTCATCACCTGTCCGGTCGGGTCCGACAGATTGACGGTGGTATTGCCCGATGCTGCGGCGGCAATGGTGAACGGCCGCACAAATGGCGAACCAGTCGCGCCAGACATCGTGGCGGTCAGGTTGATGGGGTATGATCCCTGCGACAGCGGTATCTTATTCTGTAGAGCAGACAGCGCGCCGATCTGAAAGCGCGCTACGTCGTCAACCGCGAGTGAGCCACTGAAGCTGCCGCCGGTCGCCTGCACCGCGATGGTGCCGATAGGAGTGCCGGCCGAAGCGCCAGCAAGAATGCTGGTGCCGGATAGTGTCATGCCAGTCAACGTCACCGATCCCGCGGCAACGACTGCGAAAGTATTCGATGTCACAGTGATCGCCGTGGCACCCGCATCGCGCACGCCAACGGTGAATGAAGCAGACGCTGATCCTATCGACGGATGAACAAACGAGAACGCGGTAGCGGTTACCAGCGCTCCACCAGGGAAGGCTACATATGCTCCTGCATTGTCGCGATATTGCAGGGATGGCGCGGTGACATAGGCACCCAGCGTGCCGGTTACGGTGAACGATTGCCCGACCGTTTGCTGGGGAATGGTGCTGATAGATATCGTCTTCGTCGCTGGTTGTGGCGGCGCGCAGTCAACCCACGTCGTGCCATTCCACTGCCACCAGCCTGGCGTGTAGCCGAGTGAATTCTGCGTCGGTGAAGACTGGTAAACGAAGTGCCCCGCGTAATACATGCGGTTCACGCCGGACGAAAAACCCGCGCCAGATGTAGAGCCGTTCTTGGTGACTTGGCCACCAGTGAAGGTCCATTGGTCGAGCGTCGCTCCCGCGGGTTGGCCAGGCGTTTGGCTGGCGTAGATAATGGTGCCAGCGACCGTGATATCTGTGCCGTCCGTCGACTCTGTCGGCGTCAGCGGTGACGGCGTGTCGACCCACCCAGTGCCGCTCCACGACCACCAACCAGGGGCACCGTATATACTTGGATTACTGGCCTCCTGATAAACAATATGGTTGTGATATAGCAACTCAAGCAACGCAGAGGTGCCTGTATCGGCAATATCGTTGCGAACAACCTGCGCGCTCACGTTGATTTCGAACTTGTCCAGCGTTCCGAACGCCGGTTGCCCAGGACTAGTCGATGCATAGATGACGGGACCAACGGTGTTGACTATTGTGCCTTCCGCTGACTCCGTCGCACCGAATGGCGCGGTGGTGGCATTCCAAACCGTGGTCCAATAATACCACTGGTCCGAGAAGTTGACGTGGTAGACATAATGATTGTGATAGACCACCTGCCGAACATTGGCCGTAAAATCAACCGCTGCAGTTGACCCGTTCCTGGCAACTTTAGCGTCGATTGTCAGCGTCCACTGATCCAGCGTCGCACCTGCCGTTTGCCCCGGAATCTGCGACGCATAGATAATCGGGCCAGGACTGCTGATGGTCAGTCCATCGGCCGACTCACCGGCGACAATGCGCGGGTCATTGCCCGTTATCCAGGACATGCCGTTCCAATACTGGAAGACGCCGCTGGCGTTCTGGGCCCACACCAGATGATCGTGGTAGAATAATGTGATGACGTTCGAAAGATCGGTTTGGCCCGCGTGGTTGACCTGCAAGCCGAACGGCGGATTTGACACCAATGTGTAGGATACCCCCGCTGCATCGTAGATCGCGCCTGCGGGCGACGATAGCGTGGTGTCCTGGGCGCTCTCTGTCGGAACGATTGATCCAAGCGGGGAAATGACAAACAGATGCACCGAGGCGGTGAGCGAGAATGTGAGCGATGTGATGTTGGTCTGCGTGGTAACCGGCGTTTCCGCCGTGGTCGGATCAGTCGTTAGATCGTAGTGCACCACACGCGCCATCGACCGCGCGAAGGCGATAGTAACCGTCGTGGCGGAACCAAGAATTGGTCGTTGTTCGTTCCAGACAAATAAATAAAACGTGCCGCCGGAATTCTGGAACAGCCTGTGATGGCCGCCCGTCCATGGCGTGGCGTTTGAGCCTGCCGCAGGAAGCCCGCTGATGGAGTAGTCAAGCCGCGACGTGGTGAAACTGCGCTTCGACGCCCCGGTATCACCCGTCAGCGCATACATCGCACGTATGGTTCGCGCAGGTAAACGCGGCGTGTCAGAGCCGGCGTTAGGGAACAATCCAACCCGCGTCCAGGGACTTTCACCCGAGCGACCGATATCGAACAGCGATTTCCAGAACCACGCGACAAAACCCAACCGGTGCGCGTGCAGCATCATCAGCGCGGCGTAGAACGCACCGAATGAATCATCGATTGCGTGGCTCGGTGAGTCGGTGTTGCCAGATGTCGGATGCCACTCGCCGACAATCAGTGGCTTGCCATAGTAATTGCTCAGTCCCACCGCGACGTCGTCGGAATTTCCGCCTCGCCCAGCACTGTCGTCATAGCCGGGATTGAGCGCGGGGAAATAACGGATCGATGCAAGCGTGGTCGACGCCAGCAGCGCGGTTTTCTGCCCCGCGGTAAGATAGCCGGTAATCGCCGACGCGCCTTCCGGTGGTAGCGTGGCATAGGTGAACGATGGGCCGACCGCAGTAACTGGATACGTCAACGACTGTGTTGCCGTGCAGCCGGTGTAGATGGCCTGCTGAACGGTGATGCAATTCGCCGCAGTAACCGAACCGTCGTTCGGCGTGTTCAAGCCCTCGGCCCAGCTCAACCACCCCGTGCCATTGGCCGACGACGTCGCCATGCCAACCAGCGTTGCCGCATCAGAGGTCCCTGCCCCGCGTAACAGCGATACGGAAAACTTTGCCCCAAGCGCGGCCGCGACGGTTGGGCACCACGTTAACTGACCGGACCCGAGGTCCGTGTCGGCGCCCGCGACATGATACTCCCGGATGTTGCAGATCATTCCAGAGTTCGCGGTTAGCCACGTCAGAGCCTGAATAACCGAGGCGGTGGTATAGTCCGACGTGCCGGCGCCCCACGGATTGACGGTTATGCTGGACTGCGAGTACGTCACAACGCCGAAGCGTTCGAGCATGTCCGCGATGCGATAGGCCTGCGTGCCATTGGCATCGCCGTTCATCACCGGCCCGCTGGTATCGTCGACCGAGCCCTCGCCGTAGATCGCAATGCGCAGCGTCGACCCAGTCGGGACCGTAATCCCCATCTGGTTGCGCAACGCTACCTTGAACGTACCAGGCGGCAGCATCAGCCCAGGCATGCCAGCGTGCGGCGTGATACTGGTGCCAGACGGTATGGGGATGGTGATGTCCGCAGCCCTGGCCGGCGCTGCGGTGGACGATCCGTCCTCAAATGTCAGCCCACCATCCAGCGAGCGCAGCACCCAGACTTCGACGAACGAATCAGCAGGCGGCGAGCATGAGGCCCCGGCAATAAACTCGACGTCCGCCCAGACGGCACCGCGTGAATTGGCGAACGCGGCACTGACCGCCAATACGTCGCCAGCTGACGGGGGCAAACCCGCCATTTCGGTCGTCAAAACAACAATGGGCGCGGTTAAATATGTCCCGCTTCCGGACCAGCCGTATTCCATTGCGGACTTTCCTTATGCGGCCAGTCGGGCGGGCATCGCCGAACCGGACGCGAGTTGGGCGCGAATGCCCGCCAGTTCGGCCTTGAGTTCCGCAAGCGCGGTCGTCAGAGCGGTAGTCTGGGTCCGGGTCTCCAGTGCAAAAACTGAGGCAGTTAAAGTATCCGGGTTAACCTCACCAATCCTGGCAAGCGTATCCGTAACCTGCTTGAATACATTCGCGTATCCCTGGCCCGAACCGTAGAGACTCCTCGCCGCCTGGAGGTACGTATCGGAACGCGATGTAACTTGCGCCAGCGAGTTCGCGTCCCCCGCTACGGCGGCGCCGGAAACAGCCTGGAAGTCGCGCTGCGCCTGGGCGAACATAGCCTGCGGCGAAAGCGGTGACTGCTGGGAGTATTGCAGTCCGTGCGCATAATCTCGGATCGACGTGATAAGCTGTGCGCCGGTTCCGCGCGCCTGCTCCATTTGCGCTTCTCGCTGCTCCTTGGCCTGCTGCTCCTGCTGTAGGATCGCCGCGTTCGCTTGCTTGATTATTGCCAAACGCTCCAGCCCTAGCGTCCTTTCTAGACTGGCGATCTGGTCGGCGTTACGCTGCTGATCCTCTAAGGTCGTTGGCTCGCCAAACGTATCAAGAAGCTGCTTCAGTTTCGTTGCCCGTTCATCGGCCTGGGATGCATCGAGCGCCTGGATCGTGTAGTTGAACTGGTCCTGAGCGTTGCCTGACAGCGACGCCTGAGCTTGCGCGGCGCGGAGCGCGTAATTTACGTTATCTTTGCGAATAGCGGCATATGCCTGCTCTGTTGCATCTGCGAGCGCTTTGTCGCGTGCCTTGTTCAGGATATCTTCAGCATACCCCAGCTCTTGGGCGGTTTTGATAGCGGGATCGAATTGGTCGTGGATATTCTGGATGGCGGCGCCTAGGTTCCCAGTCGAGTTGGCCATCTTCTCTAGGGCCGGAACGGTCTGCTCGACAAATGTGCGAACCTTGTTGACCGACTGTCCAAGGTCGTTGAAGGACTCAAACACCTTCGTGTTGATATAGCGGTTCAGAACATCAGTAGTTTTCTCTGGGACGACATTCGTATCAGCGCCGAACCGCAGCCGGGTGAATGCATCGGTGACGTTCTGTCCGGCAAATCCCTGGGGGTTCTTCGCTGTGCCGAAGAAACCAAGGCCGCTCGCGTCGCCAGCTGGTGGCGCGCTGCCGACACCAATGATCTTAACGCCAAGCGCTGCTTGCTGCTGGTTGAATTGCTTCGTCTGATTCTGGATGTCCGCATAGTTGGATGCGGTGATCTGGTTGCCTTGCAGGGTCGGGCTGACATTCAACTTGCCACTAGCGTCAACGCCGACAAACGTGGCCGCGTATGGACTGGCCGGCTTCGGACCAATAAGCCCGCCAGCAGCACCTCCGATAAGGCCCCCCACAAGCGCCCCGACTGGACCGAAGATGGCGCCGATGCCAGCACCGATCGCCGCGCCGATCATCGGCGCCGGGCCTGTCTTGCCTACGGCGCTCTGGACAATGTTGCCTGCTCCCGCGCCGAGCCCAAAGCCGCCGATAAAACTTCCAGCTGTGGCCCCGAGGCCTGCGCCGCCAAACAACCCTGTAGCCGCTGGCGTATTGCTGGGGAGGATGCCGGATCCCGGGCCGAAGTTGCCCGCGTTAATGTCGGAAGATGATGCCCCAAGAGGATTAGCGAATTCGGCGTTGTAGGCGTTCAGCCTGGCTTCTTGCTGCGAGGTGCCGAATATTCCCTGCCCGAAGAACCCTATCTGACCGCTGCTGATTGAAGATTGCCCTATGGAGTTAAATACGGAGGTTATGGTCGGCAGCGTTTGCCCGCCCTCCCCTCCGAACAGTATGTTCCGCAGCGGATTGATCGCTGCGAGCTTAATGAACTCCTGAATGATGCTGGCGGCAATGCTCTTCATCACGTTGAGGAAGTTGACGGCCGATCCTTCCCCCTGGATGAATGCCTGGGCAATGCTGTTGCCAATATTGTCGAACGCACTGCCGATAGCGCCAGATATTTCGTCGAAGTCTCTCGTGCGCGCCCTGAGGTTTGACTCCATCTTAGCGACTGCGTCGCGTTGGTTTAGAACGGACTGCGCCAGCGCGGTATCCCCAAGCGCCAGAGATGCTGCATAATCCCTACGGACCGCTTGTTCGTCCCTCAAATGCTGGATGGCCAGCGCACGAGTATCATTGTCCTTGCCGAGTGTTTCGTCTTCCAGTCGGATCAGCGATATCTGATCGCCTAACTGATTTAGTTCCTGGCCGGCCTTGAGTCTTTCCTGCGCTGCGGCAGATTCCAGTATCTTCTGGGTCCGCTCAGCCTCAGCCTTAGCGGTATCGTGCGTCGAGCTGGCCAGGGTGTCGAGCACCTGCTTGTGCGCAGTGGCATTGGCCGTCGCCAGCGCCGCAGCAGCAGCGCCGTCCGTCCAGGCGGCCGCCTGCTTATTGGTAGCCTCGATATTGATATTTAGCTCGTCGGTCTGCGCTGCGAAGGCTGCGGTTTGGCGTTCTGTCAGAGCTGCGACTTGGGCCTCTTCCTGCGCCGCGCTGGGGCCATTCCCCGTCTGTCGAGCACGAGCGGCTGCATTACGGATCGCGATAAGGTCCTGGTTTGCCTTCCCGACCTCGCGAGTGACCTTGGTCTCGTCCTGAAGTGCCTCGGTGTCCTTCAGGAGTGGGTTGAGGAGATGGTTATAATTATCCGTCGCGTGCTGCAGGGCTTGGTTTAGAATTTCGACGGATTTGCCGCTTGTTATGCCGTCTTCTCTTAGTTGCTTTAAGCCGGCGGAATAGCGCTGAACGGCGTCAGCGGCGTTTTCTATGCCTTCTCTGTTTATGCCGGATCCTCTGGCATCCTTGACTAGTGCGTCAATGTCTATGCGCTGATTAGCACCACCCGTCCTATCCGAACCGCCGCCTGATATATCGATGATTGAGCGCGGACTGACCTGGATGTCGCCAACGCTCTTGCCAGTGACGCCCCTGACATAATTCTTGGTCTCCTGCGGAACATCCCCCAGCGTTTTGGTGCCGGCCAAGAACGCCTTGGCATTGCCCGGCCCCCAATTGTAGGCCATAGCCACCAGCGCTGGATCACCACCGAACGCCGGATCCTTTATAAGCTGAGCAATGTAATCCAGACCGCCTTCGATATTCTGCTGGGCGTCCGCTGGATTTTTGTGAAGATCAGACGCCGTTCCAGGCATTAGCTGGAAAATGCCTTGAGCGCCGGCCGAGGAGGTCGTCACGCCTCCGAAGCGGTTGAATTGTTGGAACCCGCTTTCTTGCCTGGCTATCGACAATGCCAGGTCGGTGTTCTCAGCCGTAAAGTTGCGTTGATCCGCGGCGTCGCGGATCTGCCGCTGATAATCGCTCGCCGATGGCGTGAACAGGCTGGAGAGCGGATTGCTCGGCAGAAAGTTCGTCGTCGGCAGGCTGTTGCGCAAGGTCTCTCCGAGGCTCGGGAAACCCTTTGGGATCGGCAGTCTATTGTACAGATCTATGATCTGCTGGTAGATCTGCTTGATACTCTCGAAGAGCTGCTTGATGCTCTCGATGTACCCGGTCAGCGTCTTTATGCCGTCTGCCAGCTTATCGATCACGAATGTGCCGACTGTCTCGCTGAGGCCTTTTACGGAATCTCCCAGGTTGGTGAAGGATTTCCCCAGCGCCTCCAAGGCCTCCTGCAATGGTGTCTTGAACTTGCCAGCCGTCTTGTCGGCCTCGCCCTGGAGCAGGGCCAGCACGCGCCCGAAAGCGGTGCCCTTCTCTCCGCTGTTCTGCATCCTTTCAATGGTTCTGGCCAATTCCTGATTGAAGCCAGGGAAGTGTTTGGTGGCCAGATCCTCCGCGACTTTAGCTGGGTTCTCTAATGCGTCGGATAGGAGTTTCGCTCCCTCTCCGGCCTTTCCCAAACGCTGGTCCAGCTCAACTGCGACTGTGCCAACGCGCTGCAATTGCTGGGCTGTGCCAGCCCAATTGGCCGAAGCCGCTATCGCTGTCGTTGTTGCCCGGGCATCTGATACGCTGGCGCTGGTCGTCCGTGCGATGGCCTTTGCCGCCATCTCGGCATCTGCGCCAAGCTGCGCGTAGCTCTCATGCGTAAGAGAAATCGTGCGTTGGGATTCGAGGAGCGCTCGGTTGTGCTTTTCGGTCACCAGCGCAAATGCGCCAAGTGCTGCGACCAAAGAGCCGCCAATAATCGTCGTTAGGCCAGTTGCCGAGGCGGCCCACCCGGCGATTGCTATGCCGATCTTCTTGAAGCTAACGTCGGTCATAGCAGCGATCTGCAGGATCTGACCACCTTGCTGCAGGATAACCTGGATTGGGTTCTGCCCACTGGCGAGCTGTTGCACCACGTCGATCCACTGCGTGGACATAAACCTTATGCCCTGCGCGGCATTTTTCGTCAGTGGGTCGACTTTATTGATGCTGGTCAGGAACTGGTCATGCTGCCTGGTCAGCTGGGCTACGCGTTGTTCCGCCGCTGGCAGGAGTTCTGTGTATTTCTGCTGGCTCGGCCCGGCGGCGGCAATCTGCACATTCAGGTCTGCCAACTCTGCTTTCGCGCGTTCCAGCGCAGCGCCTAGCGGATCAAGCGAACTTTGGAGCGATCGGAATTTCTGTTGGCTCGCCTCCAGGGCTGACTCAATATTGCGCATTGGCTGATTGGCGTCTGAAAACGCCTTGGTAACGCGCTCCTGAGCGATAGCAGATTGCTCCGCTGTTATGGCGCCGGATCTTTCGTCTGCTTGAATGCCAGTAATGGTGTCGGAATATTCCTTCGAGACCTTGATCAGAGAATCATATTTGCCTCGTGTCTCTAGAATCGCGTCGCCCAATGCCTTCATGTCGGCGGCACGCGCTGTGGTGTTCTCGCTGCTCGGTAATTGGATGCCTATAGACTGATTGATCGACTGCTGGTATTGCGCCGCCCGCACTGCGGCCACCGCAGGTTGTTCTGCCGACGAGAGATACTTCGAATAGATGGTTTGTTGTTCTGGCGCAGCCTTGCCGATCGAGGCGTTCGCCTGGTCAAGAGAGACCCGAAAACCATCCAGCTTTCGTTGGGCCTGTTCGACGTTGCCTGCCGCAATGAGCAGCAGCCGTCCATACTGCTCGACGTCACCGCGCCCTTCCCCTATCAGCCTATTCAGCTGCTCTTGCCGGTTAAGCGCCCGCGTGAGTGCAACCTGATAGGGATCGAGCGAGGTCGCTATTCGGCGCCACTCGGCGTCGGAAACGCTGGCCTGTTTGTTGGTCTTGTCGACCGCGTCCGCCAAGGCAATCTGCGCTTGGCGCAGCTTGTCAGACGAACTAGCAGCCGCGTCCAACGTAGCGGTTATCTGACTGCTGCCACTCGATCGGCTGATTGACTCAGACGCTTGGGCGTTGGCTTGCGCGACGCCCGATAGCGAAGTCTTCGCCTTATCCGCCGCAACGACAATGTTGCCGAGTGAGGCTTCGGTTTCCTGGCCGGTGGACGCTCGTGCCAGCGATTCAAACGTCGACGCATTGGCCGCGTTGAGCGTAACCAGCGATTCCGCCGCCTTACCTGCGGCTATGGTGATGCCGCCAAGTGAGGCCTCGGCCTGCTGCTCCGAGCCTGAGCGGCCGAGCGATTGAAATGTCGTAGCGCTTTCTTGGCGAACGGTCGTCAGTGCATCCGCCGCCTTGACGGAAGCGTTGGCCACGCTACCCAGTGCTGCCTCGGCTTGAGTGCCAGTTGCTGGCCGATTGATCGTCTCCAGCGTTGCGACGAAGGTCTCGCCAGTTGCGGCCACTGCGGCAGAGGCCTTATTGGCGGCCTCCGCCACGCCCTCCAGCGATGCCTCAAACCGCCCACCGGTGTTGGCTTGATTGATCGCCTCGAACGCTGAGCCGCTTGCTTGGCCGACCCCTACGAGTTCCTTCTTCGTGTCAGCGGCGGCGCTCGCCACCGCGCCGAGGGTGACGGTCGCCTGCCCGGCGCCAATGCGCCCAATCGTTTCGATAGTTTCTGTGCCGGCGCTGCGTAATTCGGCCAAAGCGCCGGTTGTATGCGTTGCCGCCGTCGCCACACCGGACAGATTAGCCTCTGCCTGCGCCCCGGCGCCTGAGTGGGCAATTGAACCAAATGCTTCTGCGCCCGCCTCTTGCACGGTTGAGAGCGAGATAGTGGCCTTATCTGCCGCCGCCGCGACATTGCCCAGCACGGTTTGCGCCTGGGTACCGGCTGAGACGCGCGTAAACGTCTCATTGGTCGCTTCACCAACGCGTTGCACGATCGTCAGCGACCCGGTGGCCTTGGTGGCGGCGTTAGCAACCTCATTCAAGCCGGCCGCCGCCGTTCCGGTATTCGCGCGGTTAATCGACTGAAACGCGCTGGGAGCGGCCTCGCCCACCGCAAAGAGAGAATCCCGCGCCTGATCGGCGGCCTCTGCCACCCCACCCAGCGAGCCAATGACCTGACTGCCAGCGCCAGGGCGATCAATCACCTCAAAGACGCTGACGCTCGCCTGACCCATCGTCGTGAGAGAGGTCTTCGCTTTGTCGGCGCCCGCGGCGACCGCGACTAAAGTGCTCTCGAATTGGCCGCCAGAACCGGGTTGCGTGACCGACTGGGTGGCCGCCGCATTGGCCTGGCGAAATTCGTCAACCGCCGAGGCTGCCTTGCCCGCAGCAATCTCGATGTTTCCGTATGATGTCTCGGTCTGCGCACCTCCAGCTAGTCCGCGATTGATCGAATCGGCGGATGCGACATCCGCTCTGCGGTACGTATCAAGCGCGGTGGCGGCCCTGCGCGCCGAAGCGTCAATGCCTGCAAATGTCGCCTCGGTCGGACTCGTCCCGCTGGACGTGCGGCCGAGCACATTGCCCGCCTCGCTCGCCTCCTGACGGAAGGTGATGAGCGACCCTTTGGCCTGTTCAGCGGCGGCAGCGATATTGCCCAGTTCTTCAGTCGGCGCGCCCGCACTGACGGCGCGGGTGATCACATCACCAAGGCCCGAGATGGCCTGACGGAGGGTATCCGCCGCGCCCGCCGCCTTGGCCGCAGCGCTCCCGAGGGCATTATACCCGGCTTCGACCGGGCCAGAGACCGACGCGCGCGCCATCGCTTGGGTCGCGCCCATATAGGCTTGGCTATACGTATCAAGTGCGACGGTGGTCTGATCGAGCGCGGCCCCGATGGTGGTTAATGCAGCTTGGATCGGACCCGCGTCGGGTGGTCTGACCTCTACATCGAATTCGATGTTGTGGATTTCGTCGATTGTGGCCACGTCAGTTGCGCACCATCGTTCGACGTTCGATTACGACCGCCGGATAAAGAATTGGCCCGCGCGGCGACCGCTGGCGAATGTAAGGCGCACGGAACTTGCCGCGGGCGAATGCCGGCATGCTGATGAACCGCCGCCGCACGTTGAGTCCCTGGAACCGGGTGCGGACGAGATCAGCGACGGTCAGTGTGACGATATATTGTGGATGACCCCCTTTGATCCGGCGACGGGTACGTGAGGTAAAGTGCCCGCCCTTTACCCCGAACTCCTGTTCGAGTCGTCTGGCGTATGGCGCGTAGTTTGCCACCACGACCTGCTCTGCTGAGGGCGGGATGCGTGTCACATCTTGTTCCCAGACCACGCCATCGACGATGGCAATCCACGCCCGCGAATAAGCGCCCGACAGACGCGGTGACATGCGCTCTGCCTCACGCAATGCAAGCGCGGCCGCGGCCGCCAGACTATCGCCGCCGACGCTGCGATACAGGATGACACCAGAACGCTTGGTCTCAAGATCGAGTTTGATTGAGGTTTCCGCAGCCCCAACCCGACCGTCGACAATGCGCTCGTAAATCGACGATGCGTGGCCTTGTTCGACCATCGCGTCGTGCAAGTTCTTAACCGTGCGGCCGGCGATCTGCGACAGCATGCGCGGCGAGATCGCGCCTCGCAGCGCGACCCGATATCGATCAAGCAGAACGCGGGCAAAATCGGCCAAATTACCCTCTCTTCTGCTGAATTTCTGTTTCTCTCGACTGCCGCTCGGCGAACCACTGTCGATAGGTCTCGTCCATGCGGCGAATGCAGATGTCGAGCATTCTGAATTGGCTGCGGGTCATGTCATGATCCTCTGCCCACAGCTTGATTTGCCACCAGGGGATATTGCCTGGAACCGGAGGTCCCATGCCGCCGCCGATAAACGGACGATCGGGCGATAGCCGATGCCAGGCTCGCCAGATCCACATCCATCGCGGATGCACATCGGCCTTCGGTGGCAGGTCTTTCTCTGGGATTATGCCTTCGAATTGTTTTCGAGTGGCGCCCCATTGAAGCTCGACTTCGAGAGCTTCAGCAAGTTTCCCAACGCGCCCTCCATCTGCTTGGCGGTGGTGGTGGAAATGCGACGCGCCGCCTGCCACGCAGCCGATGACAGCTGCTCATAGCCCTGCTGGTACATCATACGATGGAACTGCTGGACGGTAACAGTCTTGCCCTCATCGTCCTCCAGATTACGCACGTCGCGGATCAGGTAGCGCTCCAGCAACTGCGCATTGATGTGGCGTTGTTCGGCGTTGGGAAGTCGGGTGCGATCCACGCCAAGCCGATCGGCGGCGGACCATTCCAACTCAGAGCGGGCATCGAGCATTTCGTCGGTAAAGCCGCAGGACAGGATTTCCAGATCGCCGTATTTCGCTGGATCAATTCGCACCCACATCCCCTCGCTCATTGCCTTGGGATCGGTGATGAATTCAGACACCTTAACCATAAAGTTCTCCTGCACAGTTGGAGACAAGGAAAAGGCGCGGGCGGCGAGGCACTGTGCTGCCTGCCACCCGCGCCAAGGCGGTTCACTAAGGACTAGCGCCCCGCCAAGGTCCAAAGGGCCCGACGCAGCCACGTCGGGCCGAGCGGACCGTCCGATTGTTACGAAGCGGCTAGGCGGTCGATGACGAAGGTGCCGAGGGTGGTCGGGCCTGCTTCAATGGTGTAATCCACCGACACCGCCTGTCCGGGACCGCCGACCGCGATGCTCCCATTCAGCTTCGCATCCAAAAAAGTGAATGCGTAAGCGTAACCAGCATAGTCCTTCACGATGAAGGAGAGCTGTCCGGATGTCTCGTTGATGACGTTGTTGTAAAGTGTGAAGTCGACGAAGTACGCTCTGAGCGTGCCGCTTGCAGTAAACGTTCCACCTAAGCATCCGACGGCGCTGCTGGAGCCCATCTGGTATTCGGGCGCGGAGCCTGCGTTCTCAAGCGTGATGGCGAAACTCTCGACGCCAGTTCCGAGCACCGCGCCATTGAAGTAGCACCCGACGAAGCCGCCGATTGGATCAACCACGCGTCCCGTTGGGGCCGCGGTTGCCGTGCTATCGCTCGCGGTCGTGGTTGCCGTCTGGCCGGTTTTCGCCACCAAATCTACGGTCCCCGTCATGAACGCTCCAAGCCCGCCGGTCAGCGTTGCCCGCGATGCATAGGCACCAGGATACTGCATGTAGACCGCGCCAGAGGAGAACTGCTGCTCGACAAAGTAGGATTTAAACGTCGAGCCGTTCTTGATCGTGCACGAGCGAACCTTAGCAGCCGCGCCCGACGGGGTTTCCGTTACCGCGGTCGCCAAGTTTGGTCCATTGAGCGAAATGCTATCAGGGGAGTCTGTGCCGCCCGTGTTGGTGAACCAAAAGGTGTTGTTCGCCGTGTTGGTAAATCCGAGCAACCGGATCCACGAGTGTGAAGCAATAGAGGCGAACTTGCCTGGCGTCGTGCTGCTGAGTGTAACCGCGCCCGACGATGCAGTCAGCGTGATGTCACCGCTGCTTCCGGTGATGGCAAGCGTAGAACCCCAGTCGTTCTGCAGCACATTTGCGAACACCAACTCATCGAACGTGTTCGCCGAGAAGCTGTAGTTGATCGTCCCGCCCGCCGTCACCTGCGTGGTGACGGAAATCGCCGCCTCGCGCGTTGAGGTGATTTCGTTCGGACGCTGGGTGGTGCGCGTCGGAGATAGCGTACTGCTATTGTAGCGGATTAATTGCAGAGCGCCGGATGGCTCAGTGCCCCACGCACTCTCGAATATATAGGCGATCGCACTGGAATTGCTCTCAAGCGCTGCGGTTGTTCTCGTCGTGGCTGTCACGGCAAAATTCCTTTCACATTGTAGGAAGATGCCGGAACCGTTAGGCGCCGCCGGCTCGCGTTTCAGTCAAAGAAAAGGCCCCTTGCGGGGCCCGTTGGTGGAGTTACTCAGTCATCCGATTTCTGCGCCGACACCGCCAATCCTGGCAGAAGCGAATTGTGTCGGCACAAGTCGGTCGTCGAAGTCATAGCGAACGATAAGCGATAGGCGTCGCCATAGACCGTCGTCTGCGCTCATTGGATCGAACGCATGATCGCGCCAATAAAGGCCAGGAGGCGTCGGCGTGTCGGCGCGAAACGCCACGCTGAACGCTTTGCGATACGCCAGCGCAGTATCAATGCCAGTGTTCAGCGACGCCATGACATGGATCCACACGCTGCCGCGCTCGACCCACGTGAGGTTGCCAAGCTCAATCGTCTCGCTCGCCTCGCCGCCGATGTCGGTGGATACCCACAATGCTGGTGGTGCTGGCGGGGAAAAATCCTCGTTCGGCAGATCAACGGAAAGATTGAGATCAGCCGCGGTCGCGACGATGATCGCCTTGGCGGCCTGCCACACCTCAGGAGACACGTCAGCCGCCCATGCAGTGCAGGATAAAAACTCGGTCCGATTCCATCATGAATACCTGCGCACGCCCTTGCACCACGGTCACTCTACCGTCGGCGTAAATGACTTGATCGCCGTGATGCGGGACATCAGTCCAGCCTGCCAAGTTCAATTGGCGGTCTGTCACCATGATGCGGTCTGCGGTTTGCTGCATCTCACCGACAACGATATTGTCGGCACCGATCATCACGGCGGCGGGGCACGGCACATCGGGCGATCCAGTGCGACGCATCGTGATGGCCTGCACGGGACCCGTTGGGCCCGTGATGATGCGAATGAAGCCTTCGGCGTTCATTTCATTTGAAACCTCTCTTAGACTACTGCGTCGCGATATGGCGCGAGCAGGTCCAGAACTTCAGATGGCATCAGCGTATCTGAACCCGGGACCGTTCCGACCCAATATTGCACAGCATAAACGCCAGGAACCTCTTCGCTGCGAATGCTTGGATCGCGCAGTCCTGACGTCTGGCGATAGCGCAGCGCCAAGAGACACGCGCGCTCCAAATCGTATGGCAATTCGCCCAAGAGTTGATATCCAGCTTGATATTGCACCACGACCTCGCCGGTCCAGCGCCCGAAGTTGCGATATAGCAGGCCTTTGTTGCTATCGAGGCGATAGTCGGTGGTGGCCAGCGCCGCGGAGGCGGCAGTGACGCTGTCGATGATCGCCACGGGATAGCGTTGCAGTGGCAGCGGGCCAAGATACCCGGCCCAATCGGTTTCGAATGTCTCACGCACCTTTTCGCGGCCGAGCACGCGATTGACGCGCGAGTTGATCGCCGACGAGGCCTCGTGAATCCATCGGGTGATCTTGGCATCCTGTGACGTGTCGCCCGACGCTATCCCCAGTTCTTCCTTTGCCGTCGCCAGCACCGTTAGGTCCTGGGTTAGGGCGACTTCGGTGATTTCGAGCGTCGAACTATACATTCATGCGAACCCGTCGGTGAATTCGTCGGCGAATTGGCGGTTTGCCGCAGGCATTGCCGCTGCGGAGAACGCGCCATTAAATCCGGTGGAGAATTGACGGCCCGTTGGCCCCGCCCCGCCTGTGCTGGCAACAAATGCCGCCATGCCGCGCAGGCGAACAAGAGCCAGCAGGCGTGAGCGGGGACGTGCCGCGGCAGAACCAAACCCGCCCAACTTCGCCGATGCCGTCATCTTTCGCTTGCGCCGCATGAATAGGTCGAGGAACCAATTAGGCATCAGGCAAACTCCCGAACGTTGGCTTGACCTGAGTATCGCCGTGCTGTTGACGTTGCCGCCTGGCCGTCTGTGCGGGCGGTTGCCACACCGGTTGCCGTCCGTGACGTTGCGACGCCGCCAGCACCTCGATCGTCGGCACCTTCGTCGGTCCGATGCCACGGCAATGCAGGCGGGATGACATGCGGATTGCCGAGCAGAGCGCCGCCGCCGAACAGTATGGTCCGCGTTGAGGACGGGACGAACGTCGTTTCCGCGCCGAGCGCGCCTGCACCAACCAGCGCGGCGTCTGAGGACAGCACCTGAACCGCTGAGCCGGTGGCTGTGCCATCTGCGGCGACCGTCGCCCCGCTGGACATTCGCTGCACAGGGGTTTCCGGCGACGTGCTGCTGGCATCGAGTTGTGCGCTGCCTGCTAGACGAACGGTAGCGGTGGCGACGAACGATCCTGCACCACCCAGAGTGGCGGCAGCCGCGTCCTGTACCTTTCCGGTTGCCGCGAATGTTCCGGCACCCGCTTCAGTCGCGGCGCCGAACAAAGCGTGAAAGCCGTCGCCGGTAAGCGTGCCAGCGCCCGACAGTGTTGCACGTGAAACATCCGCCTGGCTCAGGTTGTCGACGGCCAAAGAGGCGGCACCGCCCAGTGTGGCTGACGCGACATCGGCGCCTGACGTATCGACAGATGCCCCGCCAGCACCAGCGAAGGTGGCAGAGGCGTAGACGACCCGCCCACCCGCGGCAGTAAGCGTTCCGTTGCCGGGCAGCAGTGCGGTGGCGAGCAGTCGCGCCGTTTCGCTCGGCTGCAATGTTCCGCTGGCGGCCAACGTCGCCGTGACGGCTAGGCGCTCGATCGCCTGCGCAGCAAATGCGCCAGCACCAGTTAGGGTGGCGCTGTCAGGTAAGTAAGAACTGCCGACCGCAGCGAATGACGCCGCACCATCCTGCGTGCTGGTGGCTATTGCTCGCTCTACTGGCGTTGCCGACAGCGCGCCAGCGCCGCTTAGGGTGACCGTTCCGAGGTCGCGCGCAACAGGGGAACCGACCAAAACGCCATCGGTTGGGAGCGTAGCCGTAGCGGCGTCTACCGCTACCGGCGTGCCGATTAGCGATCCAGATCCAGTGAATGTGGCCGCGCCGTCAGCAGTTCCCGCTCTTGCCGCATCGGCCGCGAAGGATCCTATGCCAGCGAGCGCTGTCGATGCCAGCAGCCGTGCGACCGGGGAACCGGTAAGCACTGCGCTGCCGTCAATCTCTGTGGTGGTCGCCGCGCGAAGTGTCGGCGCGGCAACAATGCTCCCTGCGCCAGCCAATGTCGGCGCATCGAAAACGTATCGTTGGCCGTCTGGAGCGAGCGTTCCTGCACCGCTGAGTGTATCCGACGCGAGCAATGTGGCGACCGGCGATGTGGTTCCAGTGCCAACACCCGCAAGCGTCGCCGTTGCCGCGTCCGTGACTGTCGGCTGGGCGGATAGTTGGCCAGAACCGGCAAGATTTGCTGCGGCGAGGTCGCGCGCAACCTCAGTGGTGACGATAGAACCATC
>Ga0207677_10000418_pt1 | contig 28980 bp, 30 predicted proteins | sample KBSMisM42_FD_184311 | JGI IMG/M metagenome (GOLD analysis project Ga0207677, IMG submission 184311) | Miscanthus rhizosphere microbial communities from Kellogg Biological Station, Michigan, USA - KBS Miscanthus M4-2 (SPAdes) (version 2) | ecosystem: Host-associated > Plants > Roots >...
CGACGACACGGTGAAAGCATTCGCGCGGAACGAGATCGACGTCTGGTTTCACTTCGCCAAGCCGGATGGCTTCGGCGCGACGCTGCTCGTCACCACCGGCACGCCGGAGTTCGTCGCTGCCTTTCTCGAACGCGGTGGGAAGCTCGGCCGCGCGCGCAGCGAGAAAGAGTTGTTCGACAAGGCCGGACTGGCGTACGTCGATCCGGAGCGCCGCGAAAACGGCGACGACCTCAAACGCAAGCGGCATCGGCGCCTGATCGAAGTCTCCGACCTGCGCGGCACGTTCCACGTCCACACCACCTTTTCCGACGGCCGCAACACGGTGCAGGAGATGCTGGCCTCGGCACGCGACCGCGGCTTCGAATACGTCGGCATCTCCGACCACTCGCCGGCCGCGTTTTACGCCGGCGGATTGAGCGTCGACCAGCTCAAACTCCAGCACAAAGAGATCGCGGCGCACGAGCGCGAAGTCGCCCCGATGCGCGTCTTTCGCGGCACGGAGGCGGACATCCTGCCCGATGGAACGATCGACTACGACGAGAAGACGCTGAAGAAATTCGACTTCGTCATCGCCTCGATCCACTCGCGTTTTCAGATGCCGAAGGACGAGATGACCGAGCGCATGCTGCGCGCGCTCGACAATCCCTACGTCACGTTCCTCGGCCACCTGACCGGCCGCAAGCTGCTCTCACGCGACGGCTACAGCGTCGACTTCGAGCGCATCTTCGAGAAGGCCGGCCAGCGCGGCGTGATGATCGAGATCAACGGCAATCCGAACCGCCTCGACCTCGACTGGCGTCACATCCGCCGCGCCATGGACCTCGGCGTCGGCTTCGCGATCACCCCCGACGCGCATTCGATTCACGAATACGCGGCGCTGATCAGCGGCACCTGGGTAGCGCGCAAAGCGGGCCTGACGCCGAAGGAGATTTTCAACACGAAGCCCGCGGACGAGGTGGCGGAGCACCTGAAAGCGCGGCGCGTGGGTTGAACGCTGCCGATCGCGCAAGGAGGCGCGATCACGGCCGAATTCACGGTGGTACACGGCCGAAGTCACACGTTACACAGCCGATGTCACACGTTACACAGCCGATGTCACGCGTTACACGGCCGAAGTCACGCGTTACACAGCCGATGTCACGCGTTACACAGCCGATGTCACGCGTTACACAGCCGAAGTCACGCGTTACACAGCCGAAGTCACGCGTTACACAGCCGATGTCACGCGTTACATAGCCGATGTCACGCGTTACACAGCCGAAGTTACGTGTTACACGGCCGAAGTTACGTGTTACACGGCCGAAGTCACGCGCTACACAGCCGAGCGAGGGAGTTGGATTGGCAAGGGAGCCTTCGCGCGCACTCGTGACGCTTGACGCCTAGACCAGATTGGCCGCGTTGTCCGCCCGCTCGCGCTCCAGCGCGGCCACCCGGTCGCGAAGGTCGTTCAGCTCCGTGTGAATCTTGGCCAGCTCCTCTTTCACCGATTCGCGGGCGAATTCCTGCAATCGCGTCTGCATGCGCTGCGTCTGTTCGGACGAGAATTGCGTGAGGCGATTCAGCGGCTCGCCAAAGAGATCTTTCAGCAGTTGTTCGAAGTCGTTCGGCATGTACCGGACCCGAGCAATTGAAGTGCCACGGAAAGTCGTGGGAGAATCTGCGCGGTCCATGCAGATTCAGAGCTTCGCCGACTTCTGGCCGGACTACGTGCGCGCGCACTCCCGCGAACGCACGCGCGTGCTGCACGCCATCGGTTCCGTGCTGGCGGTGGTGCTCCTCGGCCTCGCCTTCGCCGTCAGCCTCTGGTTTCTGATCGGCGTCCCGCTCATCGGCTACGCCTTCGCCTGGTACGCGCACTTTTTCGTCGAGCACAACAAGCCGGCGACGTTCGGGCACCCGTTTTATTCGCTGGCCGCCGACTACCGCATGCTCTTCCTGATGATGGCCGGCAAGATGGACGCGGAAGTAGAGCGATGCTGCGGCGACGGCGTGGCGGCGGTCAGTCCCTCGGCGTGAGCGTCCACGACTCGTCGCCGCGCGTCTCCATGACCCGTTCGCCGGAGAACATGTTGCCGGTGAACCAGAGATCGAAGCGGCGCCGCTCAAAACTGCCGTCGATCAGCTCGTAGCAGCCGATGTCGGCGATCGACACGCGATCGCGCCACGCCGGCGGAACTTCGCCGCGAAAGTAGGCGGGATCGATCGCCAGGTCGTCCGCCGGCATGGCCCGATCAGGATGAAGAATCCAGCGTTTGAACGTACCGCCCATGTCGAGCCACAACTCGTTGCCCATCTCCGTTTTCGCCACGATGAAGAGCCGCCGTCCGCTTTGGCTGCGCGGCTTCGGAAGACGGATGCCGCGAATGGTGACCTCGCCACTCTCCGATTCAGGAGCCCGAGCCGCGCGCGACGTGAGCTCCGGGATGGTCTGCTTCAAGCGCAGCACCGGCGCGAAGAGATCGCCGGTTTTCTTCAGCCGCGCGATGGCCGCGTCGGGATCGAAATCGAGATCGTCCGCGGCTTCGACCTCCTCCCACGTCACCGGCATCGAGACGAACGGCCGCTCGCGCTTGGCGCGCAGCGAATAGACCGATACTGTCGTCTTGAAATCTGCGTTCTGGCTCCAGTCGATGAAGATCTTCTTCGCGCGGAACTGCTTCCCCATCTTCGCCGTAATCAGGTTCGGATTTCCCCTGGCCAACTCCTCGGCCACGAAGCGCGCGAAGCTTTCCGTCGCATCGTGCGATGCGGTTCCGTTCAGCGGTACGTAGACCTGCAACCCTTTCGATCCCGACACTTTCGCGAACGATTTCAGTCTCAGCGTTGCGAGAGCATCGCGCAGCACGAGCGCGACTTCGCAGCACATCTCCAATGACGCTCCCTCCCCGGGATCGAGATCGAAGACAACGGAGGTCGCGCGCTCGATTTGCGGCGCGCGATGCAGGAAGGGATGAATCTCGATCGCGCCAACGTCGGCCGCCCATGCCAGCGTCCGAACGTCATCGATGACGATGTAGTGGATCTTCGACTGGCCGCCTCGGCGCGGCACCTCCACGGTGCGAACCCAATCAGGCGTGAACGACGGCGCGTCCTTTTCCCAGAACGACTCGCCGCGCACGCTGTCGGGATAGCGCTTGAGCGACACCGGCACGTTCTTCAGATGCGGCAGCAGCCACTTCGCAACGCGCTCGTAGTAATCGATCGCATCGTTCTTGGTGAAGCCGCTCTTCGGAAAGAGCACGCGATCGGGGCGCCGCGCCACCTTTTTCGCCGCCACGCGTCACCGTCCTGCAAAGTTCATCGCAAGCAAGCGGACTCGGCGAACCGATTGCATCCCATCCGCCGCATGGCCCGCATCCTGTCGATCGTACTGATGTTTCTCGCGGTAACTGCGTCCGCGCAGGACGTCGCTCTGCAGCCGATCGCCACCGGACTCGATCAGCCGGTTGCGCTCACGCATGCGGGCGACACGCGCCTCTTCATCACCGAGCAGACCGGCACGATCCGCATCTACGACGCGCTCGGGCTGCGCGCCACGCCTTTCCTCGACATCCGTTCGATCGTGCTCAGCGGCGGCGAGCGCGGCCTGCTCAGCGTGGCCTTCCATCCGCACTATCGCGACAACGGACTCTTTTTCGTCTACTACACGAACCGCAACGGCGACAACAATCTGGCGCGCTACAGCGTCTCGGCATCCGATCCCGACCGCGCCGACGTTGCGTCGGGCACGATCCTGCTGACCATTCCGCATCCGTTTTTCGCGAACCACAACGGCGGCCAGCTCCAGTTCGGACCGGACGGATATCTCTACATCGGCACCGGCGACGGCGGCTCCGCCGGCGATCCGAACAACAACGCCCAGAACCTCAATCAACTCCTAGGCAAGATTCTGCGCATCGACGTCGATCACGGTTCGCCCTACGCCATTCCGCCGTCGAATCCGTTCGCGCAGCGAGCCAACACGCGCGGCGAGATCTGGGCTTACGGCGTCCGCAATCCGTGGCGCTTCAGCTTCGACCGCGCCACCGGCGATCTCTGGATCGGCGACGTCGGTCAGGACGCATTCGAGGAGGTCGACTTCCAGCCCGCGTCGAGCATCGGCGGCGAAAACTACGGCTGGCGAAAGATGGAGGGGCAGCACTGCTACAACCCGGCATCGAACTGCGTCGACGCCGGCGTCACGTTCCCGCTCCTCGAGTACTCCCACGCCGGCGGCGCCTGCTCCATCAGCGGCGGCTATCGCTACCGCGGCACGCAGATCCCGTCGCTCAAAGGCGCATACATTTACGGCGATTATTGCAGCGGAACGATCTCGAAAGCGACGCAGATCGGCGCGAGCTGGGTCGCCAGCACGCTCTTCACCACCAACTTGCGTATCAGCGCCTTCGGTGAAGACCTCAACGGTGACCTCTACGTGATGGATGTCGCGAAAGGGATCGTCTACAAAATCGCGTCGCGCGGAGTCACGCGGCGGCGGGCGGTGCGCTGACGCTTGTCTCGAACCACCGCGGGATCAGCATTCCCGCGGTGAGGTCGTACGCGAAGTGCACCACCATCACCGGGATCAGCGATTGCGCGAGCCAGACGAGCGCGTGGCAGGCCAAAGCGATGACGAAAATCGCGGCCATGCTGCGCAATCCCTGCATGGCGTGGGCAGCGGCGAAGCTGATTGAAATCAGGATGATCGTCACGATCGTGATTCCGATCAGCCGCTGCGCCAGCTCTGTCATCACGCCGCGGTAGACGAACTCCTCGGCGATTCCGGCCACGATGCAGATGAAAACGTACGGAGTCATCTCGGCGGCGTTGTGCGGCAGGATGTCGTAGAGCCGCTGCTTCGACGCCGCGCTGCGACCCGGCCATCGCAGTTTCAGCATCACTACCGCGAGGACGTACATGAGCACCGCCGCGCTCCATGAGTAGAGAGAACGCTGCGGCAGTGGCATCGCCAGGATGCGGTGTGTGTACGCGGTCCACGCTGCGAGCCCGGCCAGAAAGATCTGAAAAAAGATCGTCTGCTTGTAAAAACGCGTGCGTGAAATCGGCAGCGGCCCCGAGCCGAGGCGGCGTGCGGATTTGACGATGAAGAAGGGGAGAAGCACGCCCACGAACGCCAGCAGCACGATTCCGAGCGCGTTGACCTCGTCAGGAATCAGCGCGCGGATCATCGATCACCAGCGATGACCGCAGTCGGCACAGCGAAACGGCGACGCGACGAGAAAGAAAATGCAGACGGCCATGATCAGATAGAAGGCCATGATCAGCTGCTCGACCGCGACGCCGACCGCGATCAAGAGGCCGGCGCAGATCAGAAAGCCGGACAGACGACGCGTGCGGCGGACGTCGGGCGAACCACACTTCGGACATTGCTCGGGAAAACGGATGGCATGTTCGGCGGTGGGGGTCGTCTTTTCGGCGACATCCAGTCCCGCGATGCGATTAAGGATCTCCTCGGCACGATCCGCATCCTCGGCGGCGACCTGCAGCTTCACGCCCATCGGCGACATGTAAGGAGCAATCGCGGTCACATTCTCGTCGCCGAGAAAAGCCGGAACGCCTTCATCCGTGAGGACGGCCTTGGCGAGCTCCGCGTCGTGCGCGGTGCGGAAAGTAGTCAGGGTTACCAGCGGCATGCGGCGCGGATTGTAGGCCGTTATCATCCGCGCCGTGCCGCGGCCCTTCGATCGCTTCATCGATGACCTGTCCGCTGTCGAGCTTTCGCCGCGCGCGTGCAACCAGTTCGCGCGTACGGGAGACGACGCACGCGGCAACGCGATTCGGCGCCGCAATCTGCGCCTTTATCTCGAGGAGCTCAACGCCATCGGACCGCGGCTGCTTCTCGTCGGCGAGGCGGTGTCGTATCGCGGCGGACGGCTCACGGGCATCCCGTTCGTCAGCGAGACGGTAATGCTCTGCGGTGTCGACCTCGCAAACGGCTCGCACGTCCTCGGCAGCGAACGCGGTTACCGCAAAGCCGATCTTTCGGCGCGCGTGTCGACCGAGGCCAGCGCGACGATGGTGTGGGGAACGATTCGCAATATCGACCCGCTGCCGCTGCTCTGGAACGCGTTTCCGTTTCATCCCTTCGACTCCGGCAGTCCGCTCACGAACCGGATGCCGACGCCAGCGGAGTTGGAGATCGGCGCGATATTCATCATGAGACTCATTCGCCTCTTTGGAATCGAGCGCGTCGTCGCGATCGGCAACCAGGCCTCCTTCAGCCTGACGCGCCTCGGCATCCCGCATCAGAAGGTGCGCCATCCATCGCAAGGCGGCAAGAACCTCTTCGTCGCCGGAATGGCGCGCCACTCGCAATTTCCGCGCGTGGAGGATTCCATGCCGCGCAAGAGCCAGATTCAGGAAATCAAAGAAGGCGTTTCCACGCGCACGAAAACCTACTCCGGCAAAACACAACCCGCGGGCCCGAAAGCGCCGCTGCCGACGAAGAACGCCGTGCGGTTATCGACCGTGCCGAGCTCCGCGAAGGAAAAGTACAAGGGCGGACGCGATTGATCGCCGTGTTTCGCAGGTATGGCGTGATTTCGAGAGAGAGACCGTTTTTCACGCGGAGACGCGGGGAACGCGGAGAAAAGAGTTTCTGATCTCCGCGTCCTCCGCGACTCCGCGTGACCGAGGTTCCCTGTATCGCTAACCCCCGATGTGCGACATCTCCACCTTCGTCCCGGCCGTGGCCTCGGAGCGGATTTCGGAGTAGCGGTCGTCGCGGGTGCGCCAGTGGCTGCGGATGGCGGCGGTGATTGTGTCGTCGTCGGCGCCGTCGCGGAGGAGGGCGCGCAGGTCGTGGCCGGTGCCGGCGAAGAGACAGAGATAAAGCTTGCCGTCGGCGGAAAGGCGCGCGCGCGTGCAACTGCCGCAGAACGGTTGAGTGACCGAGGAGATGATGCCGATTTCGCCGGCGCCGTCGACGTAGCGCCAGCGCTCGGCGACTTCGCCAAAGTAGTTCGGCTGCACCGGCTCGATCGGCCAGTGCTCGTTGATGTGTTCGGCGATTTCGCGCGCCGAGACGACGTCCGTCATCCGCCAGCCGTTCGTGTTGCCGACGTCCATGTACTCGATGAAGCGGAGGATGTGGCCCGTACCGCGGAAGCGTTGTGCCATCTCCACGATGCTGCCGTCGTTCTCGCCGCGTTTGACGACCACGTCGATCTTGATCGGGCCGAGTCCTGCGTCCGAGGCTGCGTCGATCGCGTCGAGCACGCGCGCGACGGGAAAATCAACGTCATTCATGCGCCGGAAGACCGCGTCGTCGAGCGAGTCGAGGCTGATGGTGATGCGATTGAGTCCGGCCTCGCGAAGTGCGATCGCTTTCTCGCGCGTCAGCAGCGAGCCGTTGGTCGTTAGTGCAATATCCTGCACACCACGCGTACTCGCCAGCATCGTAATGAGCCGGTCGAGATCGCGGCGCAGGAGCGGCTCGCCGCCGGTGAGCCGAATCTTCTGAACGCCTTCGTTCGCAAAGAGTTGGGCGAGTCTAGCGATCTCCTCGAACGTCAGAAGCTCGGCGCGGTCGAGAAAGGCGAAGTCGCGGCCGAAGACCTCTTTCGGCATGCAGTAGGTGCAGCGGAAGTTGCAGCGATCTGTAACCGATATCCGCAGGTCGCGAAGGGGACGGCCGAGCGCGTCAAGAGCCATTCAGCGCAGACAACTCGGCGGGCGGGAACAAAAACTCCAGCACGGCAGGCGCGCGTTTAGCCCAGGCGCGTTCGCTGTGATCGGCGCGGCGATCTTCGAAGTAGTTGAAGTCCGCGTCGTCGCGCCACCCTTTCCTTCGCAGGAGATCGCGTAGCGATCGCGCGTCGTTCAGACCTTCGACGCCCTCGCGCCCGCCCATGTCGAGCCAGATGCGCGGACGCTGCGGCGATGCGAAGCTCTCCACATCCGAAAGAATGGCGCGGTTGTGCCACCAGACCGAGGGCGACATCACCGCGAGACTTCCGAAAACGTCGGGATGCGTAAGTCCGAGGTGCAGCGTGGCCAGACCGCCGAGCGACGAGCCGCCGAGCGCGGTGTTCGGCCCGTCCGGCAGCGTGCGGTACTTCGCATCGATGATCGGCTTCAGCTCCTCGATGATCATCCTGCCGTAATCGTTCGCCTTCCCGCCGCCGTGGCGGGCGGGATCGTTCGTCGGCGTGTATTCGTCGATGCGCGACGCGCCGGTGTTGTCGATGCCGACGATGATCATCGGACGCGCCGATCGCGATCCGATCGCCTCATCGGCTGCTTCGCCGAGGCGCCAGTGCTGTCCGGGGATGAACGCGCGTTCGCCTTCGAAAAGATTCTGGCCGTCGTGCATGTAGAGCACGGGATAGCGAACGTCGTCGCGGTCGTTGTAGCCGGGCGGCAGATAGATGGTGACGTCGCGATCGTTGTTGAGGATTTCCGAGTGAAAACCGCGGATGTGATCGAGGGTGCCGCGCCGTGTTTCCTTTCTTCGGTTGGGGAGCCGCAGCGCGCGCCGGAAGGCGGTGCGCAGCGTATCGCTCATGGTTTGCATCAGTCTCGAATCTCTCGATAGCCGCTGCGGAAGTAGAGCAGCGGGTCGCCCTCGCGCGTGAAGACGTCGACGACTTCGCCGACGAAGATGGTGTGATCGCCGCCCGGCAGTTGCTCGTGCAGCTTGCATTCGATGGCCGTCAGCGCGCCGGTGATGAGCGGAACGTCGAGCGCGCCGGTGAATGTCTCGACGCCTTCGAAGCGGTCCTCCCTGCGCGACGCGAACTTCGAGGAGATCTCGGTCTGGCCGCTGCTGAGAATGCTCACGCCGAATTTCTGCGCGGCGGTGATGGCGTCGTGCGTCTTCACCGAGTGTTCGATGCAGACCAGGACGAGCGGCGGATGAAGCGAGAGGGAAGCGAACGAGGCTACGGTCATTCCGAAGAGTTTCCCGTCGTGCGACGTCGTCACGACCGTTACGCCGCTGGCGAAATGCGACATGGCCAGCCTGAAACGAGAATCATCGATCGGCATCGCGAACCTCCGGGCGGCGCAGTGTAATGCAACTTTCGGGCGCTTCCGCGCGCGTGGCATTTGATGTGATAAAACTCCGCGCCCTATGAAAGTCCACGAGTATCAGGCCAAAGAAATCCTGCGCCGCTACGGCGTTCCGACGCCGCGCGGCATCGTCGCGGAAAACGCGGACGACGCGCGCGCCGCGGCGAAGGAGCTGGGCGGGCGCGTGGTCGTGAAGGCGCAGATTCACGCCGGCGGCCGCGGCAAAGGCGGCGGCGTGAAGCTCGCCAAAGACGCCGACGAAGCCGCGGAACTGACGAAGAAGATGATCGGCATGACGCTGATCACGCATCAGACCGGCCCCGAGGGACGCGAGGTTCGCAAAGTCCTGATCGAGGAAGCGCTCAACATCGACAAGGAGCTCTACCTCGGCATCACGCTCGACCGCCGCATCGGCATGCCGGTGGTGATGGCGTCGAAGCAGGGCGGGATGGAGATCGAGGAAGTCGCCGAGCGCGATCCATCCGCGATCCATCGCGAGGCGATCGACGGCGTCCTCGGCGCGCTGCCGTTTCAGGCGCGATCCGTCGCGAACGCACTCGGACTCACCGGCGACGCGTACAAAAAATGCGTCGATTTCGTGCAGAAGCTGATGCGCTGCTACATCGACACCGACGCGTCGCTCGTCGAAATCAATCCGCTGATGGTCACGAAAGAGGGCAACGTCGTCGCGCTCGACTGCAAGATGAACTTCGACGACAACGCCATGTTCCGCCACAAGGACATGGCCGAGATGCGCGATCTCAATGAAGAAGATCCGCTCGAAGTGGAGGCATCGAAGTTCGGACTGAACTACATCACGCTCGACGGCAACGTCGGCTGCATGGTCAACGGCGCCGGGTTGGCCATGGCCACGATGGACATCATCAAGCTCGCCGGGGGACAGCCCGCGAACTTTCTCGACGTCGGCGGCGGCGCGAGCGCGGAGCAGGTCAAGAACGCCTTCCGCATCATTCTGTCGGACAAGAACGTGAAGGCGATCCTGATCAACATTTTCGGCGGCATCATGCGCTGCGATCGCATTGCCGAGGGGGTCGTGAGCGCGTCGCGCGACATCGGGCTGCCGGTTCCCGTCGTCGTCCGGCTCGAAGGAACGAACGTCGACCTCGGCAAGGAGATCCTCAGCAACTCGGGACTCCCGCTGATCACCGCCGACGGCATGTGGGACGCGGCACAGAAAGTGGTCGCCGCGGCGCAAGGGAAATAGCTGATGGCCATCTGGGCAGACAAAAACACACGAGTGATCGTGCAGGGCATCACCGGCCGCGAGGGAACGTTCCACGCGATTCAGTGCCGCGATTACGGCACGCAGGTCGTCGGCGGAGTGACGCCCGGCAAGGGCGGGACGACGCACGAGGGCTTCGCGGTCTTCAACAGCGTTCGCGAGGCGCGCGAAAAAGCGGGCGCGAATTGCTCGCTGATCTTCGTGCCGCCGCCGTTCGCGGCCGACGCGATCATGGAATCGGCCGATGCAGGCATCGAACTGATCATCTGCATCACAGAGGGCATCCCGGTGAACGACATGATGCGCGCGCACGATTTTCTGCGGAAGGCGAACGCACGCGCGATCATGTCGGGCGCAATGCCGTCGCGACTGATCGGTCCGAATTGTCCGGGCATCATCACGCCAGGCGAAGCGAAGATCGGGATCATGCCGGGACACATCCACCGTCCCGGTCCGATCGGCATCGTGTCGCGCTCGGGAACGCTGACGTACGAGGCAGTCGGTCAGACACGCGCCCTCGGACAATCGACGGCAGTCGGAATCGGCGGCGATCCGCTGCCCGGCACGAACTTCATCGATTGCCTGGCCGCGTTCGAAAGCGATCCGGCCACCGAGGCCATCATCATGATCGGCGAGATCGGCGGATCCGCCGAAGAGGAAGCGGCGGCCTTCGTGAAGGAGTCGGTCACGAAACCGGTGGTCGCCTTCATCGCCGGCCAGACCGCCCCGCCCGGACGCCGCATGGGCCACGCCGGCGCCATCATCAGCGGCGGCAAAGGTACGGCGTCCGAAAAGATGGCCGCCCTGAAAGCGGCCGGAATTCACGTCGTCGAAGCGCCGAGCGAGATGGGTGCGAAGGTCGCCGAGGTTTGGAAGGCTAGGAGATAGTTACCGTCATTACGGCTGCACCACCTCAACCTCGCCGCTTCCCAGCTTGTAGTACGCCACGACTAGTCCGACGCGATGATCGGGGCGCGGATCCAGCACGGCTCCTCGGATAACGGTGCTGTGTGCCAGCAAGTACGCGGCGGAGCTGCGGGCATTGGCTTTTACGGCTCGTTCGACGCGGCCAGTGTCGGGCCAGGTCTGCCATCCGACGAAGGACTCGCGAATTCGTTGAACTAGCGCAACCAGGCTCGGCGTCCCGGGATCTGCCGGATCGAGCGCGGCTTCGACGGCGCCGCACTTCTCGTGGCCCATCACCACGATCAGCTTCGTCCATTTTTTGGAGATGGCGTACTCGATGCTGGCGATATCGAATTGACCGGCTACATTGCCGGCGACGCGAACGACGAAGAGGTCGCCGACCGTGCGGCCGAAAACCAACTCATCCGGCACGCGACTGTCGGAGCAGGAGAGGACGGTCACCGGTGGTTTCTGACCGCCGATCGGCGGATCGCCCACCGGATCGGTCGCTGTCTCCGTTCGCCGGGCAGCGATTCCGGTATACGTCAGTGTGCCGGCCACATATTTGGCGTTTCCGAGCATGAGCTTTTGCCAGTAAACCTCGGGAGTCGCCGCCGGTACGATTGGCCACGGCTCAGTAGGAACCGCCGGCGTCTGCTGCGCGAACAGGGGCAGGGCGACGAAGAAAACGGCGAGGACGTAACTCGATCGACGCATGAGCACCTCCGCGAAAATTCAGGATTTCTGTAACTCTAACATCCTATCGTCTGGTGATGACGAGCTCGCTAATATCTACAGGCCGCTCAATGGCATCGACGATGGTGGCCGCGACATCGTCGGGATCCATGAACCCCGGACGCGGCTCCGGCCAGAACGGCGTGTTCATCCCGCCAGGCGCGACGGCGATGATTCTCGCCTTCGTCCCTTTCGCCTCGGCCTTGAGCGCTTCGCCGTACCCGCGCGCGCCCCACTTCGCCGCGCAGTACACGCTCTCGTTGGCTTTTCCCATCAGCGCCGCCGTGGAGAGGATGTTGACAATCGTCCCGCCGTGCTCTTTGAATCGCGGAAAAAGCAACTCGCAGAAGTTGATCGTAGCGATGAGGTTCGAATCGATGATCGCGTCAATCGCATCGTCATCGTACGAACCCACCGATCCGAAAATGCCAACGCCGGCGCAGTTGATGAGCAGGTCAATGTTGCCAAGCCGCTCTGCGGCTTCGATTGCGCGAAGCGCAGTGTCGCGTTTCGACGCATCGCCGGAAACATCCGCCGCCGCGCAACGTGACACACCGACCACCTGCATCCCTCGGCTTCGCAGACGTTCGGCGATCGACAATCCCAATCCGCTCGAAGCGCCCGTGACGATCGCAACCATGCGGAGGAGTGTACTGATTACGAGCCGGAGTAGAGAACGAACGGCGCCCAATACCTCGGCTGCCGGAAGGGGGAGTTGCTATTGAGAACAAGCTTGAGCTTCGCGTTGCGAAGGGCGGTGGCCGGATCCTGTCCGGCGCGGATTCCGGCGTAGAGATCATCCATGAGCTTGGGCGTTGCGTTGTCGTCCACTTCCCACAATGCGGCAATGACTTGATGCGCGCCAGCATGAAGAAATGCCCATGCCAGTCCGACGAGACCCTCGCCCGTGTAGGCGCGAGTGCCCGCGCCATGACAGCTGGAGATCGTTACGAGGCGAGCATTGAGTTTTTGTTTGATGATGTCGCGCGCGTAGAGCTTGTATGAACCACCGTCGCCTGCGAGGATGACTGCTGATTCCAAGGGACGCAGGCGTGAGGCGAATCCGTGTGCAGCAAAATGGATGTAACCGAAAGCGGCTGCGTTCGCGTTACGGTACGCTTGTGGCGTGGCGCGCGATCCTGTGAGAGTTGTGCAATTCGGCGCGAAGCGACGCTCCACGAACTTGAGTTCATCGGCCGCCTTCGGCAAAGGCTTGAATTCCGGGGCAGGCGATGGCGGATCGCCGATGAGCAACATCGAGGCTGAAGTCTGACCGTCGCGTCCGCGATCCAGCAAAGCAAGTGAGCCAGCCGTTTCGAGGGTGACGCTTTCGATCCAGTAATGAGACGCAGGGTCGATCAACGACTCCATGTTGAAGCCATGCAGCCGTCCGTCGGGAATGACGATGACATGCGCGTTGGCAGGAATTCGTTTTGCCAACGGTTCTATGAGCATTGTGTATAAAGTTGCCCCGTCGGCTCGCATTTGCGGCGTGGGTCGCAGACTCTGCAGATCGGTCAAGTACCGATCGATGATGCTCTCGATCGCTCCGCTGGGTGAAAGGATGTGTACTTCGACCGAAGCAGGCGTGATGACCCATACATAAGAGTGCCTGGGAGTGAACCAGTACGACAAAATGACCGCATGACGTTCGCGGGCGAGACTGCGCACATCGACATGTTTGGGGGCCATTTTCTGGTCGAGAGCTTCCTCCAGCGTCTGCGTGCGGCTTATTTCGGTCGCATGAAGCGCATCCTCCACACGGCCATTGGCAAGAAGGAAGGCGATGTAGTGGTCGTGGACGTCGCGAACAAGCGCACCGAATGGCAGGCGATACTCTTCCTTGGTGATTTCGAGACGGGCTTTATTCGCCAGCGCGATCGCACGGCGGTAATGCGAATCCGCTTCGCTCGTCCGCCGCGCGGTTTCGCAGAATTGGCCGAGCCATGCGTTAGCCTCCATTTTGCGCAATGTATGGTTAGCCAGCCTAAGAACACGCTGCGCCTTTGTAACGGCAGAATTCAATCTCCCTTCCGCCGCGTCAATACGCGCCTCGATGATCGAGGCTCGCAGTTCCTGGTCCTCCTTTTTCCCGTCACGGTCGAGAGCAATGGCCTCTGCTACGCTGCGACGCGCGCCAGACAGGTCGCCGGTCTCGAGTTGCGCTATGGCTAGATTTCCAACATATTCACCTGTGCCGGCATCTTTGAGATGTTTCGCGACCGCAATACTTTTGCGATAGTAGGTGAGCGCCGTATGGGGATTGCCATGAAGCCTTTCGACGTCACCGAGTTGGTTCAGCCACGGCAACATATCCTTCGTCGCACCGAGTTGTTCGGCCAGCGCAAGCGCAGCACTCGCGTAAGACTTGACGTTTTCGAAGTCGCCAATCTCCGAGTAGGCCCACGACAGATTGCCGCCTGTTTTCTCAACCAGTGAGTCTGCGTGCAATTCTGTCGCGAGAGCCAAGGCGTGTGTCCCAGTGTCTATGGCTTCATCGTAATGGCGAAGCTGTGACTGAACGATTGCCAGTGTTGCGAGGATTTCTGCTTCGGTTTGCCTGTGTTGATAGTGCCGCGCAAGCGCAAGGCCCTGCCGGATGTATTCTTTCGCGGCCGCTGGGTCATTATCGCCAAAGGCGAAGTTCGCACGCCATTTCAGCACCTCGTCGACTACCTGTGGCTGATATTTTCGAGCAATGCGTTCCGCTCGATCCAGGTCTGCCTGCGCGGCGTCTATCTGCTGGTTGCGCAGCAGGGCGATCGCCCGAAAACTACACCAACGAACGGCGATGACGCTCGAGGCGAGCCGTCGAGGAAGGGGAGGTGCGAGCACCTTCAATGCGTCCGGAATGTTCGCGCGAGCCGTCAACGCCTGCCCATAGAACGCGCGCATTGCCCAGACTTCATCGAGATCCTCGTCACCGTATTTCGCGAGCGCGTCCTTCAGGAAGGCCACTTCCTCGATCCAGTGGCCGCGGGCGTGAAGTTCTGCCGCGTGTGCGTACGCAGCGGCTTCCGGGCGAACGATACTCGCACTGTTTGCGAACAGCGCGAGTATGGCTGCAAACACCAATCTACGGCATGATGTCGGTGCCATTGGTCGTCACCGAACCGCATGTGGCGCCGCCAACGAACGGACAGCCGAGGTCGAACCGCAGAAGGTTCAGGCGCCGCTCGCCGGGCTTGATGATCAGCTCTCCGATCTTGATCGATCCGAATTCGGCCACCGTGACGATGTAGCCACTTCTCCGCACCGGAAATTGCGCGCGCAGCGCCGCGCGCTTCTTGACCTCCGCTTCCTTCGGGTCGGCGACGCCGTCCATTGAGGGATCCTTGAAGGTCGCGTCGTTCACGACGTCGATGCCGTCGATCGAATCGACCAGCGAGCAATGAATCATGTTGGGATCTTTGGGCGCGCCCTTTTCAAGCCCTTCCGGGTCCCAACAAAAGCGGTCACCCAGAAGCTGCGCGAGCGTTTTTTTGCGTGAGTCGTCGATAGTGCAGTGATGCTCTTTGGAATCCTGCACCAGGAGCTGCTCCATGCCCGGCACGTCGTTTTGGCCCGGCTTCGCAAGCGCGTCGGCGAATTTTGCGTGCGTCGAATAGCGCGAATAGAAGTCATGATTGAAGTTGACTGTTGCCAGCTTGCCGCCGATGCGCAGGTTGTCGGCGCTGCTCCCGTGAAACGTGATCTCGCCTTCGTCCTGCCCTTCCTCGTGGCGCGACGTAATACGGCTGGAGAGAAGATCGACATGCAGGAGATTTAGCACGTTGAGGTTCTTGATCGTCACCGACGCCAGCGTGTTGCGAACGGTGCCATGTGTGCTGCCGGACACGTAAACCGACGCCTCGTCAAATGTGATGATGCCTTTGTAATTGAAATTCGAAACCGTCTGGTAGCCTTCGCCGCCAGTCGGTGCGAGCGCCGCCGAGGCTTGACTGGGAATGATGCTGTTGTCGGGCTGCTCGAAACGGGCACCGAATGCGACCGCGCTCGCGTTAAATGCGAATGACATGACTGCCTCCTCTTCTCTCTGCTCTTACTGAACCTCCACTGCGAAGTGGTATGCAGCAGGGGTCTCTGGTCCCCCGCCTCGGATTCCCAATGTGTAGTTCCCTCTGTGAAGCTTTCCGGCCGGCACGATCAGGCGGACTGCATTCGCCGCCTCGGTTTTCGTCTTCACCGTGTGTGAACCGATGAGTTGGCCGGTGGCGTCGCGCAATTCGCAGAAGTAGGGCGGATGCGGTTCCATCACCGGAATGACGAAATCGAAGGCAACTTGCGTCCCAACGATGACGTACGGCGTTTCGGGAGCGCGTGCCGTGTCGAGTTCGATCACCTGCACGCCGGCCGTGGCGCGCGCGGCTTGGATCGGAGGTTTCGAAGCATGATGCCAAAGCTCGGCGATCTGCGGCGCGTACTGATACGTCAATCCGACCGACACCGCGATCACCGCTGCTGCGGCGGCCCACTGCGGGTAGTGCCTGGGCCTGAACGGCACTACGTTGGTGGCTTTCGGGCGAAGGCCGTCCGCGACTGCCGCCGCATCCAGGACGTCGGCCGTGCAGTCGGTGCAATCGGCAAAATGCTCCTCGAACGCGTCCCGCTCTGCCGGTTCCAGATCGTCGAGGATGTAACCCTCGGCCGCCATCGATTTCTTTGCTTCGTCATGTGTCATCAGTCTGTCCCGTTACCCGTCTCTCAGTTGGGTAGTGACGGTTTTGCCGGATTCGTTTCATCGGGGAGGTCGCTTTCTGCTCCTTCTCCCAGGCCTCGCGGAACTTTTCCCTGGCTCGATGAAGCAGTACGCGAAGGTAGCCTTGATCAACGCCGAACTCTTTGCAGACCTCTGCCTTCGGCCGTTCGTGGATATAGACCGCGGTCAGAATCTCCCGTTCGCGGGGGATGGCCATCTCGCTGATGACGCGCAGGACGCACTGCCGCTGCTGCTCTTTGATGATCTCGTCCTCCTGCGTTTCTGACGTAATCAGTTTCACGAGGTCGGCGTCATCGATCGGCTGGACTCGTCTTTCTCCACGGTTCCACTCGGAGACGATGTTGCCGCACACCCGGAAAACGTACGCGCCGAAGCTGTGCCCGTTACGGATTCCATCGCCTACGGGATTGCCTAACGTCCTGAAAACGCGGAAAAACGTCTCCTGCACGGCATCGTCGGCTGCCTCCGGATCTCGCAACCGGCTGCGCGCTTTGATCCGCAGAATGGGCGTGAAATACGAGACGAAATGCTCCTCGGTCCAACGATCGCCCTCCCGCAGACGGCGGACGTAGTCGTCGTCGAAGGGGAAGAAGTCCATGATCTGTAGAGTGACTGAAACGTTACTTTAGCAGCTACTACGGCCTTGCGGCAGCGCCGATCGTTCATGCACGCAGGCGGGCGGCGGCTTTGCGCAACGCTGCATGACCGACGGCGATGTCGACGCTGCGCTGCAGCATCGGGAGGTACTGCGCGGAGAACGCTGCCTCCGCTTTTGGTCCGATCAAGCCGTCTACGCGATCGGCGATGGCGGCCACGTCGGACGGCTCGAAGTCGGTGCGCGCCATCTCGTCGATGTCGACGATGAGCGACGTCAGCGGCTTGAGCCAGGCGAAGAATGGATCTTCCTTGAGCAGCTGGAGCAGTTGCGATGGCTTGACCGGCGCGACGCCGAATGCGTAATCGTTCGCCGCCGCATCGATCAGCGCGCGGTGCAGCGGAAGGAGCGCTTTGGAAACGTCGCGCAATGCATCCCGCAGCGCGGCCCGCTCCGGCGAGTCCGGCGTGTGCATCGTCCGCGCGTAGAAGGAGTTTTTGTCGAGCGGCATGGGCCCCGAAACATCGCGCTCCCACGGTTGGCTGGGGAAGGGTGGCTAGGCAGTGGCCAACCGTGGAAGCGCGAAAACGGTGCTGAGAGCGGAAAGTCTACCGCAAGTAGAGCGGGCCGCGTAAAGCAGTTTCTGCGGCTTGCCTCCCCGCTCGGGCCCGGCTTAGAATGCGCGCCCGCGCCGGATCGGAATGCGATTCCGGCAGGGGCGGTTAACGTCGCTTGCTCGCACCCATAGCTTAATTGGATAGAGCATCTGACTACGGATCAGAAGGTTCGAGGTTCGAGTCCTCGTGGGTGCACCAATCAGGTTTCAATCCAACGGCGGGCAATGAGCCCGCCGTTGTAATCTTTGAACGAATGGACGAAGCGCACTGGATGCACGAGGCGCTCGCTCTCGCCGAAGAGGCGGGGACGGCGGGCGAGATTCCAGTGGGCGCAGTCGTCGTCGATCGCGATGGCATCATCATCGGACGCGGACGCAATCGCCGCGAGTCGGGCGATCCCCTCGGGCACGCGGAGTTGATCGCCATCGCCGAAGCGGCGAAGGCGATCGGCGACTGGCGGCTCGAAGGGACGACCATGGTGGTGACGCTCGAGCCGTGCGCGATGTGCGCCGGCGCGCTCGTCAACGCGCGCGTCGCGAAGCTGATCTTCGGAGCATTCGATCCGAAGGCTGGCTTCTGCGGTACGCTCGGAAATCTGGTCCAGGATGTTCGGCTCAATCACCGGCTGGAAGTGGTCAGCGGGGTTGCCGCCGAGGAGTCGAAAAGACTTCTGCAGGAGTTCTTTCAAGGGTTGCGCAAGCGGTCGCAGGTCACGGAGAGGTGGCAGAGTGGTTGAACGCGGCGGTCTCGAAAACCGTTATACCTTCACGGGTATCGGGGGTTCGAATCCCCCCCTCTCCGCCAGGCCGGCACGGCCGGCGGCGTTGGTTGGCCTAGCCTCGACCGACAATTCGCACTGATCAACTTCGACCGGTGCATCGACAGTTCGTTGAACGGAGAGATGGCCGAGTGGCTTAAGGCGCACGCTTGGAAAGCGTGTGTACGGTAAAACGTACCGTGGGTTCGAATCCCACTCTCTCCGCCAGCGGCGACGCGCCGCAGCGTTGGTTGGCCTGGCCTCGGCCTACCGTTCCTATCTTCAGGCGACAGCTACCGTTTGCCCGCGGAACATCGCTTCCGTTTCGGCGTTCAGCAGGACCCACAACGTGTAGACGCCGAGGGCGGTGCCGAGGGGGAAGCTGAGGATGTGCAGGACGCCGACGATGATGGCGACGATGCGCGTCCACGGCTGCATCTTCAGCAGACCGATTCCGGCCAGCAAACCGGGCAGCGCGATGATCATCAGAAAGCAGGCGATAGCGGCGCCCACCGCGCCGGTGATGAACATCGCCTCGTGATCGCCGGAAATCGCGCCGCCGAAGAGGACGACGCTGCCGATCCCCAGACCCACCAGAACGATGATTGCGCTATAGACGATGAAGCACCAGCCGAGAATGCGAACGTGGTCTCTCATGATGAGTGATTGATACGAAGCGCGCGCCGGAGAGTTGCGGCGAGGGAACATGCTACGCTTTCGGCAGGTTTCGATTTCGAATTCAAAAGGAGGCTTGCCACAGATGCGTCATCTCGTTGCCGCAACAGCAGTGGTCGGCTTTCTCGCAAGCGGTCTGGCATGCGCCCAGATGAAATCGGCAGTTCCGCCGGGTACGCCGTCGCCGAAGCCGCAGGTCAAAGCGGCGACGCCGATCCCGGTGGCTCAGGAGCCGCTCGAAGCGGCGCGCCGGATCTCACGCGAGGAAGCGATCAAAATGATCAAGGCGAAGAAGGCCGTGTTCGTCGATGTACGGCCGAAGGAATCGTACGATCAGAGTCACATCAAGGACGCGATCAGCATCCCGCTCGGAGACATCCTCACGCGCGTGAAGGAGATCCCGCCCAAGACGTTCATCATCACGTATTGTGCTTGACAGAATGAGCACACAAGCGCCCGTGCGGTGCTGGACCTCAATGCTCATGGAATCAAGAACGCGGCCGCGCTCCTCGGCGGCTGGAACGGCTGGAACGAAGCCAGGCTGCCGATCGAATCGACGCCAAAGAAATGATCCGAAAGGCCCGGCACTGCCGGGCCTTTTAATTGATGCCTTTGAAGAAACGATTCAGGCGCGGACGGAACCAGTGCTTGCGATCGAGTGAAAACGCCACCGCGGTAGCCTTTCCGACGATGCGCCGCCGCTCGATCATCCCGATGTAGCGGCTGTCGTTGCTGTTGTCGCGGTTGTCGCCCATCACGAAGTAGCGTCCCGGCGGAACGGTCAGCGGACCATACGAACGCATGGCCGGATTCTGCGGCGCGAACATCACGTCGTGCGTCTTTCCGAACAGCGTCTCCTCGACGATAAAGGAAGTTCCCTGCTCGTCATCCTCGCGCTGCCCGACCGGCTTCCAGATCGCCGCCTGGCCGTTGATGAGCAGCTGGTTGTCGCGCAGTTCCAACTTATCGCCAGGCACCGCCACGACCCGCTTCACCAGCCGCACGCCGTCCGCCGGCGAGAACAGGACGACGATGTCGCCCCGCTTCGGATCGCTCCACTTCGCCAGCTCCACGAGCGTGAACGGGATCTTGAGGTCGTACGCCAGCTTGTTGACGACGACGCGGTCGCCCTCTTCGATCGTCGGTTTCATCGAGCCGGTGGGTACGTCGTTCCAGTCGGCCAGCGCCGAGCGGAGAGAGCTGATGACCAGCAACATCAGGAGGAAGACGCGGACTTCGTAAAAGACTTTTTTCTTATCCATGGATCCGTACGCACTTTTCAATCACGGCAGTCTGATGCATTCGAGAGGCAGCAACGCGTTTTTGTTCGAGGAAGAGCATCCCGCGTTTCAACGCTCCGGAAGCTCCATCGTAGTAGTGAATTGAAGTCAATCCACGGAGGAATCAAACGTCATGAAAAAGTTTGTCATTGCACTGATGGTCACGGCTACCTCGGCGATCGGTTTCGCCCAGACCGGACCCGGGATGCATCACGGCCGCGGCCATGGCGCCGACTTCGGCCGCATCGCCGCAAAACTCAATCTCACCGATGCCCAGAAACAGCAGCTGAAGGATATCCGCACTGCCAGCCGCGAGCAGAACAAGCAGCTCTACGCCGATTTCCGCGCGAAGTTGCAGGAGTTCCGCGCACTGAAACAGGCCAACGATCCGAAGGCCGATGACGTGAAGGCTGAGCTCAAAGCGATGCGTCCGCAGCTTGAAGCGGCCCGCAAAGCGAACCGCGAGGCGATGCTCAACATCCTCACCCCCGAGCAGCGCGATCAACTGAAAGCCGCTCATCAGCGCGGCGCCGGACGCAGAATGGCCCGCCGCGGAATTCGCGCCGGATTCGGCAACCTGAATCTCAGCGACGAGCAGAAGGCCCAGGTCAAGCAGCTCCGCGAAACGACGCAGCAGCAGAACGCGCAGCTCTTCGCCGACGTCCGCTCCACGCGCCAGGAGCTTCACTCGCTCCGCGGCACGAACGATGCGCGCGCGGCCGAACTGAAGGCGCATCTCGAGGCGCTCCGCCCGCAACTCGAAGCGGCGCGCAAGCAGCAGCACGAAGCATTCGTCAACATTCTCACGCCCGAGCAGCGCACGCAGCTCGAGCAGTGGAAGGCTCAGCGGCAGTCACGCCGCCAGAGCCGGTAGTCGTTTCCTACCCCCCCTCTTTCGTTGAAAGGGCGCCGCGCGGACTCGCGGCGCCTTTCTATTCCGGGCACGGCCCGGTGCGTTGGTTGCCCAAGGCTCCGCCACCGTTGCTGGCTTCATCAGCATCCGCGATGTCGCAGGTTAGACTTCCACGCGGATGTCGCATCGCAACTCCGTCCACGATCTGAAGAGCCTCGTGCTGTCGTTTCATTCGCTGATCGGAATTGAAACGGTCGAGGAGGATCGCGTCCGTTCGCTGCTGATGGAAGTGGCCACGGATCTCAAGCTCCCGTTCTTCGAGTGGTCGCTGACGAGCGGTTTCAGCCGCGTTCACGGATCGCCGATCACCGGCACACAGGACGCCCTTGGCGCGCTGCACCACATCGCGCAGATCGAGAACACCGACGCCATCTTTCTGCTCAAGGACATGGCTCGCCACCTCGACAATCCGAACGTCAGCCGCGCTCTTCGCGAGCTCGCGCAGAAGCTGATATCGACCCGCTCGGCCATTATCCTGACGGGCGAGCCACTGGAGCTTCCGAAGGATTTCGAGGCCTTGGCTGTCCGCTTCCGGCTGGAAATGCCGGACATCAGCGAGCTCCGTGACGTCGTACGGCTCGCCGTCGAATCGATCAGCGCGCGGCAGCGGGTTCAGGTCGATCTCTCGCGCGACGACGCGCTCCGTCTCGTGCAGGCTCTGCAGGGACTGACGATCAATCAGGCGCGCCAGGTCATCGCGCAGGCCATCGTGGAAGACGGACGGCTCTCGGCTGCAGACATCCGCACCGTCATCCGCTGCAAGGGCGAGATGATCGAGCGTGGCGGCGTCCTCGAATTTTTTCCGGTCGAGGAGAACACCTTCGAAATCGGCGGCTTCGCGCGGCTGAAGTCGTGGTTGGAGAGAGCACGCGTCGGATTTTCGGAAGAGGCGCGGGCGCTCAATCTCGACGCCCCGAAGGGCGTGCTGCTCGTCGGCGTCCAAGGCTGCGGCAAATCGCTGGCCGCGAAGTTCATCGCCCGCGAGTGGGAGTTGCCGCTGCTCAAACTCGACGCCGGCCGGTTGTACGAAAAATACGTCGGCGAATCGGAGAAGAACTTCCGCAAAGCCGCGGCGATGGCCGAGGCCATGGCGCCGGTGGTGTTGTGGATCGATGAGATCGAGAAAGCGTTCGCGCAAGGCGGCAGCGCCGAATCCGACGGCGGCCTCTCGCAGCGGCTGTTCGGTTCCTTTCTCACCTGGCTCCAGGAAAAGAAAGACGAAGTTTTCGTCGTCGGCGCCGCGAACGATCTGATGAACGTCCCGCCCGAACTTCTGCGCAAAGGCCGCTTCGACGAAATCTTCTTCGTCGATCTGCCCACGCGCGACGAGCGAATGTCGATCTTCGCCATCCACCTCCGCCTCCGCAAACAGAACCCCGACACCTTCGACCTCGCCGCCCTCGCCGACGCCACCGACGGCTTCAGCGGCGCCGAAATCGAGCAAGCCGTCATCTCCGCGCTCTATCGATCGTTGCAGAAGAAACAGCCGCTCTGCGACGCCGCGCTGATCGAAGCCGCAAACAGCACTACGCCGCTATCAGTGTCGCGTGCCGAGGATGTCTGTCGCGTGCGCGAAATCGGGAAGCGATTTACGCCGGTGCGGTAACGATTTAAACTCAGTCCCGCTGCCCTCGCCGGTTCACGATCGACATGAACTCCTCGCGTGTCCGCGTGTCGTCGCGGAACTCCCCTCGGAGAACGTTCGTCTCCATGAACGACGACTCCTGCTCCACGCCGCGCATGACCATGCACATGTGCACGCCGCCCATCCAGACGGCGATGCCGCGCGGCTCCAGGATCTGCTCGATCGTGTCCGCGATGTCGTGCGCCAGGTGCTCCTGCGACTGCAGCCTTCGCATGTGCACTTCCACGATGCGCGGAATCTTCGACGCGCCGATGATCATCCGCTCCGGGATGTAACCGACGATGAAGTGTCCGAAGAACGGCAGGATGTGATGCGCGCAGAGCGTCTTGTACGTGCCGCCGATCACCACCAGGTTCTGGCACTGCGCGTCCGCCGCCGAACAGGCCGTGCGGAACAGCGTGGTCAGTTTCTTCACGTCCGTGTAGTCGTAGCCGCTCGTCATTTGAACTAACGACTCCGCCCAGCGGCGCGGCGTGTCGGCGATGTTCTCGTCGTTCATGTCGACGTGCAGCAGCTTCAGCGCTTCGCGCAGGTGGTGCTGCAGGCGTTCGCGGTCGACGTCGGGCCGCGGCGAGGCCAGAATGCTTCGGTCTTCGACGATCGCTTCCACTTCGGGAGCGATCACGAGGTCAGTCTTCTTCATGGGCGCGAAGTGTATGAGCATCGCCCGATTGACAACTGAATGAGCGTTCATTCATACTGCGCAATACCTGCCATTCCGCGGCGGCCTCGTTTTTGTAATCAGCCGCGACCAAAGGAGTTTTCTCATGGCCGAAGTCAAATCACAGGGCGCCGTCGATGCGATGGATGTTGCCGAAGGTGCTCGCGAGACCGAGTGGGAAAAGCCGTCATTCGTCGGCGACCTTTTTCTCGGCAAACTCAATCTCGATCTGATCCATCCCTTCCCCGAGCAACCGGCCGATGACAAGGCCGAGGCCGACGATTTCCTCGGGCGCCTGGAGCGCTTCCTGGCCGAGAACGTCGACGCGGAAAAGATCGATGAGCAGGGCGAATACGACTACTCGCTCTTCGATGGATTAAACCAGCTCGGCGCCTGGGGCATGAAGATCCCGAAGGAGTACGGCGGCCTCGGATTCAGCGCCACCAACTACAACCGCGCCATCGGCCTCGTGGCCACGTGGTGCGGGTCGACCGTTGCCTGGCTCTCCGCGCATCAGTCGATCGGCGTCCCGCAGCCGCTCAAACTTTTCGGCACGCCGGAGCAGAAGAAAAAGTATCTGCCGCGTTTGGCCAAGGGCGCGATCTCCGCGTTCGCGCTGACCGAGCCGGGCGTCGGATCCGATCCGGCCAAGATGGAGACGACCGCGGTCAAGTCTCCGGACGGCAAAGGTTGGATCCTCAACGGCGAAAAGCTGTGGTGCACGAACGGCACGAAGGCCGAGTTGCTCGTCGTAATGGCGCGAACGGCGCCGAAGATCGTCAACGGCAAAGAGAAAAAGCAGATCACGGCGTTCATCGTCGAGACGAATTCGCCCGGCTTTTCCATCGAGCATCGCTGCCAGTTCATGGGCCTGCGCGGCATCGGCAACGGGCTGCTGAAATTCGACAACGTCTTCGTCCCCAACGAGAACCTCCTCTGGGGTGAAGGCCTCGGACTCAAGCTCGCGCTGATCACGCTCAACACCGGACGCCTCACGATCCCCGCCGGCTGCGCGGCAGCGGGCCGCAAGATGGTCGACGTCGCCAAGGATTGGGCGAACGAGCGCGTGCAGTGGGGCGCGCCGATCGGCAAGCATGAAGCCGTCGCCGCGAAGATCGCCTGGATGGCGTCCCACACGTTCGCGATGGAAGCGATCGTGTGGCTGACGTCGGGCCTCGCCGATCGCGGCAACGTCGATCTCCGTCTCGAAGCGGCGATGGCGAAACTGTTCAACACCGAAGTGGCGTGGCAGATCAGCGATCACCTCGTGCAGATCCGCGGCGGACGCGGATACGAAACCTCGCGCTCGTTGCGCGAGCGCGGCGAGAAGGACTACCCGGTCGAGCGGATCATGCGCGACATGCGCATCAACCGCATCTTCGAAGGGACGAGCGAAATCCAGCATCTCTTCATCGCCCGCGAAGCCGTCGATCCGCATATGAAGCGTGGCTACAAGATCCTGCAGCCCGAGACGCCGACCGGCGAGAAACTCAGCGCTGCCGCCAAAGCGGGCGTGCACTACGCCGGCTGGTATCCGTCGCGCTACATCGGCTGGTCGCACTTCCCGAAGTTCGGCGAGTTCGGAAAACTCTCCGGGCACATGGGCTACATCGAGCGCAATTCACGTCATCTGTCGCGCTCGATCTTCCACGCCATGATGCGCTTCCAGGCCAAGCTGGAACGGAAGCAGATGGTGCTCTTCCGCATCGTCGACATCGGCACCGACCTCTTCGCCATGGCCGCCGCGATCAGTTACGCGACGATGCTGGCGAAGAAGGGCGGCGCCGAAAAGAAGAATGCCATCGACCTCGCCGACGTCTTCTGCCGCGAAGCGCGCATGCGCATCGACGCCAACTTCCACAATCTCTTCACCGACCACGACGACGCCGCCTACAAGCTGGTCATGAACCTGCTCAAGGGCGAATTCGACTGGTTCAAAGGCCAGGTCGTCGAGCCGGTCATGCCGACGCCCGAGATGGTGGAAGAAGCAATGGCCAAGCTGGCCTAACTACCCGCGAATCTTCTCTTCATCATCCGCTGTCTCGCTGCCTTTGTAGGTGGCGAGGCAGCGGCCGCAGAGGAAGGCGTTGTTGGCGTCGCCGGGTGCGGGGACGAAGCCGTCGCGGCTGACCACTTCCACAAAACACGCCGTGTACTCCTCGGGCAGCTCGCCGCGAACCGAGGCGGTTCGGCCGCAGTCGCGGCAGACGAGCTGCGTCTGGCCTTCCATGACTACTTCTCGCCCGCGGCGGCGAAGACCGGTGTGATGTCGACCGGGATGTCTTTCAGCGTCGCGTTGACCGCGGTCATCTCCGGCGTCTCCTTGCCATACTTGTCCAGCAGCGTTTTCGCGCGTGCGTAGTCGCCGGTCGCTTCGATCGTCAGCAGCTCCGTGGCGAGATCGCGCACCGCATCGCGCGACTTCGCGAAATCGACCGTGTACTTGCCGCCGGCAATCGGCGTCACCGCGCCGCGTTCTCGCAGCCAGTTCCATTGAATTGCCGTGCCGCGGCCGTGCGCTTCGCCGACGCCGAAACGCGTGGAGCGGAACATCAGGCCGGCGTACGTTGCCAGGAGCTGGCGCTCGTCGAACGCCGTGACCAGTCCGTGCTGCTGCGCGTAGATCAGATTCCAGATGCCGAGGACGTCGGCTTTGCATTCTTCGATCGTGGAGTAGAGCTCCTTCAGCGGAATGCGTACCTCGACGCGCTTGCCGTCGGCCTGCGTCAGGAAGCCCGGCCCGAGTCCGTGCGAAAGCTCGTGGAAGAGGACGTGATTGAAGAACGCGTCGAATGAGACGAGGCTCGTCAGCGACGGATCGAGGACGCGCATCGCGATCGGCTTGCCGCTCTGGCGGAACTTCGCGTCCATCACGTTCTTGAGCAGGACCTTCTTCGATCCTTTTTTCTCGCGCACCACCTCGTCGTTGGGAAGATTGAAGGCAGCAGTCTGCACGCCGCGGCGCGCATCGCCGGCGGTGTAGAGCTCCTGCACGACCTTGATCGGCGACTCGCTGCCGCGGTTGGGATTCTTGTACTGCTCCGGCTCGGGAAGATTGCGCTCCATGTCCGGCAGCGCGTGCGCGTACGCCGCGAGCTTCGCCGACTCGGGCTTGTCGACGACGGTGACGAACGATTCGAACGACGCTTTGTAGTTGAAGAGATTGTCCTCGTAGACCTCGTACGGTCCGATCACCACCTCGATGTTGCCGGCCAGATCCATCCAGGCCATGTCGCTTTCGCGATAGTCGCCGGTCGCGAACGCGTCGGCGCGCAGCGTCAGGAAGCGCTTCAGCGTCGGATCGTTCGTGATCGCCGCGGCTTCGCGAAGTTTCGTTGCCGCGATGTCGAGGTAGTCTTTGTAGAACGCGGAGTAGGGAATGGCGACGAGGTTGGTCCCGTCGCGGCGGACGACCGTGAAGAGTCCTTCCAGCTCGTCCTTCTGCGCCGGATGCGCGGCGACGTAGCGCTCGAGCTCCTCCTTGGTGATGTCGGTCGGATAAAACGCCGCGCCGGCCGGCTTCTTCATCGTCCCGACGAACGGTTCATCGTCTTTGAGCCGATCCCACGGACCTTTGTTGGCGATGAAGTAGTCGTATGCCGGCCCGCCCTGTTTCGCCAGTGCGTCGCGCCACGCAGGATTCTCCTCCGACACCTGCCGCCAATAGATCTCGTCGATCTGCTTCGACGCTTCGATCAGTTTTGCCACCACCTGGCGCTCGTTGTCATTCAGAAGCGAGCGGTCGTAGTCGATGACGGTGCGCGGCAGTTGCGCCATACGCTGCGCGACGTCGGGGGCGACGGTCATCGACGACGTCGCGGCTGCGGGCGGGGCGGAGGTCGTGTTGGTTGTCGGCATCGTGGATGTCTGGCAGGCCGTGACGGCCCCTGCAAGGATGATGAGAAGTCGCTTCATGACGCTCTCCTTCGGGACGCGGGATTGTATGCGAGCCGAACGCCTGCTATCGTCGCGCCACTTCGCTGGCGAGGCTGCCGTTGATCATCGAGTGCACGAGTTGTCACGCGCGGTACCAGTACGACGAAGAGCGCTTCGAGCGGAAGCCGTCGAAAAAAATCAAATGCGCGAAGTGCAGCAGCGTCTTCGAGATTCAGAATCCTGCCTTCGCCGCGAAACCGGAAACGTCCGTTGGCGACACGACGTTCACGCGCCGCGAGGAAACGAGGACGCGCGCGCCGGAGCCGCAGGAAGCCACCGCGCAGTCGCCGCTGCCGGAACATGACACCGGCCCGCTGAAGACGCCGCAGCTTCCGCGCGGACGGCGCTTGTCGCTGGCCATCATCGCCGGCACTGATGCGGGAACCGTTTATCGCATCGAAAAGCCGCGCATCATCATCGGCCGCTCCGCGGATCTCACCATCAACGACGGCGAAGCGTCGCGCCAACACGCCGCGATCGAAGTTCGCGACCAGTTGGTGACGCTCGAGGATCTGAAGTCGACGAACGGCACCATCGTCGACGGCGAGAAGTTGAAGACGCCGATCGAGATCCAGGACAAATCAGAGTTCCAGATCGGCGGAACGGTGCTGATGCTGATCGTCACCGAAGAAGCCGGCTAAGTCGTTGGCGGAGCGCTTTCCGGTCCGCCCCCGCCACCACCCCGGCGACGGCGAAAACGACGGCGCCGTTTCGGTCCATCGCCTTCCGGACGCGGCGTTGGCGTTCCACCTTCGGCGTTCGGACGCGCAGCCTGCGGCGGGCGAGGAGCACGCGGCTCGCGCGGCGGACGCGGTTGTTGCTGCTGTTGCGGAGCGCCAGCGTTCGGATTCGGAGCCGATTCCTCGCCGCGATTTCCACCGCGGCGACGCCTGCGACGCCGTCCCGTCCGCTCACCCTCGGCTTGCGGAGCCGCGGCCTGCTGCTGCGGAGGACGCTGTTGTTGCGGCTGACGTTGCTGCTGTGGACCACCTCCGCCGCCGCGTCCCGGACGATTCGGCCGCCCATCACGTCCGCGCTCGCGCTGCTGTTGTTGCTGCGGACGCGCGTCCGGCCGAGGAGGCTTCGCGCCGCCGCGGCGATCCTCCTTCTTGCCGCCACCCTTCCCCGTCCGCTGCTCGAACTCCTGCAGCTTGCGCTACATGTACTTGCGGATAGGTCCGTCCTGCCGCGCCCGCATCTCATCGAAACCGCAGTACGGACAGCGCTTCCACCCCTCGGGATAGGTCTTCTTGCAGGCTGAACAAAGGATGCTTTTCGGCAGGGG
>Ga0207677_10000426_pt1 | contig 28416 bp, 27 predicted proteins | sample KBSMisM42_FD_184311 | JGI IMG/M metagenome (GOLD analysis project Ga0207677, IMG submission 184311) | Miscanthus rhizosphere microbial communities from Kellogg Biological Station, Michigan, USA - KBS Miscanthus M4-2 (SPAdes) (version 2) | ecosystem: Host-associated > Plants > Roots >...
AGCTTGGGCGGCTTTTGAGGCTTGAAGGCTACGTCTTCGTTGTGGACGTCCGCCGGGCGCTTCAGCACCTGGTAGCCGAGGACGCCGGCTCCGGCCACGACGAGCACGCCGGCGACGGCGAGGCCGATCGCGATCCCGCGCCGGGTGTGCCAGAAGTGGCTGACCGCGCCCCAGGCGCCGACCAGGGCCATTCTCCAGAAACCGTTCAGCGGCGCCACTCCCACATCTCGAGGAAGCCGAGGTCACGGAAGCCGAGTCGTTCGTAGATCGGAGCGCCTGCCCGGGAAGCCCGCAACGAGGCCGACTCCAAGCCGGCGTCGCGCGCCTCGGCCAGGGCGCGGCAGATCAGCCAGCTGGCGATGCCGCGGCCGTGGTGCTCGGGCGGCGTCGCGACGCCGGTTACGCAGCAGTCCTCGCCGACCGCGATCGTGCCGACGCAGCCGACCGGCTCCTCGCCGGCAAAGGCGCCGTGCCAGCGGATCTTCGTCTCGCCGGCGAGCCCGGCGCGGAAGCCGTCGGCGCCGTAGCCGTAGGCGCGGTCGTTGAGCTCGGCGCAGGCCGCTGCAGCTATCGGCCCGGGATGGATCCCGTCCGGCGTGGGCGGCTCCGCGTCGAACCCGGCGATCCCCATCGCCATCGCCCGCGGGCCGGCGTCGAGCGAGTGACCGCGGGCGCCGAGCAGGCGGGCACTCTCGCGATCGTCGTCGGGGACCCAAACCGTCCAGGCGCGCACGCCGTGCGACTCGTAGAGGGCTTCCAGCGGATCGAGCTCCGCCGCCAGAGCCGCCGGGTCCTCGTAGTAGACCGAGTTGAAGAGCGAGCGCTGGGGGGAAGCCGGGACCACGGAGGCCACGAGCCCCTCGCGACGGACGACGAGCGAGTCGGGAGCGGCGCTGCCGAAGGCCTCGACCTCGGCGCCGACGCCGGCGATCGCCCGCCGCCGCAGCTCGCGTTGGTCGAGGGGGCGGCCCATCCCGGGCCGTCAGCCCCCGGCGGCAGAGCGGCGCTCGGACTCCTTGACGATCCCTTCGACGAGCTGCTTGACGGCCTGCTTGGTGACCGCGACGACGACCGGACCGATCAGGGGAACGGTCGGCTGGGTGCGGACCGCGTAGACCATCCTCGTTCGCCCGTCCTCAGCCGTCAGCTCGACCGTGCCGACGTGATCGCGCACCGGGATGCCCGACACCACCTTGTAGGAGAAGCGGCTCGGGGCCTCGTAGCCGATCACTTCCTCGCGCAGCGGCGGCCCGATCGCGCTCAGCCTGCGGATCGCCCCGACCCCGTTGGGGGCCGGATCGCCCTGCCGCTCCAGCTCCGAGCGCCGCAGCGGCGTGATCTGGGAGTAGCCCGCGTGGTCGGTGAGCACCTCGAACACGGTCTCGGCCGGGGCCGCGACCTCGCGCGTGAAGGTGAAGCTCGCCATCGCCGGTCAGCCTACAGCGGGCGCCGGGCGCCGCTCAGGCGAGCTTCCATTTCCGCGGATCGGTGCCCTCCACCTCCGCCACCTCGCCGAGGATCGCCAGGTGGTCGAGGCAGGAGAGGACGATCTGCAGGACCCAGACGCTGCCGATGTTGCCGACGTTCTCGGGCCCGACGACGTCTTCCACGATCTCGTAGGCGGTCCTCTCGCCCTCTCCGAGAGAGGCGCGCACCTTGGCCAGCATCTCCTCGACCTGCCGCCTCGCCTCCTCGATCTTCACCTTCGGGTCGCGGAAGGTACGCCCGTGGCCGGGAAGGACGAGGTCGACGGCGAGCGGCTCGATGGTGTCGAGGCCGCGTAGGAACTCGCCGACCGGGTCCGGGGTGTGGCCGTGGTCGAAGAAAAGCACCGTGCGGCCGAGCAGGTGATCGCCCGAGATCATCAGCTTGCGCTTGGCCTGGTGCAGGACGACATGCGAGGGGGCGTGGCCGGGCGTCTCGTGCACCTGCCAGGCGCCGAGGTCGGTCTCCACCTCCACCCCGGGCAGCAGGTCGCGGTCGGGCTCGACGATCGCGTCGATGCCGGTGTCCTCCTCGTCCTGGCGGCGTTCGCGAAAGCGTTCCAGCGAGGAGAGAGGGACCCCGCTCTGACGACCGACCTCGAACCGCTGTTCCATCGCCGCGGCGGGGTCGTCGGCGAGCAGGCGGACGTGCTCCCAGGCCGGGTGCATCCAGAGCTCGCAGCCGGCGCCCTCGACGATCGGGGCAGCGAGGCCGTAGTGGTCGGTGTGCGAGTGGGTACAGACGAGCAGCTTCACGTCCTCGAGGCCGAAGCCCGCCTGGGCGAGGGCGAGGTCGAACTGGCGCATCCGCCCCTTGCCGCCGATGCCGGTGTCGAAGAGGACGATGCCGCCGTCGGCGGCGACCGCCCAGACGTTGCCGTGCGGGACGCCGGGCCACGGCAGCGGCAGGCGCAGGCGCCAGACGCCGGGCAGGACGCGCTCGGTGCGCGGCGCCTCGGGCCGTTTGCGCTGCTCCGCCATCGGCGCGAGACACTATCCGGACCGGGACGGGCTGGGGTAGGTTGGCGCGTGCGAATGGAGTCGAGCGGTCCCAAGCGCGCCGGGCTCGTCCTCGCGGCGCTGATCCTGGTCGCGGCGGTCGCCAACCTCAACCTGGCGGTCGCCAACGTCGCCCTGCCCGACATCGGCAAGGCCTTCAACGCCGGGCAGACGGCGCTCAACCTGGTCGCGGTCGGCTACTCGCTGGGGCTGGCGTCCTCGGTGCTCTACCTCGGGGCGCTCGGCGACCGCTACGGGCGCAAGTCGATGCTGCTGCTGGGGATGGGGCTGTCGATCCCAGCCTCGCTGCTCGCCGGCCTGGCGCCGTCGATCGGCGTCCTCTTCGTCGCCCGCCTGCTCGGCGGCGTCGCCGCCGGGATGGCCTTCCCGACCACGCTGGCGCTGATCACGGCGCTCTGGTCCGGGAACGGCCGCACCCGCTCGATCGCGCTCTGGTCGGCGATCGGCGGCGCGATCGCCGCCCTCGGCCCGCTGCTCTCCGGCGCCCTGCTCGAGCGCTTCGACTGGGGCTCGGTCTTTCTCGTCACCCTGCCGCTCGCGGCCGTCGCCCTCTTCCTCGCCTGGCGCCACGTCCCCGCCCACGTCAACGAGACCGCCGACCCGGTCGACAACCTCGGCGGCATCCTCTCGATGCTGCTGGTCGCGGCGCTGGTGCTGGCGATAAACCTGGCGCCGGTGCCGGGCAAGGGGACGCTGGCAATCGGGCTCGGGCTGCTCGCCGCCGCCGCGGCCGTCGCTTTCGTCATCCGCCAGCGCCGCGCCCCCTCCCCGCTCTACGACCTCGACGTCGCCCGTCGCCGCGTCTTCTGGGTCGCGGCCTGCGCCGGGATCGTCGTCTTCGGCTCGCTGATGGGGGCGATGTTCATCGGCCAGCAGTTCCTGCAGAACGTACTCGAATACTCGACGCTGGACTCGGGCCTGGCGATCCTGCCGGCGGCGGTGTTGATGGTGACCGTCGCGCCCCGCTCGGCGAAGCTGGTCGAGGCGCGCGGCGCCCGCTTCACCCTGCTGCTCGGCTACGTCTTCTGCGTGCTCGGCTTCCTCACCATGCTGCTGCTCTGGAAGGAAGGCATCCCCTACTGGAAGGTCGGGCTCGGCTACGCCTTCGTCGGCGTCGGCGTCGGCTTCGCCGGCACGCCGGCCTCGCACTCGCTGACCGGCTCGGTGCCGGTCAAGCGCGCCGGCATGGCCTCGGGCACGGCCGACCTGCAGCGCGATCTCGGCGGCGCGATCATGCAGTCGATCTTCGGCGCTCTGCTCACGGCGGGATACGCCGCGGCGGCCAGCCAGGCGATCGCCAGTTCGGGCCAGTCGGCGCGGATCAGCGAAAGCGTGGAAGGGCAGCTGACCAAGTCCTTCGCCAGCGCCGCCGACCTCGCCTCGCGCTACCCGGCGCACGCCGAAAGCATCATCGCCGCCGCCAAGGCCTCCTTCCTGCACGGCGATCAGGCCGCCTACCTGGCCGGCATCGTCGCGATCCTGGTCGGCGGCGCGCTCGTCTTCTTCGCCTTCCCCAAGAGGGAGGCCGAGGAGGAGCTGCTCGCCCGCTACCACGCCGAGGACTCGTGAGCCCGGCCCCCTCCCGCCTCGGCGCGACGCTGCGCGAAGGCGAGCGGGTGACGCCGCTGGAGCTCTTCTTCGACCTCGTCTTCGTCCTCGCGATCACGCAGTGCACGGCGCTGATGGCGCATCACCCGACCTGGTCCGGGCTGGTCCAGGGCCTGCTCGTGCTCGGCATGCTGTGGTGGGCCTGGACCGGTTACTCGTGGCTGACCAGCGTGCTCGACCCCGAGGAGGGCGCCGTGCGGCTGGTGATGTTCGGGGCGATGGCGGCCTTGCTGCTCGTCTCGCTCTGCGTGCCGGAAGCCTTCGGCAGCCTCGCCCTCGCCTTCGCCCTGATCTACGGCGTCGTGCGAGCCGCCCACATCGCGCTCTTCGTCCTCGCCAGCCCCGAGGACGACGGCCTGCGCCACTCGGTGCTGGGGCTCGCGGCGAGCACCGCGGTGGCGGTCGCCCTGCTCGCCACCGCCTCGCTCTTCGACGGCCTCGCCCAGGGCGCGCTCTGGGCGCTGGCGCTGCTGCTCGACATGGGCGGCCCCTACTTCTTCGGGGCCGAGGGCTGGAAGCTGGTGCCCGAGCACTTCGCCGAGCGCCACGGCCTGATCGTGATCATCGCCCTCGGCGAGTCGATCGTCGCGATCGGGGTCGGCGCCGCGCACGAGCTCTCGCTCGGGATCGGCACGGCGGCGGTGCTGGGCGTCGCCCTGACCGCGGCGATGTGGTGGATCTACTTCGACGTCGTCGCGATCGTCTCCGGTCGTCGCCTGGCCGAGGCGGAGCCCGGCCGCGTCCAGAACGAGATGGCGCGCGACTCCTACTCCTACCTGCACCTGCTGATGGTAGCCGGGATAGTCCTCGTCGCACTGGGGCTGAAAACGACGATCGGCCACGTCGAGGGCCACCTCCACGCCGTGCCCGCCTTCGCCCTGCTGGGCGGGATCGCCGCCTACCTGCTCGGCCACGTCGCCTTCCGCTACCGCCACGTCCACACCATCAACCGCCAGCGGCTGCTGCTCGCGATCGTCCTGCTGATCCTCGTCCCGGTCGCGACCGAGGTTCCCGCCCTGCTGGCGCTGGCGGTGGCCACTGTCTTGCTTTGGGCGATGATCGCCTACGAGACGCGCAACTATGGCGAGGGGCGACGCCGGGTGCGGCGACCGCGGGTGGCTTAAGGCCGCCCGCGGCAGCTAGCTGGTGGCGAGGCCGATGGCCAGCAGCGGGAAGGCGAGCATGATGCCCATGTAGGCGCCGAGGGCGGCGCCGGCGCGGAGGCTGGTCGTGCGCGAGCGCATGCCGCCGATCGCCCCGATCAGGAAGACCGCGACGGCGAGCACCACGCCTATCCAGAACACGTCGGGCATAGAGCGAGCGCGAGCCTATCGAAACGGCCCGCCGGCGAGCGAACCGCTAGGTTGGCGGCGTGAAAATCCTAGCCTTCAGCGACCTGCACCGCGATTTGAAGCGCGGCGCGAAGCTGGCCGAGATGGCGCGGGAAGCCGACGTCGTGATCGGCGCCGGCGACTTCGCCTCGATGCACGAGGGGCTGGAGGAAACGATCGACGTGCTCGCCGAGATCGCGACGCCGACCGTGCTGGTCCCCGGGAACAACGAGACCGACGAGGCGCTGCGCGAGGCCTGCTCGGGATGGAGCGCGGCCACCGTCCTGCACGGCGGCGGCGCCAGCATCGGCGGGGTCGAGTTCTACGGCCTCGGCGCCGGGGTGCCGAGGACGCCGTGGGAGTGGAGCTTCGATCTGGACGAGGAGACGGCGACGGTGAAGCTCACCCACTGCCCGGAGAACGCCGTCCTCGTCGTTCACTCCCCCCCCTACGGGCACTGCGACGCCAACGGCTCCGGCGACCACTTCGGCAGCCGGGCGATCCTGCGCACGACCGAGGACAAGGCGCCACGCCTGGTCGTCTGCGGCCACATCCACGAGTCGTGGGGCAAGAAGAGCAGGGTCGGACGCGTGCCGGTCCACAACCTCGGGCCAAAGGGAACCTGGCTCGAAGTCAAGGCATAGGCAAGCGCGATCAGGCCGAGGCGTCGTCGCCCGAGGTCTCGAAAAGCTTGCCGGCGCGGATCGTCGCCGCCATGTCCTTCGATTCCGCCCGGTAGGCGCGACCGTCCTCGAACTCGATCGTCGGGTACTTGCGCTGGCCTGAGAGCCGCTCGAGGTCGTCGCGCTTGCCGGGGCGCAGGGGGCCCTTGACCACCTCGTACTCGATCCCCTGCTCGTCGAGCGCCTTCTGCACCTTCCAGCAGGGATGGGCGTCGACCTTGGCCCACATGGCGGAACAGCGGTGAAGTTTTACTGCCATCGGGTAAAGGCTAGTCAAATCTTTAGATCGCCGTTACGCCCATTAGTTATCATGACAACAAGTGGTGGGGGAACCTAGTGGAAACAGTCCGGAGGAGGAAGCCATGCCGCGGGTGACGACGCCGAACGTCCGTCTCAGCAACGGTATCGAAGTGCCCCAACTGGGCTTCGGCGTTTCCTACGTCCTGCCCGCGGAAACCCAGGAGCTGCTCGAGGTTGCGCTCTCCGCCGGCTACAGGCACGTCGATCTCACGGCTTCTCTCGACAACGAGGCAGCGGTCGGCGCGGCGCTGGCGAGCTTCGGGCTGCCCCGCGAGGAGTACTTCGTCAGCGTCCGGCTCTGCGACACCGAGCTTGACCGCGACTCCACCCTGGCGGCCTTCGAGACCAGCCTCGAGCGCCTTGGCCTCGACCACGTCGACCTCTACCTGCTCGACCGCTCGACGCTGAGCGACGGCCGCCTCTTCGACGCCTGGCGAGCCTTCGCCGAGATCCTGCGCGAGGAGGCGGCGCGCGCGATCGGCGTCTCTAACTTTCGGATCGAGGACCTGGTGCTGCTGGAAGCGGAGACCGAGACTCATCCGGCCGCCAACCAGATCGAGCTTCACCCGTGGCACCAGCAGGGAGAGCTGCGAGCCTGGCACACGGCCCACGAGACCGTCACCACGGCGTGGAGCCCGCTCGCGCAGGGGGCGGTGCTCGACGAGCCGGCGATCGCCGAGATCGCGAGGGCGCACAACAAGACCCCCGCCCAGACCGTCCTGCGCTGGCACGCCCAGTTGGGCATCGCGGCGATTCCGCGGGGCGTCTCGGCGGAGCAGATCCGGGAGCACGCCGATTCCTTCGGCTTCGAGCTCTCCGACGAGGAGATGGCGACGATAGGCGGTCTCGACCGCGGCACGGAAATCGGCTTCCGTCCGGCCCGGCTCGCCTCCTAGCCTCCAGCAGACCCGCTCATACCGAACGGGTACCCATATAGTGAAAGGCGTGCACGACCCGTCCTGGGCGGCTAACCTTCGCCTATTGAGTTAAGAATTTCTGAGCAGTCGTGACCGAGCTGGCGCAGAATCTGATCGACGCGCTGGCCCTGGGCAGCCTCTACGCGCTGATCGCGCTCGGTGTGACGCTGGTCTACTCGGTGATGGACATGATGAACTTCGCCCACGGCGAGTTCATCATGCTCTCCGCCTACGCGCTCTACGCGTTGGCCGGGGCGCCCTTCGGGATCGCCTTGGGCGGAGCGCTGGTCACCGGGGTGCTGATCGCGATCGTGGCCGAGCGCGTCGCCTTCCGGCCGGTGCGCAGGGCCGACATGTCCGCGCAGCTCGTCACCTCGCTAGCGGTGGCGACGATCCTGCAGAACATGGTCATGGCCGCCGTCGACGCAAGGCCGAAATCGGTCGCGACGCCGTCCTTGGTCAGCGAAACGACCCAGCTCGGATCGCTCTCGGTGTCCAATATCGAGTTCCTCACCCTTGGCTTGACGGCTCTCGTGCTCGCCGGCCTCGGCTGGCTCCTCTACCGCACGCGGGCAGGACTGGCGATGCGGGCGGCGGCAGAGAATTTCGACATGGCCCGGCTGCTCGGCGTCCGCGCCGACCGCGTGATCGCGCTCTCCTTCGCGATCAGCGGAGCCCTCGCCGCCGTCGTCGGCGTGCTGCTCGTGATGCAGACCGGCCAGGTCTCGCCGACGATGGGCCTGACGCCGGTCCTCGTCGGCTTCGTCGCGGTGACGATCGGGGGCTTCGGCAGGATGCTCGGCGCGGTGATCGGCGGGCTCTTCCTCGGCGCCGCCTCCTCCCTGCTCGGCGCCTACCTGCCGACCGGGCTGCTGCCGTTCCGCGACGCGATCGTGTTCAGCCTGCCGGTCGCGATCCTGATCTTCAAGCCGCAGGGCCTGCTCGGCGCGGCGACCGGAGTGGCGCGGGTATGAGCGTCGTGCGCCTGCGCTCGCGAGGGTCGCTCGCGGTCTCGGTTCTGGCGCCGCTCGTCCTGATCGCGCTGACGGTGGCGGTCGGCGCCAGCGGCACGCTGTCGCTGCGCGGCACGGTGACGACGATCCTCTGCGAGATGATCGTCGTCCTCGGCCTGCAGGTCTTCATCGGCAACAGCGGCGTCTACTCCTTTGGGCAGCTCGGCTTTGCCAGCGCCGGCGCCTACGGCGCGGCGCTGCTGACGCTGCCCGCGGCATTCGTGGCGCTGCAGACGCCCGGCCTTCCCAGCGTCGTCGCCGACGCCCAGCTCGGCGCGGTCGGCTCGACTGCGGTCGCCGCCGTCGCCTGCGGCGTCCTCGCGGCGATCGTCGGCCTACCCCTGATGCGGACGTCGACCCTGGCGATCCCGATCTCGACCTTCGCCTTCCTCGTCGTGTCCTACAACGTGATCTCCAACTGGGACAGGGTGACCGGTGGCAGCGGCGGCCTGGTCAGCATCCCGCGGACCACCGGACTCGTCTCCGCCGGACTCTGGGCGGCGGCCGCGACGGCCGTCGCCCTCGCCTACAAATGGTCGACCGGCGGATACCGACTGCAGGCGACCCGTGAGGACGAGGTCGCCGCCCGCTCGCTGGGAATCGGCGTCACCGGCGAGCGCCTGGTCGCCTTCGCGCTGAGCGGCATGCTGTGTGGGGTAGGGGGCGCGCTCGCCGCCCACCAGTCCGGGGTCCTGGCGCCGAGCACCTTCTACTTCACGGCCTCGGTGACGATCCTGACGATGATGGTGGCCGGCGGCGCCCGCAGCGTCTTCGGCGCCGTGCTGGGGACGATCGCCGTGGCAGCGGTCAACGAGCTGCTGCGCGGCGTTGAAGGCGGCGGGGAGATCCTCGGCGGCGTCTCGGTCGGCAACACCCCGGGGCTGGCCGCGATCGGCGTCGGGCTGATCCTGCTGGCGACGATGATCGCGCTGCCCAACGGGCTGACGGGCGGGCGCGAGGCGGGCGAGCTGCCTTGGATTCGACGGCTGCTCGGGCGGCGCCGGGCCGCCGATCGCGCCGCGGGGCCGGTTACCGCCCCTATCGGGAGTGCAAAGCACGGAGCGGCGATCGCGGCACCGGCGAGGAGGGACGGCGCGCTGCGCGCCCACGGGATCGTGGTCGCCTTCGGCGGCCTGCGCGTGTTGCGCGGGGTCGACCTGGCGCTGCGTCCCGGCGAGGCGCTCGGATTGATCGGCCCGAACGGCGCCGGCAAGACGACGCTCGTCAACGTGCTCAGTGGCTTCCTCAGACCCGACGCGGGCACGGTCGAGCTCGACGGCGTCGACGTCAGCGGTCGCTCGCCCTCCCGCCTTGCCCGGGCGGGCCTCACCCGCACCTTCCAGGGCGCCCTCCCCTTCCCCCAGCTGAGCTGCCTGGAGAGCGTCGCGGTCGGCGCGATGGGCGTCGGCGATCGCCGCGGCCGGGCCGTTGCCCGCGCCGCCGACATTCTGGACCGGCTCGGGCTGAGCGCGCGGGCAACGCGGCCCGCGGCCTCGCTGCCGCCAGCCGAACAGCGCCTGCTCGGCGTCGCCCGCGCGCTCGCCACCCGGCCTCGCTACCTGCTGCTCGACGAGCCGGCCGCGGGCCTGAACGAGGCGGAGGGCGAGGAGCTGGTCGCGATCCTGCGCGGGGTGCTGGAGGGCTTTGGCTGCGGGATCCTCCTGATCGAGCACGAGATGAGCGTGGTGATGAGCCTCTGCCCGCGGGTGCAGGTGCTCGACGACGGGGTGACGCTGCGGATCGGGACGCCCGACGAGATCCAGGCCGACCCCTCCGTGATCGAGGCCTACCTGGGTCACTCCTACCTGGAGCCGGCGAATGCTTGAGCTGCGCGGCACCAAGGTCGCCTACCGCGGGGTCGAGGTGGTGCACGGCGTCGACCTCCGCATCGCCCCCGGCGAGGTCGTCGGGATGGTCGGCCCCAACGGTGCCGGCAAGAGCTCGGTGCTGCGCGCGATCTGCGGCCTGCTGCGGCCGAGCGACGGCGAGGTCTCGTTCGAGGGCCAAACCCTGAACGGGATGGCGCCGGAGCGAATCGCGAGGCTCGGAGTGGCGCTGGTGCCGGAGGACCGGCAGGTCTTCAGGACGCTGACCGTGGCCGAGAACCTGCGTCTCGGGGCCTGGAGCGCCGGGGAGGACGAGGCCGCGATCGGGCGGGCGCTGGAGCGCTTCCCGCTCCTGCGTGAGCGGGCGGGCGAGCGCGCCGACCGGCTCTCGGGCGGCGAGAGGCAGCAGCTGGCGATCGCGCGGGCGCTACTCGGCCGGCCACGGCTCTTGATCCTCGACGAGCCCTCGCTGGGGCTGGGGCCGAAGACGATCGACACGATCTACGAGCTGCTCGGCGAGCTGCGTGAGGAGGGCACGACGATGCTGCTGGTCGAGCAGAACGCGGCGCGCACGATTGACTTCTGCGACCGCTGCCTGGTGCTGAGCGGCGGCGCGGTGCGCGCGCGGGGGAAGCCGGAGGAGTTGCGCGGGGACTTCGACCTGGTCGGGGCTTACCTGGGGGGGAAAGCCGAACGAGAGACGAGCAACGGAGGATGGGGACGATGAGCGAAGCGGAGACGAACGAGATCCCGACCAGCGAGGAGGTGGCGCTGGCGATGCGGCGCTGCTGGCAGCCGGTGGCGCGAGTCCGGGATCTGAAACGGGGACCGCAACGAGCGGTGCTGCTCGGCCAGGCGCTGGCCGTCTTCCTGACCGAGAGCGGCAAGCCGGCCGTGGTCAGCGATCGCTGCGCGCATCGTGGCGCCTCGTTGGCGCGGGGCAAGGTCATCGGAGACGGCATCCAGTGCCCTTACCACGGCTGGGAGTGGGACGGCGATGTCGGTGCCTGCACCCGAATCCCAGCTCTGCGGGATCAGCGCCAGATCCCTCCCCGCGCCCAGATCGCGGCCTACCCGGCGCGGGAGCAGTGGGGCCTGGTCTGGACGGTGCTCGAGGAGCCGCTGGGCGATCCTCCCGCGGTGCCCTGGTTCGAGCCGGAGCGGTGGGAGATCGGACATGGCGAGCCGTTCGAACTGCCGGTGGGGATCGGGGTGGCGGTCGAGAACTTCCGCGACGTCGCCCACTTCGCCTTCGTGCATCAGGCGACGATGGGCGCGGTCGCGGAGGTCGTCGAGCCGCTCCCCGTGCAGCGCGACGGAATCGTGGTGACGATGCGACGCGAGATGCGGATGGGAGCCGAAGGCGACAGCTCCTGGGGCTCGCTGCGCGAAGGCCTCACCTACGCGGTGGCCCCCAACCTGATCGCGATCCGGCTGTGGATGGCGAAAGGCGAACGCTGCCTGTTGCACGCGGCGCGCGCGATCGGCGCGACCGAGTCGGCTCACTACTGGCTCACCGGCCTGAGCGAGGACTTCGAGCGGACGATCGAGGAGGTGATCGAGCTCGAGGAGCGCGTCTACGTCGAGGACCGCGCGGTGCTGGAGACGATCGAGCCGCCCGAGCTGTCGCTCGGCGCCGACGCCGACGTCAGCACCGTCGCGGACCGCTTCACGCTCGCCTACCGGGTGGCGTTCTCGCGGTTCGTGCGCGAGGCCCTGGCCGGCCGGCCGGCTCAACCGAGCTCGAAGGCAAGCTGAATGCTGTCGGCGCGGTAGAGGAGGTGGGCGAACTCGATCGGCCGGTCGCGCCGCGAGCCGGCGGGACGACCCAACTGGACGAGGCGACCCAGAAACGTCGGGTCGCCGGCACCGGCGCCGATCCGCGCGGCCTCCCACTCGGCCAGGAAGCTGTGCTCGACCGCGAGCTCGGTGCGGGTGAGCGTGGTGTCCGCCGTCCCTAAGTGCGGCGGCTCGCTGCCGTCCTTCAGCGCCTTCGCCGCGTCCAGCATCCAGGGGACGAGGGCAAGCGACGAATATGAGTAGACGATGCAGGCGGCTGGCTCGCCGGCGTTGACGAGGGCGGTGACGTGCGCGACGCGAGTGCGCGGGTCGTCGATTTCGAGGGAGCGCGAGACCGTGCGGTCCGGTTTGGCTCGGTTGACGCTGAGCACGCTGACCTGGTGATTCTCGTCCGGGTTCATGATCAGCTTGACCAACCCGGCCGGCCGGACTTTGAGCCGAGGCGGAGCGACGAAGGCGCCCGCTCCCCTGATCCGATAAATCGCGCCGTCGCCCTCCAGCAGCTCGAGCGCTGGCCGGATAACCGCGCGCGAGACTTCGAACTCTTCCTCGATCTCCCGCTCGGAGGCAAAGCGCGCGCCCGGCTCCCAGGCGTCGGCCTCGAGCATCCGGTTCAGCTGCGCGGCGAGCTGAACGTAGAGCGGCACCTGGCTCGTACGATCGAGTTGACGACTGCCGGCGAAGGAGACCTCGGACGACTGCCTGGGTCTACCCCGTGACTGGCTGGGCTTGGCCATTCACCGCCAAGGATACCTTTAGTACCCAGATTGAACGGTGTGTGTCACGCTCAATTCCCATATTCGGGAATGAAGCTCGGCGTAATCTTTTCCAGTAGCTTCGGCTTGCGTTTGGCGAACACGTAGAACGACCAGGTGCCGCCCGGGTGGTGGTCGTCTTCGGTGTATTCGACCTTGCCGATGACTGTGTTGTGCGGTTTCGCTTCGAGTGCGTCGGCGAGGGCGTTGCCGTCGACGCTGTGTGTTTCCCTGAGCGCGTCGACGATCAGTTCGCCACCGGTGTAGGCGGAGAGAATGGGGCTCGAGACGTCGGTGTCGTATCCGTTCTCCTCGAGCGCCTTGAAGACCCTTGCCGCCGCGGGGCTAGGTGGATCGTAGGTGGAACCGATGAGGCCGACGTAGATGTTTTTGGTGTTGGAAATTCCCTTCAACCAGTACGTACCGTCGAAGGCTCCGGAAGCGACGATCGGCAAGTCGTTGCCGGAATCGCGAATCTGCTTCACCGCGGAGGCCCCACCGGGCGGGTAGGAGCACATCATCACGACGTCGGCGTCCGACTTGTTCAGCTGGGCGACCTGGCTGGCGATCGACTCGTCTTCGTTCTTGAAGTCGACCGAGCCGGCGATGCTGCCGCCCAACCGTTCCCATGCCTGCTGGAAGCCGGCGCAGGCGGCCTTGCCGTAGATCGCTGAGGTGTCGCGGAAGAGATAGGGCCGTTCGAAGTCGTGCTTCTTGACGAAGATGGCGTCGGCACTGGCCTCGCTGAGCAGGTTCGGGTAGGGATCGAACGAGAGGCGGCCGGTGGTCGGCGGGCCGAACCCCGGCTCTGGCACGGCGACGGTGAAGTTGAGCATGTCGTTTTCTTCGGCCACGGGAGCGGCGGCGGCCGCGGTCAGCGCCTCGCCACTCAGAATCAGCACGTCGGCGCCCTCTTCGATCGCCTGCTGGGCCGCGATCGGCGCCCGCTGCGGGTCGGAGCGGTTGTCGACCGTGATCACCTTCAGCTTGCTGCCGTCGATGCCACCTTCGGCGTTGACTTCGTCGACGAGCTGTTCTATCGCCGAGATGCTGGCGTCATAGGGCACGAGGTAGCCGCTCTTGGCGATCGCGGCGCCCAGCACGATCGTCTTCGGCAGGCCCTTCGTCGCCGCGGCGGAGTCTTCGCCGGAGTCGCCGCCGCAGCCGGCGATGAGAGCGGTCGCGAGCACGCCAGCGAGGGTGAAAAGGAGTGCATGCTTGGCGAAGGAGAGCTTCATTGGGCGCACGGTGCTTCGGATGCCGACAACGGGACTATGCTCGGCCGGTGCATCAGACGAACATTCTTGACCGAGGTAATATATCGCTCAACCGGGGGCCGTCCCGCCTCCACTGACGAGCACCGCGGCCATCGGCGTTTTGGATCAGCGGGGTTGCGCAAGTCCCCAGCCGGGTAAGGACGAGGCATGTCCACAACTGCTTGGATCGCGATCGCCGCCGTGGTCGCCGTCATCGTCGTCGCCGTCGCCCTTGTCGTTCTGCGCAAGGAACGGCAGCGCAGGCAGCTGCGCCGCGAACGCCTCGGCGAACGGGCGGGCGGCCACCGGCAGGAGGCCCAGCTGCATAGCTCCAAAGCCGACGAGCTGGCAGCGGAGGTCGAGGAGAAACGCTCCCAGGCAGCCGAGGCGAGCGAGGAGGCCGAGCGCGCCGAACGGGTTGCCGAGCAGCAGCGCCGCCGCGCCGAGTCCCTTAGCGAGGAGTCCTCCCGAGTCGCCGACCAGCGCCAGCGCGAGGAGACCTTGGCGCGCCGTCACGGCACCGAGGCCGACAAACTCGAGAAAGAGCTCTAATGCTGATCGCCGCCATCGTCGGCCTCCGCGTCCTCCTCGCCCTGCTTGGCTTCCTCGTCCCCACCCTCTCCGACCGGGCCAAGCGCGGGACCGACAAGGGCTTCTCCCTGGGCCAGCGCGCGACCAGCAAGACCCCCGGTCCCCTCGATTCCCTCCTCACCAAGTCCCTCGGCAAGTCCCAACGCGCCACCTCCAAGAGCCACTCAGCCGGCAAGAAAAGCCGGTTCAAGCTGCCGTTCTAGGGCGGCATCGGGCGAGATCGCACGAGGCGCTCGACAGTTTCGAACCTGTGACCTTCGGTTTTTAGATTGAGCCGCTGGGTCGGCTGGGCTACGTGGGACTAGGTTTCAAGCGGTTTTCGGCGGATCGGGCGACGCTGGGATCGGCTGGGATCTGTGGGGCTTCTTGCCCCAATTTCTTGCCCCATCACATCTCGCTCGTAGAGCGTTCTCTGTCAAGCGCACTAAACGCTGCTGGGCAGGAGCTCAGAGCACTTCCTCCAGTTTGTCGGCGATGTGGTTGATCCGCTCGGTTCCGATGTCTGGAGTCTGATTCGGCTCAAGCAGGTCCTGCACGTCGAGATGCGCGCCGTGGGCACCTTGTGCTGCGACCAGCCAGGCGCTGTACGGGTGAGGATTCAAATTCGCCTGGACATAGTTGTCGTAGATCCCGGTCGGGGCGAGCTTGCTCGAGCAGCTGGTCGCCTTCGCTTCGCGATTCTGGTTCGTGGGAAGCGGCGCGAGGTTCCGCAAGGTGTGGGCCTCGGCCTCGCCGGGGCTGTTTGCGTTCAGCATGCTCTCCGGGAGCAAATGATCGACGTGGTGCATTGTCGAGCGGCGCCCGAACTCGAGCGGTTCGAACGTGGCCCCACCGGGCTGCGGAGGCGGGAGGAGCATGGCGTTGAAGGCTCGCGGCGCACGCTTCCTGTCGGTCCGGTTGAGCGCGGCGACCAGCCAACCGCGGTCGACCTGAGAGGAAAGCGAAGTGGACAGGAACTCGTTGGACATCGCGTCTCCTGCAGCACTCAGGTCGGCGTATTCGCCGACCAAGCACCCATTGGCATAGCGGCGGGTGCGACCGATCCGCCCATCGAAATACGTCCGGTAGCACGCACGCAAAAGCGCGTGGAGTTCTCCATGCTCCGCCGTCCCGTTCGTGAGGATCGAGGGATCCTGATGAGTGTAGAGCTTCTGTCGGTAGTAGTACGCCAGCACGATCCCGAACGGGATGCTGCCGACCGCCCGAAGCTCGTTGAGATACGGATCGGTCGTCAGGTTCTTGAACGCCTGGACGAAATCCAGAAAGTCATCGACCTCCGAGGCCGTTAGCCCCGAGTGCCAACTCGGAAAGATCGTCGGCGCTTCTGCGTTATCGCGGACGTATTCGAGAACGACGCTGACAAAGGGCAGAAGCTCGGAGTCCGGTCGCTCGTCGCGGGTGAAGACCTCGGTGAAGTCGTTCTCCACTTCCTCGACGCGGTGGGCCGGCCACCCGGAAGAGGTCGCCTTCTCGACAAGGTAGGAACGGAGCAGGTCCACGGGCCCCAGGTCCACGCGGACGGTGTTGAGACCGAGGAAGGTGTTCATGAGAGCGACCGCGCTTGGAAAGTTGAAGTAGGTGTCGACCGCCACCTGCTTCTGCATCAGTGCGCCCATCACAGCATCGGCGAGCTCCTGTCCGGCGCCGCCGCTGAACTGCTCGCCTACGTACGTCTCCCAGTCGCTCCGGAGCGCCGCGTACTGCTCCGCGATGGCCTTGCGCGGGTGGTTGCGGAGCTCGACGTCATTGTGCTGGTAAACGGCTGCCCGAGCGCCGACGAGCTGCGCGAGGGGTGCGAAGTGGGTCGCGTCGCCGGTACGGTTGGGGGTGGCGGCGAGGACGTCGTCGTGCAGGACGGCCAGGAGCATGGTTCCGATCGCGAATCGCTGCAGTCCGTCGACGAGCACGTTGTACTCGTTGACGCCCCCGGGCAGATGCGGGAACTGGCCCCCCATGCGATGGAACTGTCCCAGGATCACGTTGCCGAGCAGGATCGACTGAGACCCAAGGAACTCCAGCAGCTCGGTGAGCGTCCATGAGATACCGCGCTGATAGCTCGGGATATCGATCCACTGCAAACCCGCATGGCTGGCGGTGAGGACCCCTTGGTCCGGCGGGCCGGTGGCCGGCACCGCCGCATTCGTCACCACGTATTCCCAAAAGGCGGGTGTGGGTCCACTTCGTTGGATGGGCAAAGTTGTTCCTCCTAGCGCTCTCGACTCAGCACGTCGCGACTTCGAGCCCGATCCTACCGCCCCACAAAAGCGAAACGAGCAGGCCGGCTCGGTCCGTGCTATGCTCGGTCGCGACCGTGGATGCGGTCACCGCAAAAGAGCGGCTGGCGGACGCTGGCACGCAAGAGATAAGGAGGCTTCACCAGTGAGTGAACGTAAGTTTCGTTTCGACGTGACGTACGCACGTCGCATGCCTGATCCGATCTATGGGCGTGTGGGCGGCGAACGCCACATCCTGATTCTCAACGTCGAGGATGTCCCCGAGGGCGTGCCGAAGGACCCGAATCCTCGGAACCAGAGGACCGACAAGGGCATCTATCGGGACGTCCAGAGCAGCCTTCTCAACGAGGCGGGGACGGCCAACACATTCCACCTGAAGAACAAGGGAATCACGGCTATCGCTAAGGGGGTGGAGAAGCTCGAAGACGACGTGTACGAGATCGAGTTCCCGCCCGACTACGGGATCGTCGATGGTGGTCACACTTACGAGATCGTGAGCGAGAACCGGGAGTCGATCCTCGAGAGAAACGAGGGCGACGCGCAGATCGACCAATACGTGAAGTTCGAGATCCTGACTGGAATTCCTGAGGAGCTGGTGCCGGAGATAGCCGGCGGGCTCAATACGGCAGTGCAGGTGCAGGAGATGAGCCTGGCCGAGCTGCGTAACGAGTTCGAGTGGATAAAAGATGAGCTCGGCGACCAGCCGTACTTCGAGGGAATCGCCTTCAAGGAGAACGAAGGTGGCCACACCGACGCTCGAGACCTAGTCGTGATGCTCGACGTGTTCAACATCAGCGAGTGGCCGAACGACCGCGACGGACACCCCGTTCGGGCCTTCCAGTCGAAGGCCAAGGTTCTCGACGCGTACCTAGACGGTGAGAAGCGGCGCTCGTACGAGAAGCTCCGGCTGATTCTGAAGGACATTCTGGTCCTCCACGACACGATCTCGATGGAGGCGCGGGAGCTCCATAACAAGGCCGGTGGAAAGGGTGGGAAGCTCGCTTTCGTCGAGACCCGCAAACGTGGGAAGTACCAGTTCCCATTCATTGGCAAGGAGGCAGACGCGCGGCTCACCCGCGGGGCACTCCTGCCGATGCTCGGGGCATTCCGCTGGATGGTTACCGAAGACGAAAACGGCGAGTTCACGTGGAAAGGCTCGTTCAACGACGTGCTCAAGCTGTGGCGCGAGACCGGTGCCGAGTTGATGCGCGCGACGCAGTCGACCAGTGACGACCTGTCGCGCCAGCCGAACCTGATCGGCAAGTCGCGCAACCACTGGGCCACGCTCCATTCAACTGTGGCCAAGCGCAACCTGATGGCGGCGGCTTCCTGAGCCGAAGTGCGACGCGATCCCGAGCTGCCTCAGGGCACCGGGATCGCGTCGCATGGTGGTCGGCAGGGGACACATGACGGGGAACCCAAAAGCGTGACGATGCCCCGAGAAAGCGCCCGAGCTGCTGCCCCAAGCGCAGGGCCCCACCCAGGCTCGTTAAGCCGCTGCCGCAACCCGACGGAGCGCCTCGACCGCACCCAGCAGCACCCCGTGGGCATGCTTCATATCCTCTTCGCTGGTCAACCGGCCGAAGCTCAGCCGGACGCTCTCGCTGACCGCGGCTGGCGAAAGTCCCTGAGCGAGAAGAACATGCGATGGCTCCACCTTCGTAGTAGCGCAGGCCGAGCCGCTTGAGAAAGCAAGCTGATCGCGCGTTGCGTGCATCAGCGCTCGGGCACCGACGCCGCTGAACCGAGCGCTGACAGTCTGCGGCAGCGATGTGTCGGCTGGCACGTTCAGCTCGACGCCGGCCTCCTCCAGACTGGTGATCAGTTCCTGCTTGAGCACCGCCTCTCGTCGAGCATCTTCCTTGCGCTCGCGCCGGGCAAGCTCGGCGGCGACACCGAAGCCGACGATACCTGGGACGTTCGCGGTTCCCGGTCGCAGGCCGTGTTCCTGACCGCCGCCGAAGTGCAGCGGAGCAAGCTTCATCCGTTTCGGTCGCTTCCGCACATACAAGGCCCCCACCCCCTTAGGCCCATACACCTTGTGGCTGGACATCGAGAGGGCCGAGACATTGGCCCGCTCCACATCCAACTCAAGGTGGCGGAGCGCCTGTGCGGCATCGGTGTGAAAGGGGACCCCAGTCTCAGCGCATATGGCTCCGATCTCGTCGATCGGCTGAATCGCGCCCGTCTCGTTGTTCGCGGCCATGACGCTGACCAGCGCGGTCTTCGCCGTCAGCCGGCTGCGCACCTCGGCTGGATCGACGACTCCCTCGCCGGAGACCGGAATCACCTTGACTCGATCTCCCAGCTGCCTGGCGGCCTCCAGCACGGCGGGGTGCTCGATGGCGCTCACCACGATCTCGGCTTCGTCGCCAGCGCGAGTGGCCGCTCCGAGGATCGCGATGTTGTCGGCCTCGGTCGCGCCGCTCGTGAAGACGATCCCCGAAGCGTCGGCTCCGATCAGCGCGGCGACCTGCTCGCGCGCCCGCTCCACGGCCTGCTGGGCCTCGTGGCCATAGAAGTGATCAATGCTCGCCGCATTCCCAAAGCCTTCGGTCAAATGAGGAAACATCGCGTCGACCACACGCGGGTCGACCGGCGTCGTCGCGTTGTAGTCGAGGTAGACCGGCTTCATCCGGGAACGAGGTCGGTCACGTCGGCGAGAGAACGGACGCGCCGCTGGAGCAAGGTCAGGCCGCGATTGATGTGCGCCCGGAACCAAGCCAACTCGTCCCGCTCATCATCCGGCTCTTCGCGCTCCAGCCACTCCCTCAGGTAGGCGACGAAGAGACGGTCCCACTCGCCAGTGAGGGTGTAGCGGTTGAACTCGATCCCCTGCTCGTCATAGCTGCCGGGATCGGGGTGGCCGGGCTCGCTCAGCGACAGGCAAAAGCCAAGCCGGCACAGGTACTGGTGCGTCAGCCCGGTCCTCGACTTCATCGTCTTCAGGATCTGAGTGGATGCCTCATCGAGCTGGATCTTCTTACCGAGCACCAGAGCTCACCTCCTCGGCCGCGCTGAAATAGCCCTCCTCGACAGCGGTCGCGGCGCTGCGGAGATCGTGAGCGAGGAAGACCCTTCTCGCGGTAACCGCCTCAAGCTCGGCCGCGGCGGCGACATCGACCTCCGTGTCGGTGGAGAGGACGACGACCTGATGGCTGACGTTCGGCAGGTACTCGGTCAGGAGGCGCCGTCGATGCTCGGCGTCAAGGCGCGCGAGCGGCGTGTCCACGACAACCGGCAGCGGTCGCCGCGAGGCCTGGGCCAAGGCCCAGAGAATGGCGATGGCGAGCAGCTGCTTCTCGCCGGCCGAGAGGCGCTCCTTGGGTAGCTCTGTCTGGTCCCAGCGGATGACCCGAACGCGAAAGCTGTCACGGTCGATTGTGATCTTGCTCAGGAGCTCTCCCTTGCGCGAGAGCCGGTTGAAGTACCGGGCGGCCTCAAGCTCGATTCGCTCCAAGCGGCGGAGCTCAGTTCGCTCGCGGTAGTCGCGCAGGAGGTCGACCGTTCGCAGCGCGATCTTCGCGGACTGATCCCCTTTGCTCGCTTTCTCAACCTCCTCCTGGGCCCGACGCTGCTTGCGCTCGGCCGTGGCCAGCTCGTGCTCTGCCTGGCGAAGCTCTTCGTCGAGGCGTTCCCGCTCAATTGACAGCCCCCCGCGCTTGTGCTCGACCTCCTGCAGCTCCTCGACCAGTGGCGCGACCGCCTCGTTGTCGGGAACCTCTTTCAGCTGGCGGTCGGCTCGGTCGCTCTTGTCCTGGGCGCGCCTCAGGCGTTTCCCGAGCTTGGACGTGTCTGCGCGAACGTCGTCGCGGACCAGCCGCAGCTGCTCCAGCATGACCGCTCGCTCCGCAGCGGTAACGTCGTGCAGCCGCCGTGCCCGGGAACCCGACCCGACGCCGAGCAATTTGCGGATGGTGGTCGTCACCGGCTTGCCCGTCTTCGTCTGCAGCTCTGCTTTGAGCTCGGAGGAGGATGCCCTGACCCTGCGGGCGATGACCTCGTCCTCCTCCGCGACCTGCTCAGCCTCCAGCCGCTCGGCGACATCGTCGGCGAGCCGCTGAGCTATCGCGAAGGGAAGCAGGCCCGCGATAAGGGCCCGGAGCTGCTCCGCGGCCACCGTAGACTCGTTTTCGGCCTTACGCGCTTCCTTCTCCAGCTTGCCTCGCTCCGCGGCCAAGGTCCCCCCCTCGCGAGCAAGCCGGTCGCGGGCACGGGCGAGGTGGCCATCGAGCTGCTCCTGCTCCGCCTGCAGCATGGCTCGCGTCTCCTTGGCCATGTCCACCTTTCCCTTGGCCTCGACGACCCGGCGTTCGGCGTCGTCCAAGGCCTTGATCAGGTCGCCGTCCTCCTTGGACGAGGCTCGGCCTGCGAAGCGCCTCAGGTCTGCCTGCAGCTGGTCGACCAGGTCCAAGCCGAGCAAGCGCTTCACGGCGTCGGCCAGGTACTCGCCGTTCTCATCATCGGCCAGAGCTTGGATTTGCTCCCCGTCGAAGAGGAAGAAGCCGGCCAAGCCTGGCGGCAGGAGCGAGTCGAGGAAGTCCTGGCGTGAGGCGTCGCTGAGGTCGTCTATCTCAGCACCGTCGAGCGCGAGGCTCAGGGTCTCATTCACCGCCCCGCTGGACGTGCGCCGCCAGCGCCGTGAGACGACGTACTCCGAGCTGCGGCCACTCTGGACATGGTCGAAGGACAGCGTGATCGCGCACTCCTCCGCAGCCTCTTCGTTGGGCGCGACGTGAAAGCGGGAGCGGATGTGCGCCTCATAGGTCTCCTGCGCCACTCGAGGCCCGAGCGCACGCCGTCCGTGAAGGCAGAGGGTGAAGGCTTCGAGCAGGGTGGTCTTGCCGGCGCCGTTCGTCCCGCCGACCAAGACCACCGGGCGCTTGCGCTTGGTCATCAGGTCGAGGCGCTGCTTCCCGGCGTAGATGCCGAAGTCCTCGAGCTCGAGCGACTTGAAGATCATGCGGCCGCCTCGGCTGTCGCTATCTCAGCGGCGATCTCCTCTTCGCCGCGCCACTCTTGCGAGAGCGCTTCCTCGATCTCCTTCATGATCCGCGAGCGACGCCGGAGCCCCTGCAGGTCGCGCTCGGTGTCGATCAGCTGCTTGACCAAGCCCAGCGGAACTTCGTGCTCGGCCGCCAGCTCGCCAAGCAACACCTCGTCCTCCCCATCGAGGAACACCTGATCATCGAGCGGAAGGTCGAGCTCGGCCCCAGTCGCCTCTTGGACGATCGCCGGCAAGCTGTCCTGCCAGTCCTGCCGCTCGTATCGCCAGATACGCCTGATCTCACGCAACTCCTCAAGGCTGATCAGCTCGACCAGCTGGTCATCGGGGGCCAGCTCCCTCACCTGCCGTTCTGCGGTGAGGAGCCGGGTCAGCACCTCGCGACAGAAGTCGAGGGTGTAGGGGCCGCGGACGAAGGGGTCGTCCTTGTCGCCGTATTCCTTCCTCATAACTCCGCCGTTCTTGCGAATGTGCTGGCGGACCTCGGCCTTGCGCTTCGGTCGCTGCGTGTCGGCGAGGAAATCACGCAGCTCAAGCAGCGGTTCAAGCCACTCGTCTCCGTTGTCGACCATCGCCTCCATCGCCTTGTCCTTCGTGACGACGGTGCAGACCCAGCATCCGAACCTGGAGCTGCCGCAGGACGGCGTCGTGTTGTCGACCACCAGCGGGCACTCGCCTGCCGAGGAGTTGCGGTAGAGCGCGAGCAGGTCGTTGTTGTCACGACCCCAGGGATTGGGGACTTGGAGCAGGTACTGCCAGACGTCGTCGACGGAGTAGTCGCGGATGGGCGTGTAGACGAAGGCGTTGGGAAGCGTGGAGTGGCGGGAGAGGAGGCTGTTCTTGATCCGCCGCAGGTTCATCACCTGGGCGCGGGTCGCGCTCTCCTGTTTGCGGACGCCCAAGAGCAAGACCACCTCGCCGTGGTCGGCGACCCGTTCGAGGATGAAGCGGTTGGCCGGGCTTATCTTCATCCGCGCAGTGCACCAGCGAAACCGTGATGAGGGCGCGGGATAGCCCTTGCCGATCAAGTTCACCCAAAACGACTCTTCAAGGTCGGGGGTCACCTTGTGGGCGGAGATCGGCAGGTCCTCTGCCTTCGCGTGCTCGTTGATGAAGTCGAGCGCCTCCGTCAAGTAGTCGATGATCACCGGCGTCTCGACCTGGGTATCGCCGGAGATCACGTAGACGGGCTTCTTCCGTTCGCTCGGCTCCAGGCCCCGCAGCGCATACCAGACGAGCTGCAGCGCGACCGTCGAGTCCTTGCCCCCGCTGAAGCCGATGACCCACGGGCGCTCGTCCGCGAGATAGACGCTGCGGATCTCCTCCAGGCTCCTCTCATACAGGTCGGCGGCTGTCTGCTTAGGCTGCGACACGGTCCTCCTCTGACAGGGTCTCCTCAAGGGCCACTTCAGTGGCGCCGAGCTCAAGCCCGACCTTGTCCCGCAGGACGTTCGCGGTGAGCACCAGGCTCGGCCCGGCCTTGCTGATCTTTCCGTTTCGGATCGCGCGCCCGCTCCAGAGCGGGTTGTCCCGCCTCCAGTCCAGCTCCTTAAGGCGACGCAGGCGAGACTGCCAGCCGCGCGGGTGCTTGGCCATCAACTCACCACCGACCGTTCCGAGAGCGTGCAGGGCCACGGCATGAACATGAACGTAGTCGCGGCGGAGATCTGAGGCCGTGCTCTGCTCGCCGATAAACCCCCAACTTCGGACAAGTTCTCCGACGATGGCCCAGAACTCCAGGACGAGCTCCTCCTCTTTGCCTTCCTCGCTCGGTCGCTGCCGAAGCAGGGCGACCGTGGCCTGGTGGATAGCGCTCAGCGTGAACATCTTCGAGGAGCGGTTCGAGAGGCTCGATCTCTCGAACTCGGTGAGCTTGTCAAAGGGGCAGACCTCCGAGGCGACCTGCCTCGCCAACTTGGCCACCGGGTCGCGGTGGTCGTACAAGACGTTGAGCGAAGTGGCCGGCCGAATCGCGTGCCGATTGAGGTCGGCGAAAGTCTGCTGGTTGCGAACCAGGCCCGCGTCAAGGAAGAGCACGAGAGGAATGGACTCATCCGCGAGCTCGGGCCTGAGGCGAAGGGCGGCGGCAATCGCCTCGCGGCGGTGCTGGCCGTCGTTGACCAAGATCCTTGCTCCGGCGGGAACGACCAGCTGGCCGACGCGAGCCCCGTCGAGCAGCGGGCCCTGCTCCTCGAAGCGCACCTCGCGGTGATCGGCGTCAATCGACGCGGTTATCGCCGAGAGGACGTAGGAGGTCGGGTTGGCAGTCAGGTACTTGGCGATCTGCGGAATCCGCCCCTTGTTCAGCAGCCGCTGGGCGCGCAGGCCCGGGGGCAAGTCCGCAGGCGCAAAGGTCAGGACCTGGGGGACAAGGCGAAGCGGGCAGGCGGTTACGAAGTACGACCTTCCCGCCTGGACGGCTCGTACGCTTTGGAAGCGGTACTCGGTGCCCTCCTTCGACGGCCGGGAAGACCTCGACTTGGCTCGTGGCTTCCTCGATTTGCTCGGGGCGGAAGTTGCGGAAGTCATGGAAGTATCTCCCTTCAAATTAGGCGTGGCTTCGGACGGCCCATGGCCCCCTGAGTGAGCGCGCGATAGATGCGGGGTGACGATCGTCTAAGCCGCCTGGGCACCCCGACTCTCCCCCCGTGGGCGCCTTTTCGATCGGCTGTTTCGGCTGTCTTTGATGTCTCATCTTTGATTCGCTCCCCTCGGCTCAGCTTGCAATGGTGTGATCGATCAAGGGCATGGCGCTCGCAGGCGCGGCGAAGCGAGGCAACGACCCGAGAGTCAGCGCAGGCGCCTCGTCGCCGGGCAGCAGATGCGTGTAGCGGGACAGCGTGAACGCGGCCGAGTGGTGGCCGAGCGCGCGGCTGAGCTGGAGGAGGTTGGTCCCTCGCGCCAGGTGGAGCGAGGCGAAGGTGTGGCGGAACGTGTGGAAGCCCGCCCACGGCGCGTTGACCTCCTCGGCCAGTGGCTTGAGGACACGGCGGCGGACGTTGCCTGGGTTCAGCGGATCGCCGTTCGAGTTCGGGAAGACCAGGGCGGTCGAGTCCTGGGTCTCCTGCGCGGCGAGATACGCCCGCAGCCGGTACACCAGCGCCGCAGGCAGCCGCACCTCGCGCTTGCCGTGCCTTGACTTCGGCGGCTCGACCCGGCCCCTGACGATCCCGCGCCGCACGCAGACCTCGGGTGCCAAAGCCGTCGAGCTGCAGGTGCAGGCGCTGCAGGGCGATCGCCTCGCTGATCCGCAGTCCGGCCGCCGCCAGGACCTCGAAGAGCAGCTTGTAGCCGAGCCGCTCGGGGGCCATCGCCAGGACGGCGGCGAGCTGCTCCTCGCTGAAGACCTTGACCTCCTCCTCGCGCTCCTCCACGACCTCTTCGCGGTGGGGCAGCGCCAGGCCCCGGGAGGGGTTGTGCCGGATCAGCCCCTCGCGGGTCGCCGTCGCCAGCGCGGCCCGCAGCGGGATCACGGCGTTGGCGACGGTCGCGTCGCTGAGGCGCTTTCCCTGCGCGTCGGAGTCGGCGAGCCAGTCGACGAAGCGGGCGAGGCGGAAGGTGGTGACGTCGACCAGCTTCAGCTTGGCCGGGAAGTAGGGACGCGCGTAGCTGGCGATCAGGCGCCGGTATTCGTCGCGGCTGTTCTCGCGGAAGCCGCGCCGGCCCTGCCCCCGGTAGCGCTCGACCCACTCCTCGAGGAAGGAGACGAAGGTGGTCGCGGTCGGCTCCTGCAGCTCGCCGCGGTCGCGGTCGGTCTCGCTTTCGCGCTTGACGCGGCACGCCGCCGCGTAGGTGCGGGCGCTTCGCTTGCGCTGCCTGCCGGCGGCTTCGATCACGGCCACGTAGCCGAGGGTCTTGCCCCCGGCGTCGAGGCGCCTGTAGACGCCTGGGGTCTTGGTCTTGCGAAGCCGCCGCTTGTCGCCGCAGCCTGGACCGGCCGCGGGGGCCGACGTATCCTGGGAAACGCTCATGAGCTATCACCTCGTGAGCCGGGGGCGGGCCGTTCAAGCGGCGCCGCCCCGTTTACGTTGTCGGACAAAACGTTAACAGGACGACACGACACGGCGGCCACCCGCCTCGACACGATCACGGCCTCCTCCCCGTCCTCGTCACGTACTCGTCGAGCGTCCGGCGCCGGTAGAGCGGCGTGCGACCGTCGCGACCGTCGGGAACGAGCAGGCCCGCGCTCGTCAGTTCGTGGACGCGCCTGCGCGGGACGCAGAGGTAGCGGCCGGCGGCCTCGGCGTTCATGTAACCGTCGTCCTCGGCGCTGCCGTCCTGAAGCCGCTCGGCGACCCGCTCGGCGAGCGTGGCGGCCAGCGCCTCGACGAAGCCCTCGTCGGCGCGCAGCACCGGCAGCCCGGGCGGCCGCCCCGCGACGCGGTCCAGAGCGGCCTACGTCGGTACGGTCTCTCTCGCATCGAAGGCTCGTTCCTTCGGTGCCGGGCCCCGGGGCGTTAGCGCGCCGCCGGGGCCGTTGTTTGAAATGTCGGGGTCGAAACTAGGCGGACGGAGCGCCCATCTCAAGCCCTTCCCGACACCTCTCTCAGACCTCACCTTGCCCCATGGCTTGCCCCACGACCGTTTTCGGCCCTCCGCAACTCCCCCGAAAACCCCGCAAACCCGCTCCCAAGCGGGATCACGTCAACGCGCCTGACAGGATTCGAACCTGTGACCTTCGGTTTCGTAGACCGAGACTTTGTCGTGTCAAACAAAGCCATTGGCAACGCTGTGAGACCAATATGGGACCGGTTTCATTCGACTCGACATCGACCCGAACTCGAGAGTCACTACCCCCCCGATCTATCTGCCCTATGGCTATTACTTCAAGGTAGCCCGTGGCTCAACTGGGCAACTGATTAGGAATCTCCGTAGAAAGTCAACAAGGCTCCCGAAGCAATCGACCTCTGTGAAATAGATTTGACAGTCGCGAGTCCAACCGCTTCAAAAGACTTAAGAGGTCGACCAGGCGGGAGGGCATAGACATTGAATGAAATGCCACTCTTTTTGTGGCGAGAAGGACAGCTAGCTGAAGTCCTCTTATGGCTAGTAATAAACGCTCCAGGCGGGAGGGCTCCTATATACAATTCGTGACTGCCTGGATCAAGGCCACCTATGACCCAGAGCGCCTCCAGCGCCGATTCCACTGCACCATCTTTTTCAGAGATTTGGTTAACGGTAATGACTACAGCCACTTCCATAGTCCCATCAGGGATATCACTCCACCGTAGTGGCATCCAGATAGAGTTCTCACTACACTTATATTTCAGAGGAATGTATTGGGGGCTTTCTCCCTTCAAGGCATAGCTACTTACAACAAGCTCCTTTCCAGCTTGGAAGTGGTCACCTTGGGGGGAGGTTGCGTTACTACCGCACCCAGTAATCCCCAAAAGAAAAAGAAAAGGAGCAATCGAACTAATACCTGCAAATAGACGTTGGTTCACGTCATGTGCATTCTATTTCAACTGTTGCAAAGGTCCCAAAATTGTAATTGACAGTGTAAGTGCCCGAGCCTTTGGCTAGGCATTTGAGTTTCGCATTACAGAAACCGCCTCCGCCAGCCAAGTCTTTTTCTCCGCAGCTTTTTTCGAGTTGGAGGACGGTTTTGTTACCCACAAAATCGTTTGTAGTTTTAATTAAGCTGGGGCTGTTATTCTCGACGGTAAGTTCAAAGGAGGAGCCAGTTTTGTAAAAATTACCTTTAGAAGGTAAAATCGTTATACTGCCTTCTTCTTCACCTCCTCCGCAAGTGGCAGACGCAATTCCTGTGGTCAGCAGGACACTACCGAGCAGCACCCCAAAGGTCATCAGCGAGCCCAATCTGAAACGAAGCATCTTTTCCCTCTTTCAGTCTCTCTTTCTTGAAACATTCTTTCTAAAGGAATGCCTAAAAGATCTTTTAGTATAGGCTAGATTGGTGCGTTGTCAATTGTGTTTAACCAATCCATCGGCGCACATTCGGGAAGCTCCGCCCCACCGCATGCGTATACCGCGCCAGCATGGTCTCGACGCGGTGGCCGGCGATCTCGGCCAGGTCGGCGTCGTTGATGCCTGTGGCGCGCAGGTGGGTGACGTAGGAGTGGCGGCACTCGTGGGGGCGGATGTCTAGGCCGGAGGCTTGCTGGGCCGGTTTCCAGACGTCGCGGTAGAAGTTGCGCTCACGCCACATGCGGCCGGTCGGGGTCATGAAGAGGAGATCGCAGTCGGAGCCGTTGAGGTTGATCTGGGCTTCGAGCATCCAGGCGAGGGTCGCGGGGACGGGGACGGTCCTTCCAGCGTCGTGCTCGCCGTGGTCGGTCTTGGTGCCCTCTAGGACGACGCCCTCGTGGGCAGTACGGCGGACCTTCAGCGTCTCGCCATCGAAGTCGTCTCGTCGCAGCGGCAGGACCTCCCCCAGCCTCATGCCGGTGTCGGTGAAGGCGCGGATCATCGTCTCGTGGGGCTCCGCTGCCTTGGCGAAGGCGTGCATCTGCTCGAAGCTGAAGACGCGAATCGGGCGGCGCTTCTTCGTGGCTCGCGGGTCATTGGCTCTGATCCGCACTCCCTTGAATGGGTTGAGGTCCGCAACTTCGTCGGTGATCGCGTCCTCGGCC
>Ga0207677_10000429_pt1 | contig 28292 bp, 26 predicted proteins | sample KBSMisM42_FD_184311 | JGI IMG/M metagenome (GOLD analysis project Ga0207677, IMG submission 184311) | Miscanthus rhizosphere microbial communities from Kellogg Biological Station, Michigan, USA - KBS Miscanthus M4-2 (SPAdes) (version 2) | ecosystem: Host-associated > Plants > Roots >...
GAAGGCGGGGAACTTGCGCAGCGACGCTTCCAGGTCCGCGCCCCGTTCGGCGCTCGCTTCGGCGGCGGCGCCGGAGTTGGCGAAGAAGCCGGCGACGTGGGCGCGCACCCGCGAGAGCGGTTCGAGGATCGTTTCCGAGTCGGCGGCGAGCCGGGTCAGCCGGTCGCGCTGTTCGTTGAGGGTGCCGATCAGGCGGTCCGCGTCGCGCAGCACGGGGTTGGCCCGCTTGACCGCCGCCTCGATGTCCGGCCCGCGCGCCGCGAGGCCGGCGCCCAATTCGTTGAAGATCAAGCGGAAGCGCTGCGCGTAGGGCAGTTTGTTGATGTCGTTGATCAGGTCGGGGTCGACGCTGGTGCTGTTGTTCTGCAGCGGCAGCAGATACTGGCCGGCGCCCGGCTGGCCGTCGGGCACCTTCTTCAGCGGCGGCGCCGGCTGTGAACCGGGAGCGCGGGGGATCGTTGGCCGGCAGTCGACAAACTTCTCGCCGATCAGCGACTGCGGCCGGATCAGGCAGCTGGCGTCGCCGCGGAAGTCCTGAAAGCCGGGGTCGGTGATCTTCATCACGATCACGGCCTTGCCCGGTATCGCCTGTTCCTTGCCTTTTTCGTAGCTGTCGACCTCGCCCGGACGGGTCACGTCGACGGACTCGATTTCGCCGACGTTGGCGCCGGCGATGCGCACCTGCTCGCCCTTGACCATGAAGGAGCCGTTGTCGAAGATCGCGCGCACGACGTAGCCGCCTTCGCCGCCGCCGCCGGAGACGAGCAGGACGACAGCGACGATCGCCGCGGCGACCAGCGCCCCGATCGCGAGTGTCCGCCGCCGCCTCATGGCGCGTCACCGGGGTTGCAGTCGCCGGCCGCGATCGAGCCGGGGAACGTCGGTTCGACGAAGGGGCTGGAGCCGTCGGCGGCCGGCTGGCTGGCGCCGCCCGGGCAGCGCCTCTTGACGCCGGCCGCTTCGCCGAAGGCGTCGTACTGTTCGCTCGGCGAGATCGGCACCAGCGTGTTGCCGCTTTCGGGGTACTTGAAGATGTTGAGATCGGAGAAGCTGACCCTCGTGTAGTGCCCGTTCGCGTCGTAGGGAGCGGTGACCGCGCCGAGCTTGGCGAAGCCGTTGAAGAGGTCCGGCATGTAGGCGCGGAGGAAGTCCAGGTTGGGCTGGAAGGCCGCGATCGATTCTTCGGCGTGGGGGAAGGTGCGCGAGGCGCGCCGCTGCACGGTCGGCAGCGCCGCCAGCAGTTCGTTGGCGTCGTTGGCGAAGCCGGGCCTGGCGACGGTGAGGCGGAGGTTCCTGAACACCGGCACGGCCTTCGAGAGGACCGGGTGCAATTCCCGCAGGAAGGGCGCCAGGTTCTTCGTCGCGGTGCGCGAGGTGTCGATCAGCGGTTCGAGGTCGTCGAGCGCGGCGCGCAGGTTGACGAAGGTCGTGTTCGCCTGGCGGAAGGTAGGCGGCAGCAGGGCGAGGCCGCGGCCGAGGGCGACGTTCTCCTTGGCGATCGCGCCGAACGCCGTGCTGGCGTTGGCGATCGCGCTGGAGAGCTCGGCGCCGCGTTCGGAGACGGCCGTGCTGAGCCGGCTGGAGCTGACCAGGAAGCGGGCAAAGAGGTTTTCGTCGGCGCTCAGTTCATGGAGCAGGGCGCCGGCCCGGTTGAGCCCGACGCCGAAGTACTGGTAGGAGCGGTTGGCGTCTTCGCCCCGGCCCACGTACCAGGCGGCGTTGCCGCGGATGAACTGACCGAGCGCCTTGCGCACCGGAGCGGGGAACGTGTTGAAGAACTGATCGATGTCGACCGGAGTGGTGGTCGAGGAGAGGCCGAGGGTGGCGCCTTCGTCCAGCGGCGGGCTGCTGTTCGGACCGGGGCTGACCGAGACGTAGTGGTTGGCGACGCCGGAGAGGGAAGTGGCGCGGATCGTCGCCGTCGTACCCTCGTGCAGCTCCTGTTCGACCCCGACCTCGACCTCGGCGAGGTTGTCGTCGGAGAGCCCGATGCTTTCGACCGAGCCGACCGGTTGGCCGCCGATCAGCACCTGGTTGTCGGGGACGAGCTGGCTGGCGTTCTGGAAGAGGAGCTTGTAGTGGTGTTCGCCGTTGCCGCCGAAGATGACGACCGCGAGGGCGATGACGGCCGCCGCGAGCACGGCGATCGCCGCGATTCGGGCGGGGGTGGTTCGCCGGCTCTGCGCCGGGCCCTTTTCCTCGCCTTGGGGATTAGCAGCCACGGATCGTCGCTTGCGGTTCCCCGGCCTCCGATCCGGCGGAACGGCAGCGGAATCGTATCCGAGCGACCCGCTGCCAAGCACGAGACATGCGGGTACTTAACTGGAATTCAACGCGCTACTCTGGAGCTGTAGCGGGTTAGGGAGCTCGGAGGCGCTTTCGGCCAAACGAAAAGGAGCAAAGCCAATGCGCAAACGTCTGACCCTTGTCGTTGCCATGGCGGTCGGCGTAGCCGTCACGGTCGCCGGCGTGGCGCCGGCTGTCCAATCCCCGACCCTCGTCGGAGCCGACGGGAACACGCAGAGCATCGCCGTCAAGTACTCGCCCCAGAAGCTCTCCAAGAAACAGGCCGAACCGGTCTCCCTCGAAGTCAAAACCGCTACGAGCAGCCAAACCGCCGCCAACGGCGTCCCGGTGCCGGCGGTACGGGCGATCATCGACTTCCCCAAGGGCCTGAAGATCTTCAGCAAGGGCTACCCGACCTGCGATCCCGCGGTCCTGCAGAACACCTCGACCGAAAAGGCGCTCGAAGAGTGCAAACGGGCGAAGCTCGGCACCGGGCAGGGCAGCGCCGACCTCGTCGTCGGAGAAAAAGTGTTCCCGGTCGTCACCGGGATCACCGCCTTCAACGGGGTGCCCCAGGGCGGCAAGCCGGTGATCCTCCTGCACAACTACAGCGCCACCCCGATCCAGACCACTCTCGTCCTCATCGGCGTGGTGAAGAGCCTCAACAAGGGGGCCTTTGGCTCGCGCCTCGACGTGGAAATCCCGTTGATCGCCGGCGGCCAGGGGGCGCTCACCAGCTTCGGGGTGAAGATCTTCAAGACCTTCAGCTACAAGGGCAAGAAGCGCAGCTACGTGAGCCTCTCCTGTCCAAGCAAGAAGTGGAAGACGCGCGGGCAGTTCGTCTTCCGGGACGGCGAATCGCTGACCCCGGAAGTCACGCAGAAGTGCACGCAGAAACGGTAAGAGAAGAGGAAGTAGGAAGGGCCGAAAATCAGACGTTGAGGCGTGGCAGCGCCCGCTCCAGCGGGCGCGGCAGCCACCAAACGCGCTCGCCGATCAGGAGCATCAGCGCCGGTAGGAGGACGATTCGTACCACCGTGGCGTCCAGCAGCACCGCGACGGTCAGCCCGATCCCGAGCTGGCTGACCGTCTGCACCGGCGCCCCGGCAAAGGCGATGAAGACCGCCATCATGATGATGGCGGCGCCGGTGATCACCCGGGCGGTGCGCTCGAGGCCGAAGTCGATCGCGGCCGCGTGGTCGCCATGGCGATCGAAGTGCTCGCGCATGCGCACGAGGAGGAAGACGGCGTAGTCGATCGAGAGGCCGAAGACGACGCCGAAGATCATCGTCGCCCCGACCGCGTTGACGTAGGTGCGCCCGCCCAGCGGCCAGCCCTCGGGAACGTGCGTGAGCAGGGTGAGAATGCCGAAGGCGACGGCGACGGTCAGCAGGTTGAGGCCGACCGCGATCCCGGCCAGGGGCAGCGAGCGTAGGACGAGGACGAGGACGAGGAAGGTGACGAGCGTGATCGCCGCGATCACCAGGGGCATGCGCTCTTTGGTCACGCGACTGTAGGTGTTGAGGGTCGCCGTGCCGCCGGCGACGCCGGCTTCGACGTCGGCGGTCCTGTCCAGCGTGCGCGCGTCTTCTTCGAGCTCCTTGTTGAGCTCGATCGAGCCGTCGGAGTTGAAGCCGTATTCGCTGGTGACGAGGAACCGCGCCGCCTGGCCGCCCTGATTGAGGTCGACGGCCTGCGAAGCCGCCTCGTGCAGCCGGCCGCGAGTCCCGTCGAGGGCCGAGAGGACGAAGTAGCCGGAGTCGAAGATCCCGGGGGAGGTGCGGCGCAGGCGGGTTGCCTGGCGATTCAGGCGGGCGCCCTGCACCGTGATGCGCACGCTGGCCCGGCGCAGGCCGGACTGGACCGGGTAGGAGCGGCTGAAGCCTTCGGCGAGGCCCCGCTCGAGCTGGGCCGTACCGTCCACCAGTTGCGCCAGCCCGTTGGCAAGCGCCGTGGAGGCGTTCGCCGCGCGTTCCAGTTCGCCTGGGATCGCCCGCGCTTCCTTGTTCAGCGTCGCCGCGCCCTTGGCCAACTTATTGCTGCCGCGCGAGATCCTGAAGAGGCCGTCGGAGAGGCGTTTGGCGGCTTCGCTGACCCGGTCCAGATCGGTCACCGTGCTTTCGAGGTAGGCCTTGACTTCCTTGGCGTCGCGCGCGTCTTCGCCGAGCCGCGCCTGCAGCGCGGCGAGTTCCGGCGGCAAGGTGGCCGCCACTGAGGAGGCGCGGCGAGCCGCTTCCAGGGTGGCGGCGTAGTTCGGGTCGGTCTGGCCGACCGTCATCCCTTCCAGCAGCTGGACCACCGTCTTCAGGTCGCCGTCGACGGCCTTGGCTTCGCCTTCCAACCTCGGCACCGTGCTTTCCGAATCGGCGTCGAGCGAGCGTTTCAGTTGTCGCGCGTGCGGCAGCGCGTTGAGGGTCAGGGGCGGGATCAGGTCGTGGGTGGCGAACTTGAGCTGAAGGCTTCCGGTCGCCGCTTCTTCCTGGGCTTCGGCGAGCTTCTTCGACCCGTCGGCGAACTTGCCGATCGCCTCGACGGCTTCTTCGCCGCCTTCCGTCGCTTCGCCGAGGCCTTCGGCGAGCTGGCGGGCGCCGTCCGCGCCCCTGCCGCCTTCTCTGGCGAGCAAGCCGGCCCCGTCGCTGGCGCGCGCGATCCCGCTGCGCAGGGTGGCAACGCCGTCGGCGGCGCGATGGAGGTTGTGCCCGAGCCGGTTGACCTGCGCGATTGGCCCACTCTTCGAGTTGGAGGCGAGCAGCGCGCGGCCGTTGCGGCGCAGCGGTTCGACCGCTTTCGCGGCCTGCCCCGGTCCGATCACGGACTGGACGCCTTCGGTTTCGGCAACTTCCCGCTGCCAACGGCTCATCGCCGCCAGCCGCTTCGGTTCGACGATCGTGCCCTGGTTGGCGACGGCGACGACGACGAACGGGGCTTCGAAGCCCGAGCCGACGGCCCCCTGGACGCGTTCGGCGTCCTGGCGGGCCGGCGAATCGTGGGGGAGTTCGCCGACGGTGAAGGGGCCGGTCTTCAGCGCCAGCGCCGGGGCGGCGAGGACGAGGACGACCGCGGCGATCGCCGCCGCCACCGGGGCGGGACGGCGCAGCGCCGCGCCAACGATCAGCATCAGCCGCGAGCGCTCCCCGTTCGGGGCCGGGCCGACTCGCCAGCGATCGACGTTGGCGCCGAGCAGGACGAGGATCGGTGGGCCGACGAAGGTGGCGACGACCACGGTGAGCAGGACGACCAAGGCCAACGTGCCGGCGAGCGAGACGAGCAGGGCTCCGGGGACGACGAACATCGCCACGACCATCGAGAGGATCAGCGTGCTGCCGGCGAAGATCGTCGTCCGGCCGGCGGTGCGACGGGTCGCCCAGGCGGCGTCGAGGGGCTCCGCGCCTTCGGCCAGCTCTTCGCGGAAGCGGGAGACCATCAGCAGGGCGTAGTCGACCCCGAGGGCGAGGCCCATCATCGAGCAGACGGTCAACGCCAGGGCGTCGACGCCGACGAAGTGGGTGAGCACCGAGAGCAGGCCGCGCGAGGTGAGGACCGCGATCGCCCCGAAGCCCAGCGGGATCGCCGCCGCCACCGGCGAGCGGAAGACGAGCAGGAGGACGATCAGCAGGATCGGCATCGCGATCAGCTCGCCGCGCTCGGCGGCGGTGATCGAGTCGTCCTGGATCGTCCGCGTCAGGGTCGGGGCGCCCGTCTGGATCGCTTCGACCGGAGGGTGGATCTCCTCTTCGAGGACTTCGTCCACGATCGGGACCTTCTCCTTGACAGCGGTATCGGCGTCGACGTGGAAGTCGGCGACGATCAGGGCTCGGTTCGGCCGCGGGCGGAAGGCGGCCGTCGCGCCGCGATCCCAGGGCGAGACCGTGGTCACCCCTTCCTCGCGGCGCAGGGCGCGGACGAGTTCCGGCCCCTGGCGGTCGACCGCGCCGGCCGGCCCTTCGAGCAGGATCGCGAAGATCGCCGAGTCGCCGAAGTGTTCCCGCAGCATCGCGTTGGCGCGTTCGGTACTCGTGCCGGGGATGTCGAGCGAACTGGGGCTGAGCCTGTCCTCGAGGCTGAAGCCGAAGGCCGAGAGGACGACGATCAGGATCGCGGCGACAGCCAGGGCGCGGCCTGGATGCCTCAGCGACATCGGGGGCCGTGGCTCGTTCGCGCGTCCGGCGCGCGAACCGTCGCTTCGCCCCCTGCTCCTCCTCGCGAGCACACGCGTAGTTTGGCGACCCGGGCGACGGAGCGGGCGAACAGACGCGGAAGAGTCTGTTAAGGAACGCTTCTGCTCGGCGACCCCATCGGCGCGCTAGCCTGATCTACGGGGGAAACCGCTTGAAGAGGCTCCTATCGACAGCGCTGGTCGGGGCAGGCTTGCTCCTCGCCGCGGCGGCGCACGGGGAGTTGGTCAGGTTCGGCAACCTGGTGCTGACGGCCGACGGCGCCTTCACGCCCCGCACGCTGCCACGCCGGACCTTTGCTCCGATCGAGTTCAAGGGGCGAGCGGACCTGCGCGCCGTCGACGGCGGCGTGCCGGTCGCGCTGCGCCGGCTGGTGCTCGACTTCGACCACGACGGGCGGCTGAGCACGGCCGGCCTGCCGGAATGCGACTCGGCGCTGCTAACCGGAAGGGGAACCTTCGAAGCGCGCTCCACCTGCGGCGGCTCGATCGTCGGCGAAGGCCACGCGACGGCGATGATCGCCCGGCCGGGAGAGCCCGCGTTCAGCGCCGATACCGAGCTGACGGTGTTCAACGGCCTGCGCCAGGGAGGGAACCCGACCGCGATTATCCACGGGAAGCTGTTTACGCCTCAGCCGGAAACCTTCACGATCGTGGTCCCGATCGAGAAGCGTTCCGGCGAATACCGCTACCGAGCGACGCTCGACGTGCCGCCGATCGCCGGCGGCTTCGGCTCGTTGACCCACATCGACGCGACGATCGGGCGCCGCTACCGCTTCGAGGGTCGGCGGCGCAGCTACGTCTCGGCGCGCTGCGGCGACGGCGTCCTGCAGACCCACGGTCGCTTCGAGTTCGCCGACGGGTCCCTCGTCGACGGCAGCGTGCAGCGCGGCTGCACGGTCCGCTAGTAGCGCGAGCTTCCTATAATCGATCCCCTTCCCGGGCCGTTAGCTCAGTTGGTAGAGCAGGAGACTCTTAATCTCAAGGTCGCTGGTTCGAGCCCAGCACGGCCCATCGCGGCGCAGCCATCATCCCCCCAGGCCGCCGCTGGCACCGAGGCCGCCGAACGGGTTTTCGAGGGATTCTTTGCCCCGTTCCTTTTCGGTCTTGGCGTAGCTCTTCTTCTGCTTTTCCCAGGATTCGCCGGCCGTGCGGTATTCGGCCATCTGTTTCTTGACCTGCGCGGCCTGCGCGGCGGGAGCCTTGGCTTCGGCTTCCTTGGCGGCTTTTTCGCCGGCCGCGAAGTTGCCGTTGAAGAATTCGTAGATCGCCAGGGTCGAGAGCGTGCCGACGCTGGGCTGGGCTTCGGCGGCGATGCGCTGCGCTCGCGCGGCGCCCGCGATCGCTTCGTCGATCGATTCGATTTCGCTGACGTTTTCGGCGAGGGTGAAGAAGGCGCCGGCCATCAGCGCCGCTCCGGAGGGATTCGGGCTTTCGGCCTGCTTCAGGTAAGCGTCCCAGGCTTCGGTTGCCTTGTCGTAGCTTTCAAGCGCTTCGGGGGTGAGGACCGGCGTGCCGGTCTGCGGATTCGTTTCCGCCTGCACGTTGCCGGCGGCCACCCGCGTGCGCGCGACGGTGAGCAGGAGCGCCGGGTTCCGTGGTTCGCGACCGAGCTTTTCTTCCGCCCTTTCGGCCTGTTCGACCAGCACCTTCGACGTTTCGGTCGAAGCGCTGTTGCCGATCAATTTGGCGATGTTGAAGGGCCCGACGACGAGGAAGAGGCTGGCGCCCATCAGCAGCGCGAGGATCGCGTAGACGACCCGGATGACGTGTTTACGTCGTCCCCGAACGTCGAACAGCATCCGTCGTTCTTCTCGCGCCACGTGAAGTTCAGTGCTCCTGTGTAGAGGGCCTTGTCATTCCTCCCGCCGCCTCCGGGCCGCCGAAGGCGCGAGCGATCAAGATACTCAACTCAAACAGAACGAGGAGCGGGATCATCTCGATCAGCATCGAGACCGGGTCGACCCCGGGCAGGGCGGCGGCGACGATGGCGATGATCAGGTAGGCGTAGCGGCGGTTGCTCGAGAGCTGCCGGGGACTGACGATCCCCAACCGGGTGACGGCGAGGATCGCCAGTGGCAGCTCGAAGACGATCCCTCCGGCCAGCATCGTGGTCGAGAAGAAGCTGTAGTAGTCGCGGGCGCGGACCTGGACGTTGAACTGGGTGTCGTTGAAGTTGAGCAGGAACTTGACCGCGGCCGGCATCACGATGAAGTAGGCAAAGGCGACGCCGGCGAGGAAGAGCAGCGGAGCGAGCAACAGGATCGGCAGGGCGACCCGGCGCTCGCGCTCGCTGAAGGCGGGAAGCACGTAGGCGTAGACCTGGTAGAGGACGATCGGCAACGAGAGGATCAGCGCGCCGTAGGCGGCAACGGTGACCGTGATCGTGAAGGGCTCGGCGACGCCGAAGGTGAGCAGCTTTTCGTGGCCGCTCGGAAGCGGATTCGAGGCGATTTCGAGCAGCAGCTCGTTCTGCCAGAAGCAGAGGGCGAAGGCGACGGCGAGGACGAGGAGGCAGACGACGATCCTCGTGCGGAGCTCGTCCAGATGCTCGACGACGGTAAGCCGATCCTCGTGAGAGACCGGCCTGATCCGGGCCACGGGCGCTCCTCAGCGACGGTCGCGGGCGACCGTCTCACCCTCGGCGTCGCCGGCGGCGGGCGGCGGAGGCTCGATCGCCGCCTCAGGCGGCTCGGGCTCGTCGTGCGAATCGCCGCTGAGCGAGCCGCGGAACTCGCGGATTCCCCGACCCAGGGAGCGGCCCAGCTCGGGCAGCCGCTTGGGGCCGAAGACGACGAGGGCGATGATCAGGACGATCGCCAGCTCGAGAGGTCCGACGTTTGGCATCGACCAATGGTATCGGGCGCCCGATGTCGCTGGATCGCGGCGAATTGGCGCGACGGACTACCTGAAATTGGGGTTTTTTCGACGTTTCGCGGGTAAGTGCGGATTGACTCTACATTTCGCGGGTTCGATAAGGCACATATGCGCAACGCGAGCAGCCAGACGAAAACGACCCTCGGACTTCACGTCTGCCCGCGCTGCGCCTCGCCGCTGGTGCAGCCGACCTGCTGGGAACAGGCCGGCGACCGCGGCCACTGGCGCCTCTGGCGACGCTGCCCGGAGTGCGAATGGCACTGCGACGAGATCCACGGCGAAACCGAGATCGACGCCTTCGACGAAGAGTTGGACGCGGGGACGAGCAAGCTGAGCGAGGCGTTGAGGGAGATCGAGCACGAGAACATGGAGTACGTCGCCGAGACGTTCGCGGCGGCGCTGGCGGCCGATCTGATTACGGCTGACGACTTCGCTTAGGGGTGAAGACCCCAGGGGGTGGGGGTTCCACTTCGACTTTCCGGTGGAGACGAACACAGCTGGCGCCTCAGGCTGCACTACGAAAAGCCTAAAACGTTCCACCCCCACCCCTGGGGTCTTTCTCCTACGCGTAACGCTGGACTACGCCGTCGGCCACCAGTTCGAGCAGGTGGCGTTGCTCGGCGTCGAACTGGGGGGCGTTTAGCCTTTGCTTGGCGTCCGTGACCATTTGGAGGGCGCGGGTGCGGACCTTCTCCAGAGCGCCGGTGGCGGCTATGCGGTCGCAGAGGGACTCGGCGGAGACCGCGTCCAGGGTGCGAAGGTCAATGTCCCGGATGGTTGGGTCCGTCTGGGCTGCTTCGATGAAGGGGAGGGTGACGGTGCCGTCCCGCAGGTCGGTGCCGCGGGCCTTGCCGGTGCGTTCGGGCGGGCCGGAGACGTCGAGCACGTCGTCGAGGAGCTGGAAGGCGAGGCCGATCTCGGCGCCGAAGGCACCCAGCTCCTGGACGTCGCGGCCGAGCAGGCAGGCGCACTCGAAGAGGGTCGCGGTCTTCAGGCGACAGCGCTCGAGGTAGCGGCGCTCGTCGACGCCGCTGTCGAAGGCGTCATTGCGCTGGGCGAGCTCGCCGCGGGCGAGGTCCGTCGAGGCTTTTGCCAGCAGCGAGATCGCGCGCCTCTCCTCGTTCTCGGCGAGCAGGGCGAAGGCCTGCGAGAAGAGCAGATCGCCGACCGCGGTGGCCCGAGCGCGGCCGCCGATCGCGAAGACGGTCGGCTGGCCGCGGCGCAGGGGCGCGTCGTCGAGCACGTCGTCGTGGACGAGGGTCGCCATGTGGACGAGCTCGATCGCCGCCGCCGCCCGCACCGAGCTCTCGCCACCGTCGGGGCCCGCGCAGAGGAGGACGAGCAGCGGACGCAGTCGCTTGCCGCCGGCCGTCAGGGTCGCCGCGGCCTCGGCGCCGAGGAGCTCCCCGTGAGTAGCGCCGCGCGCGCGCAGCAGCTCCTCGACCTCGCCCAGCCGGGCGGGAAGCCAGAGGCTCGAGGCGTCGAGGACAGCGGTGACGGGGGGTGGGACGGCCGAGCGTTTCGTCATCCAACAATCTCTCGTTCACGCCCCGATCGCCCCGGACTCGAACGACCGGAGATCACCGTGACGATCGGGGCGCTCACCGGGCGACGCCGCTGTGGATCGCGATGATCCCCCCGGCCAGCACCGTCCAGCGGATCCGCTCGAGGCCCGCGCCGTCCATGATCTCGGCGAGGCGAGGCGGGGGCGGGAAGTCGCGGACCGACTCGGGCAGGTAGGAGTACGCCTCCGAGGCGCTGGAGAGGGAACCCAGCAGGGGGACGATGCAATCGAACCAGAGCGAGTAGAAGGTCGAGAGCGGCGGTCGGGTCGGCTGCGTGATCTCGAGGATGACCAAACGGCCGCCGGGGCGCAGGACGCGGGCCATCTCGGACACGCCGCGGGACAGATCGGCGAGGTTGCGCACGCCGAAGCCGACCGTGACCGCGTCGAAGCGGCTCGCGTCGTAGGGGAGATCGAGCGCGTCGGCCCACTCGAAGCGAACCCCGGCCGCGTCGCGGGCAGAGGCCTTATCCCGCGCCAGATCCAGCATCGGCTCCGAGAAGTCGCAGCCGACGACGTGCCCGTTGGGGGCCACCCTGCCGGCCAGCTCCAGGGCCAGGTCGCCGGTCCCGCAGCAGACGTCGAGCACCGCGTCGCCGGGGCCGACTTCGGCGCGATCGGCCGCCCGCTCGCGCCAGCGGTGATGGAGGCCGGCCGTCATCACCGTGTTCAGCAGGTCGTAGCGCGCCGCCACCCGCCCGAACATGCCCTGCACCTGCTCGGCGAACTGGGCCGACTCCCGTGAGGGCTGGGGCCGGGTGTCAGGAGTCACCCTGACGCCTCTCAGTCGAGCGACGAGAGGAAGTCGGCGAGCTGGTTGAGCTTTTTCGGCGGCAGTTCGCGGAAGGACGGCATGATGCCCGGGCCGATCTCGACCGAGCGGATGATCGCGGCCCGCGGGATGCGCTGGGCGATGTGGGTCAGTTCCGGTCCGGGACCGTTGTTGCCGTTCTCGCCGAGCTTGTGGCAGGCGAGGCAGCCCGAGCCGGCGACGACCTCCTTGCCGGCTTCGTATTGGGGCGCGACCTTCATGTCGATCTCGGTCGGCGAACCGCTGACCGCGCCCTGGTAGGTGAGGTAGGCCATGGCGACGATCGTGAGGCAGCCGGCCGTGGTCGCGATCGGCCGCCGAATCGGGTTGCGCTCCGGGCCACGGTCGTAGAACGGCAGCAGGAGCAGCAGGACCATGCAGATCGTCGGGATCCCGATCGTCGCGATCGGGACCAGCTCCGGCGGCTTGATCACGCGCAGGACCTCGAAGAGGAAGAAGAAGTACCACTCGGGGCGCGGCACGTAGGTGGTCGAGGTCGGGTCGGCCTTCGGGCCCTGCTCGGCGCCGAGCACGATCGACATCACGATCACGACGGCGACGACGATCAGGGCCATCGCCGAGTCCTTGAGCACCGCGTAGGGGAAGAAGGGCTTGCCCTTCTTCTTCAGCAGCTCGTACTCCTCGAGGTATGCCTGCTTCTCGGTTGGCTTCATGAGCTCGGAGCCGCTCCGTTGCCGTTGGCGCCGGCGTCGAGGCGGGCGACGGGCGCCGCGACCTTCGGCTTCTCCGCTTTGAGCCAGGGCGGCGCCGTCGTGCCGAGCTTTACCACCAGGTACATGTGGGCGCCGATCAGGGCGATGATCGCGCCGGGGACGAGCAGCATGTGGATCGCGTAGAAGCGCGAGAGCGTCGTCGCCCCCAGCTCGGGCCCGGCGCGCAGGAAGTCGCTCAGGTAGGGCCCTATCACCGGGCCCGTGCCGTTGATGTTGATGCCGACGACCGAGGCCCAGAAGGAGCGCTGGTCGAAGGGCAGCAGGTAGCCGGTGAAGGCCATGGTCATCGTCAGGATCAGGAGGACGACGCCGATCACCCAGTTGAGCTCGCGCGGGTACTTGTAGGCGCCGAAGAAGAACGTCCTGCCCATGTGAAGGAAGATCAGGATCACCATCAGGCTCGAACCCCACTTGTGCATCCCGTGCACGAACTGGCCGAGGAAAACTTCGTTGTTGATGTGGGAGATCGAGTGGTAGGCCTGGGTCGTCGAGGGCGTGTAGAACATCGCCAGGAAGACGCCGGTGGTGGCCTGGACGATGAAGGCGAAGAGGGTCGCCGAGCCCAGCGTGTAGAACCAGTTGGTCCCCTTCGGCACCTTGCGGAAGAGCATCCCGGTGAGGAAGCCGGAGGCGGCGGTGCGCTGGTCGACCCAGGCGAGGACGTCGATCGGGGCCTCGGCGGCGCGATCGGCGAGCTTCTTGGCGTCGGACGGTCGCTCCGGCGGCGCCGTCTTCAGGTCGGCGGGCGCGGCGCCTCGAGCGCCGTTGCCCTGTCCCGGCTTGGCCGGTTTGCGGAGCGGTGCGGGGATTAGGGAATCGAGCTTCATCGCCGTCTAAGCCTCAGCTGCTCGGGGGTGGGAAGGTGGACGGACGCGGGGGATACAGATATTCCCAGATGCCGCCGGTGAACTCGCCGGGGTCGCGGGCGCGGACCGGCTCGAGCTGGGAGGTGACGCTGAAGCGCGGACCGACCTCGACCTGGCCGTTGCGGACGCGAGTCTGGAACTGGTCGAGCGGCCGCACCGGCGGGCCGCCGATCCTCTTGCCCTGGAAGTCGTAGACGCCGCCGTGGCAGGGGCAGATGAAGTTGCCGGCCGCCTCGACGAAGCGCACCGGGCAGCCGAGGTGGGCACAGCGGTTGGAGACGGCGACGAACTTCCCCGGTTCTTCGTCCAGCTGCTTGGAGCTGCGGCGGACGTAGGCGGTGGTCTTGCCGGCGTCGCCGATCCCCTCGGTTTCGGTGAAGACGACCTGGCGGTAGGTGTCCTCGACGAAGTCGCCGGGTGGGCCAACCGCCTCCCAGCGTTCCTTGCCGCGGTGGAAGATCGGCGCGACGGCGAAGCCGACGGCCGGCAGGACGATGCCGGCGGCGGCGAGACCGCCGAGGCCATGGACCGCGCCTTCGAAGGCACGGCGGCGAGTGATCGACTCGCCCTCGAAGTAGCCGGGGGGTCGCGGCCGCGGCCGCTCAGGCCGGCCGGTCGCCTCGGCTCCGTTCTGCTTGTCCGCTCCGTCGCTCAACAACTCAAACCTCAGGAAGCGCGAAGTCTATTGCCTCGCGCCGTCTCGATGCTCGCCCCCGACCGCGAGCGCCGCGGCGCGCCACAGCGTCCCGACCTCGTCCTCCCGACTCTCGGCATGGAGCTGGGCGCAGCGGGCGATCGACTCGGCGAGGACGGCGACCGCCTCGGTGTCGCCGAGCGCGGCCAGGCCCTCGATGCCGAGGGCGTAGAGATAGTCGCCGGCGAGCAGGGCGAGGTCGGCGTCGTGGCCGCGCAGCAGCCGCGACTCGGCGTAGTGGAGCAGGTAGCCCTCGCGAACGGCCTCGACGACGAGCGCGTACTCGGCCGGCGCGGAGACCGCTCGCGGTCCGGCCGCCGCCAGCAGGCCGAAGTCGGGTTCGGCAGAGGGCTCGACCACGTGGGCCGAGATCGGCGTCTCCCCGGAGCGCAGCCGCTCGGCGAGGACGCGCAACGCCTCGCCGGGGTCGGTGCTCACCTGCACCCCCTCGGGTGCAACGCGTTGTCCCCCCATAGGGGGAAGAAAACGTTGCACCCGATCAAGGGAGGGCCTCGGCGAGGGAGTCGGTGGCGGCATCGAGGGTGCGGTCGATCGCCGCCTCGTCGTGGGCGAGGGAGACGAACCAGGCCTCAAATCGCGAGGGCGGCGGGTAGACGCCGCGGGCGAGGAGGGCGCGGCAGAAGCGGGCGTGGGCGTCGAGGTCGCAGGCCGAGGCGGCGGCGAAGTCGGCGGGCGGCTCGGGGGCGAAGAAGAGGGTCACCAGGCCGGGAGCCGAGGCGACCGAGAGCGGCCGTCCCGCGGCGAGGCGCCTCATGCCGGCGACGAGACGGTCGGTGAGCTCGCCCAGCCGCTCGTAGGCCGCGGGGTCGAGCTGGCGCAGGGTGGCGAGGCCGGCGGCCGTCGCCAGCGGGTTGCCTGAGAGCGTGCCGGCCTGGTAGACGTCGCCGGCGGGGGCGACGCGCTCGATCAGCTCGCGCGGCCCAGCGTAGGCGGCGGCGGGTAGGCCGCCGCCGATCGCCTTGCCGAGCACGGTCAGGTCCGGGCGGACCCCGTAGAGTTCCTGGGCGCCGCCGCGGGCAACGCGGAAGCCGGTGATCACCTCGTCGAAGACGAGCAGCGCGCCGGACTCGTCGCAGGCGGCGCGGAGGAACTCGAGGAAGCCCTGGGCGGGCGGGACGACGCCCATGTTGGCGGCGATCGGCTCGGCGATCAGGGCGGCGACGGCATGGTCGGCGAGCGCTCGCTCGACTGCCCCGCGGTCGTTCCAGGGCACGACCACCGTCGCCGCCGTCTGCGCCGCGGTGACGCCCGGGGTCGCCGGGATCGCCAGCGTCGCCAGGCCCGACCCAGCCTCGGCGAGCAGGCCGTCGGAATGGCCGTGGTAGGCGCCGGCGAACTTGACCACGACCTCGCGGCCGGTGACGGCGCGGGCGAGGCGAACGGCGCTCATCGCCGCCTCGGTGCCGGAGCTGGTCATGCGGACCATCTCAACCGAGGGGACGCGGGCCGCGATCTCCTCGGCGAGCTCGACCTCGGCCTCGGTGGCGGCGCCGAAGCTGGTGCCGCGCGCGGCGGCGGCCTCGACCGCGGCCAGTACGTCGGGGTCGGCGTGGCCGAGGATCAACGGCCCCCAGGAGCCGACCCAGTCGACGTAGCGGTTGCCGTCGACGTCGATCAGCTCGCAACCCTCGCCGCGCTCGACGAAGACCGGGTCGCGCCCGATCTGCCGCATCGCGCGGACAGGCGAGTTGACGCCGCCGGGCAGGACGCGAAGGGCGCGCTCGTAGAGATCGGCGGAGCGGCTCATAGCTGGTCGTCCCGGTGCTTTACCCCCTTCTGACAGGAAAAGGCGCACCGGAAGCTAGTTGTGCTCTTCCTCCCAGCGACGGTACTCGTCGGTGAAGTAGTGGAGGCGGATCTTCTTGTACTCGGTCGAGGAATAGAGGGTGGCGCGGTCGTCCGGCCCCATGCCGCACTCCGCGGCGATCGAGTCGAGGATCGCGTCGCACTCCTCCTTCGAGCGGCCGTGGGCCATGGTGAAGACGCTGTAGGGCCAATCCTCATAGGTGGGCCGCTGGTAGCAGTGCGAGATGCCGCGGAACGAGGCCATGCGCCGGCCGGTCTCGAGGATCTCGTCCTCGGGCACCTTCCAGACCCCCATGCCGTTGGCCGAGAAGCCGGCGCGGCGGTGGAAGAGGATCGCGGCGACGCGACGCAGCAGCTTGCGGTCGACCATTCCCCGCAGGTGCTCGAGCAGCTCCTCGGTCGTCATCCCGACCTCGGCGGCGGCCTCGTCGTAGGGGCGCTCGACCGGCTCCATCGGCCCCTGCAGGGCGCGGATCACGGCGACGTCGCGCTCGTCGTAGGGCTGGGCCTCGAGCTCGCGAGGCGTGGCGGGCTCGACCGCCGAGGCCAGGGTCTCGGTGCCCTTCTCCATCTCCAGGTTCATGTTGATCTTGAACAGGGTCAGCGTCGGCAGCTGGCGCATCGACTCGGCGCCGGTCTCGCGCATGAGGACGTCGAGCGTGCCGGCGAGGCCGAGCTCGGAATCGGGCGGCGTGGCGATCGTGAACCAGAGGTTGAAGTCGTGGGTGCGCAGGTAATTGTGGGAGACGCCGGGGTGGGAGTTGACGATCTGGGCGGCGCGGTGTGGGTGCTCGGCGTTGACCTTGGCGGCGACGAGCATCGACTCGTAGCCGAGCGCGCGGGTGTCGAAGATCGGCGTGATCTCGCGGATGATGCGGCCGTCGAGCAGGCGCCGCGCGCGGGCGAGCACGTCGTCGAGCTCGAGTTCCGCCTCGGAAGCGACGAGGGCGAAGGGCTCGGGATCGAGCGGGAAGCTCGACTGCAGCAGGTTCATCAAGCGCTTGTCGGTCTCGTCCAGCGGAATCGCCGAGCCGTCCTTGCGCACGCGCGCCTTCGACCGTGGGACCTTCACTGAAGCCACGCCGCCGCCTCCTTGGCGTAGTAGGTGACGATCGCGTCGGCGCCGGCGCGGCGGATCGCGGTCAGGGCCTCGAGTGCCGCGGCCCGCTCGTCGACCCAACCCCGCGCGGCGGCCGCCTTCAGCATCGAGTACTCGCCGGAGACCTGATAAGCGGCGACCGGCGCGCCGGTCGCGTCCTTGACCCGGCGGACAACGTCGAGGTAGGGGGTCGCCGGCTTGACCATCACCATGTCGGCGCCCTCCTCGAGGTCGAGCTCGGCCTCGCGGATGGCTTCCTCGGCGTTGGCCGGGTCCATCTGGTACCCGCGCCGGTCGCCGGACTCGGGCGTCGACTCGGCGGCGTCGCGGAAGGGGCCGTAGAAGGCGGAGGCGTACTTGGCGCTGTAGGCGACGATCGGCACGCCGGGGTGGCCCTCCTCGTCGAGCTGGTGGCGGATCGTGCCGACGCGGCCGTCCATCATGTCGCTGGGCGCCACCGCGTCGGCGCCGGCCTCGGCGTGGGAGATCGCGGTCTTCGCCAGCAGCTCGACAGTGATGTCGTTGTCGACCTCGCCGTCGCGGACGAAGCCGCAGTGGCCGTGCGAGGTGTACTCGCAGAGGCAGACGTCGGTGATCACGGTCAGGTCGGGGTGGGCCTCCTTCAGCGCCCGCACCGCCATCTGCACCACGCCCTCCTCGTCGTAGGCGCCCGAGCCGGTCTCGTCCTTGGCGGCCGGGACGCCGAAGAGGAGGATCGCGTTGACGCCGGCTGTCGCGATCTCGGTCGCCTCGGCGACGAGCTCGGAGATCGAGAAGCGCTCGATGCCGGGCATCGAGTCGACGGGCTCGCGCACGCCCTCGCCGGCCACTACGAACAGTGGTTGGATCAGGTGCGCGGGCGAGAGCTCGGTCTCGCGGACCAGGGCACGCAGGCTCTCCGTACGCCGCAGGCGGCGCAGGCGGGTGGAAGGGAAAGGCATGTGAGGCGAGTTTAGGGGAGGGGCGGGGGCACCCTCGTCCGGACAAATGCCGGGCTAATGAGCCCGGCATTTTGAGTATCCGCCCGTTCGAGGGTGCCCCCGCCCCTCCCTCAAGCGTCCCCTAACGCTCCGATTCTCATTCGCCAAGTACGGTTTTCGTCCGTGGAGGCGAGGGCAGCAGCGGGCGCGGTCGTGATCGAGGCGCGGGGGATCGTCAAGAGGTTCGGGGCGCGGGAAGCGCTTCGGGAGGTCGACTTCGCTGCCGGGTCGGGGGAACTTGTGGCCGTCATCGGGCCGAACGGGGCCGGGAAGACGACGCTGCTCTCGATCCTCGCTGGCATATCCGAGCCAGATGAGGGTGAGGTTCACCTCCCGAAAGGAGAGGTGGGCTGGGTTCCTCAACAAGCCGCTCTCTACAGGCGGCTGACGGTGGAGGAGAACCTGTTGTTGTTCGCGCGGCTCGAGAAGCACCCCGATCCGCGGGCGTCGGTCGCGGAGATGCTGGAGCTGACCGGGCTGGCGGAGCGGCGGGGGGAGGTCGTGGCGCGGCTCTCGGGGGGGAACCAGCAGCGGATCAACATCGCGATCGGGCTGCTGGCGCGGCCCTCGGTCCTTCTGCTCGACGAGCCCAGCGTTGGGCTCGACCCACGGCAGCGGGCGCGGCTGTGGGAGTTCGTCTCGGCGCTGGCGGAGACGCGCGGGACGACGGTGATCTTCTCCACCCACGACATCCAGGAGGCCGAGCGCTACGGCGGACGGCTACTCGTCCTCGCCGACGGCGAGGCGCTCTTCGACGGCCTCGCCGACGGCCTGCGCGAGGCGCTGCGCCGCGAGGCGCCGGAGGCCGCCGAGAGCGACTTCGAGACCGCCTTCGTCGCCTACCTGCAGCACAGAGGTCATTAAGCGAGTGCGCTGGCTGCTGCTCAAGGACCTGCAGATCCTGCGCCGCTCGCCGCTGCAGGCGGCGCTGCTCGTCGCCTACCCGATCCTGATCGCGGTGCTGGTCGGCTTCGCGATCTCGCGCTCGCCGGAGAAGCCCCGCGTGGCGCTGCTCAATGACGTTCCCAGCGACGCCCGAGTCACCGTGGGCACGCGGGAGCTGCCGAAAATCGGCGTCGACGACCGCATCTGCGCCCGGGTCGAGTGCGTCCACGTCAGCAGCCGCGCCGAGGCCGAAGACGAGGTGCGCTCGGGCAACGTCCTCGCGGCGCTGATCCTGCCCGCCGACCTGGTCGACCGGATCAACTCGCTCTCCACCCCGTTTCCGAAGACGCCGGCGGTCCAGGTGATGGTCAACGAAGAGGACCCGGTAAAGGCGCGCCTGGTCGACGACCGGATCGAAGCGCTGCTGACGCGGGCGAACCTCGTGATCGCGCGGCGGATCGCGACCGAAGGCGGTCGCTTCCTCGCCCTCGTCCTCAACGGCGGCGAGGTCCAGGTGCTCGGCCAGACGATCGAGATCCTCGGTCTGAGGAACACGGGGCACTTCCTCGAGAAGCTGCGCCCCGCGGTGCCGCCGGGAAAGCCGCGCGAATCCGTCGACGAAATGATCCGCTTCACCGCGCTCGCCCGCAACAACCTCGACTCGGCGGCGCCGCTGCTAACTCGGCTCACGCAGCCGATAGCCGTTCGCAAGCAGTCGGTGAGCGGCTCCTCCCCGCCCCTGGAAACGTTCGCGATCGCGGTCGCCGCGACCTTCACGCTGGCCTTCGTCGTCGTCCTCCTCGTCGCCGGCTCGTTGGCGCTGGAGCGGGAGGAGAACGCCTTCCCCCGCCTCACCCGCGGCCTGGTCTCGCGCTCGGGCCTGCTCCTCGAGAAGGTGGTGCTCGGCGTCGTCGCCGGCCTGGCCGTAACCGTGCTGATGCTCGCCGGCCTGGCCGTCTTCGTGCCCCTGCACTGGAGCCGCTTCGGTCTCTGGCTGCTGGCGATCCTCGTCGGAGGCGCGGCCCTCGGCGCCGCCGGGGCGGCCCTCGGCGCGGCGGCCCGCGAGGTGCGTGCGGTCTCGCTGCTCGCCTTCATGGTCACCCTGCCGATCGCCTTCCTCTCGCTGATCCCCTCTGGGACCCTCGCCCCGGACCTGCAGGACGTGGTCGACGTCGTCACCGCGCTCTTCCCCTTCAAGCCGGCGCTTCACGCGATGGAGTCGGCGCTCGACCCCGCCGGGCCTGGCCTCGGCACGGCGCTCGCGCACCTGGCGATCCTGGTTGCCGCCTACGGCGCGCTGGCGCGGTTGGCGCTGAGGCGTTTCGCGGCGACTTAAGGGGGGTCGGGGAAAGACGAGTCGTCAGGGGTGAAAGCTCGGTGCCGGACGGCGGCTGAGGAATCCGCTGCGCTCACGCGCTAACACCGGGTCGACGACGTTGGCTAGGACGAAGGACTCGATGTCCTCGTCGGGAGCGGTCAGGGCGCGGACGCGCTCCAGGGCCTCTGTCTCGACGAGCTCCGGCAGGGTGCGGGCGCTCGCCGGGACGGCGGCGAGGGCAGCCTCGCTGCCATCGAGCAGCAAGCAGCCGTGGCGGCTGAGGTAAGCGGTCAACTCCGTCAGCACATCCCCTCCATCGAGCCGGCACTCGACGTCTTGCACGAGGGCCGGCTCGTAGTTCGGCTCGGTCGCGGTGATCAGCTCGATTTGAGCCTCGGTCATGTAGACGACGTGCACCTCGACCGCCGTGCCGGGACTGCGTTGGAGCGTCGCCGGGATCGCACCGTAGGGAGAGATGTGAGCGGAGTAGACGACGTCGAAGCCGTGCAGGGTGGCCGGGACGACGAGGACCGGGTCGTGGCTGAGCGCCAGCTTGCGGGCGAGGACCCTCGGCGCGGCGTTGGAGCCGTAGGCGAGCAGCGGGATGCGCTCCTCGGGGTCGATCCCGACCTCCTCGGGGTCCATGGTCCGGTGTCCCAGCTGCGCGAACGGCCGGCTCGGCCGCTCGTATGGATAGGCCGCCGCGCGCCGCACCACGTCGCTCGTCTCGCTCAAGATCGCACTCGGCCGCAATATCGCAGATAGGGTCAGGACATGAGGGTGCTCTTCATCGGCGATGTCGTCGGCGGGCCGGGGCGGCGTGGGCTGGCCGCCGCGATGCCAGAGCTGCGCGAGCGCTACGCGCCAGAGCTGGTCGTCGTCAACGGCGAGAACTCGGCCGGCGGCATGGGGATCACGGAGAAGACGGCGAGGGCGCTATTCGAGGCGGGAGCCGGCGCGATCACCACCGGCAACCACGTCTACCGCCACCGCGAGGCCTACGAGTTCCTCGAACGTAGCGACCGCGTCGTGCGGCCGGCCAATTACCCGCACGCCAACCCCGGCCGCGGCTACACCGTGGTCGAGGCAGGCGGCAGGCGGGTCGGGGTGATCAACCTCAGCGGCGCGATCGGGCTCACGGTGGCCCGTTCTCCCTTCCACGAGGTCGACAGCATCCTCGAGAGGATCGAGTGCGACTTCGCGATCGTCGACTTCCACGCCGAAGTCTCGAGCGAGAAGGTCGCGATGGGCTGGCATCTCGACGGCCGCGTCGCCGCCGTGTTCGGGACCCACACTCACGTGCCGACCGCCGACGGACGCGTCCTGCCGCAGGGCACCGCCTTCGTCTCCGACGTCGGCATGACCGGCTCGCGCACCAGCGTCCTCGGCGTCAAGCCGGAGCTGATCCTGCGACGGATGATCACCCAGATGCCGGTCAAATTCGAGACGGCGGAGGAGGACGTGTGGGTGATGGGGGCGGTGGTCGATGTGAACGAGCGGGGGCTCGCCGACTCGTTCGAACAGGTGATGGTGCCTGCTCCTACGGGTCGACCTTGAAGGTTTAGGCCGTCGGGAGTGCCTCCTCAGAACGCTCGGCAGGAGCCTCGCTGGAGTGTTCTGAGGAGGCACTCCCGACGGCCATTCCTACGAGGAGGAGGGGGTAGAACCAGACTATGTACAGGTAGAACCAGTGGTGCATGGTCAGCTGTACTCCGATGAGGAGCGCTGCCCCCAGCGCTGCCACTTGGGAAAGCTTCTTCTCCTTGGGCCACCAGGCAAGCGCGATGGCGAGGCTTGCGACCGCAGCCATGATCGTTATCCGCAGGGGCTCCAGCCAATTGACTTGGCCCCAGATGCTGAAGGGTGAATCCCTGCCCGCCTGGTAGGCGACCGTGCGGTCGTAGACGGTGTGCAAGCCGGGATCTATCGCGGGCCAGACGAGCAGGACGATCGCTGTCAGTACGAAAGCGATGACAAACGTGACTCCCGCGGCTGGCGCCGTAGGGGGGCCCGGCCCCGAGGACGCTTTAGCGACCGCGGGGGGTGGGGGGTCCCCTGCGGCGACAGGACCCGTGGGCCGGTACGTAACCAGCATTGGCACCAACACCGCGGGCGCGAACTTCGCGAGGGTCGCGAGGGCGACCGTTACGCCTCGCGCGGCCGGACGAGCGAGGACGAGCAGCGTGCCCACCAACAGCATCGCTATAAGCGTGTCGTTGGAGTTCGAGAGCAGGGCGAAAGCCGTATACGGATAGGCGGCCCAGGCGAACCCGAGGGTCGCGGCGAGCTTGTTGCCGGCGGGGCCAGGGCGGATTCGCCGGCCTAGGAGCAGGAGCAGAGCGAAGGTCGCCAGGTCGAAGAAGACGGCGGCGCCGTGGGCGGCGGGGAGGTCGTTCCAGGTTCCCGACCAGGGCCAGATCCGCTCGAAGGGGACGTAGGCGAGGTAGTTGACCGGGCCGTAGGTGTCTCCCTGGGAGACGTCGTCGGGGAAGTTGCCGTAGATCGGCTCGCCGTGGACGATGCGGCTCGCGCCCACCTCGCTCGCGTAGCCGACATCGATCACCCCCGAATCGGCCATGTTCAGGCCGACCCGCAGCCCGAGCAGGAAGAGCGCCGCGATCAGCAGCCACGAGGCCGGCCAGACGGGGCGAAGCCCCTCTCGCCCACCGCGCGATCCGATCCAAAGCGCGCGGCCGAAGAGGTAGGCGAGCGGCACGTACTGCAGCGGGACCGAGACGCCGATCTCGGCCCGGTTGAAGAAGTAGTGCGAGACGCCGAAGGCGAGCAGGAAGAGCAAGTCGAGGTTCGCGACCCGTCGCGGGCGCCGCCAGTCCACCAGGCCGAGCAGGAAGATCGCGCAGAGGGGCAGGAACACGTACGGCGCGTTGAGCTTGTGGCCGAAGGCCCCCGAATAGCCGCGCGCCATCTTCCAGGCGACCTGGTGCCCGGTCCACGACTCGCGCACCTCGCCGCTGGCCGGGTCGACGACGACCAGGGCGACCTCCGTGTCGCCGGCGAACCAGGCCACCTCCCAGTTGCCGTCGACATGGCTGGCGCTGTGCGTGAGCTCTCCGTTCTTCTCGCGCTCCTTGGCGACGTTCGCGTCCCGAGAGGCGATCTGGACCGCCTGCGAGGCGTTCATCTCGGCGAGGGCGCGATTCGGGAGCAACAGGACGAGGAGGAGGGCCAAGAGCATCCAGCCCGCGAGAGGTGCTATTCGTCTCACCTCAGGCCGAAGTGCTCATACACGACCGGTGCAATGTCGCGGAGAGCCCACTGGGGGCGATCGATCGCGTCGTCAGGGCCGCAGCCGACGAAGAGGAGCGGGCCCAATGAATCGCCGGCATGCAGCGAGCCGTGGCTGCCGCCACCGGCATGGGAGACGCCGCCCCAGTCGACCGCCTCATAGCCAGGAGTGAGCGAGAGGACGAAGTCGCCGGCGTGGGGCGAGCTGAGGGCGGACCAGACGCGGGCCAGCGGGTCGGGGTAGGTATCGCTGGAGAGCGTGCCGTCCCCTACGGTCGCCTGCAGAGCGGCGAGGTCGCCCTCTACGGTCCAGCCCCCGCCCCGCTGGTCCGAGACCTCAGTGCCAGGTCGAAAGCGCAGGCTCACCTCCCGGCGTTCCACGACCGCCCAGGCGCCGGGGCCGGGCGCGCCGGGCTCGGCGCGGAGCAGCGGATCCCCGTCGGCCGTCTCCAGCCGGCAGACCAGGTCGACGCCTTCGATCGCGGTCAGGGCCTCGCGCACGGCTTCGGGATCGGGCTGCTCGGCCGCCGCCGGCAACAGGTAGACGTGGGCCGCCCGGGCCGTCGGGCTGACCGCCAACTGTGCTCGCTCGGGGTCGGACTCGGAGGGTTGCAGCACCGACCACTCGCGCGCGAGCAGGTCGCTCAGCGGCAGGCCGCGGTGGACCTCCGTCTGCGCATGGTCGGCGAGAACGATCAGGGCGTGACCGGCGAGGAAGCGATCGAGACCGCCTCCCGCCTCGACCACCTTGGCGAGACAGCCGTCGACCTTGGCGATCGACTCGATCGTCGCCTCCGGCCCGTAGCGGTGGGAATAATTGTCGTTGTCGGGCAGCGAGAGCAGCAGGAAGTCGAACTCGCCCGTCCTGACGAGCTCTGCCGCGCAGCAGGCCGAGTACTCGTCGCGCGCGCCTGGGATCGACGTCGCCTTGCAAGGCAGCTCGCGGCTCGAGTAGAGATCGCCGTAGAAGAGGTCGCGCGGGCCCCAGGTGTGGTGTCGGAACTTGAGTCGGGTGGCGTCGACCGCGCGGCGCAGCAGTCCCTCGAGCGAGACCTGGTGGCGGTGTCGGCCGCGGTAGATCAGGAACGGCGTGCAGGCGGTCCTCACCCCGAGGTCGTCAAGGCGCTCGAAAAGCGTCTCGACGCCCGGGTTGAGGTGGGAGAGGTTCATGTTGTAGACGAGGTCGTAGAGCGAGCGGAAGACGCCGAAGGCGCGGCTCGCCTCCAATGAGGAGCCGTACTCGACGTAGCGACGCTCCAAGCGGTGGTACCAGTCCATGCCGCCGATCCAGTGGCCGTCGGCGCCCGTGCCCGTGGCGATCTCGGCACAGGCGACCGGAGTCACCGAGGGAAAGCTGGAGACGCAGTCCTCGACCAGGGCCCCGCGCTCGATCAGCGCGGCGAGCGTCGGTGCCCTCCCCTCCTCCACCGCTCGCAGCAGCATGTCCGTCCGCAGCGAGTCGACGTAGGCGAGGATCAGGTTCTTAGCGTCCACCGTCGCCAATCATGCCTGGCAACCCCGCTCCGCCGGCGCGAGGTGGGTGAGGCCTATCGGGGGGTGGGGTTCCACTTGATCTTTTCGGTGGAGAGTGAGGAGGCTGGCGCCTCTTGCTCACGACGAAAAGACAAAACGTTCCACCCCCACCCCCCGATAGGCCTTATCCCCACGGCTGCTGGAGAAAGGACCTAGCGCAATACGCGCAGGCCGGCGTGCTTGCGCTGGGCGCGGCGGCGGCGCGAGAGGGTGAGCCAGAGCAGCGCGGCGGCCACCAGCAGCACCGCGGGCGCGATCAGGATCGAGATCGCGACGACCACGAGGGCGACGAGAGAGACTAGGAAGGCGAGCGCGCCCGAGCCGCTGCCCTCGCGCCTGCCGGCGCCACCGACCACGTCGCTGACCACGACGCAGGCGAAGACGGCGCCGATCGCGGCGAAGACGGCGCCGGCGATCAGCTCGACGTCGGCGGTTCCCGACAGCAGCGCGCCGAGCAGGAGCCCGATCGCGGCGGCGAGGATCGTCATCCGGCCGCGCGCCGAACCGTGCGTCCCGGTGGTCCCGGCGAGCATCCCGATCGCGATGCCGATGCCGAGCTCGAAGCAGATGCCCGCGAAAGATCCCACGCCGAAAACCTAGCTCCCTCGGCGCCACCTTGCCGATTCGGCACACTGTCGGCATGTCGGAGCCACCCCACCGCCGTCGCGCCCACGCCCGTGGCAGCGACCTGGAGCGCTACGCGGGCCTCTTCGCGGCGCGGACGCGGGTGATGCGCTCCTCGGCGATGCGCGACCTGATGGCGGTCACCGCGCGGCCCGAGGTGATCTCGCTTGCCGGCGGCCTGCCTGACACCTCGACCTTCCCGCCGCAGACGTTCGCCGCGCAGATGACCCGGATCGCGCAGGAGTCGGCTGCCGAGGCGCTCCAGTACGGCCCGACCGAGGGATTTCGCGAGACGGTCGACTGCATCGTCGAGGTGATGGGGGCGGAGGGCATGCTTCCCGACCCCGAGGACGTGATCGTCACCACCGGCGGCCAGCAGGCGATCGACCTGCTCTGCAAGACGCTGATCGACCCCGGCGACGCCGTGATCTGCGAGGCGCCCACCTACCCCGGCGCGATCCCGGTCTTCTGCAGCTATCAAGCCGACACGATCCAGGTCGAATGCGACGACGACGGGATGCGGATCGAGGAGCTGGAAGCTGTCCTCGATCGGCTCGACGGCGAAGGCCGCCGCCCGAAGTTCGTTTACTCCGTACCGACCTTCCAGAACCCCGCCGGAGTGACGATGTCGTTGGAGCGGCGTCGGCGCCTGGTCGAGCTGGCGCGGGCACGGGAAATGCTCGTCGTCGAGGACAACCCCTACGGTCTGCTCCGCTTCGGCGGCGAACCGCTACCGCCGCTCTACCAGCTCGACGGCGGCGACTTCGTCCTCTACATAGGCACCTTCTCCAAGATCCTCTCCCCCGGCATCAGGCTCGGCTGGATGGTGGCGCCGCCGCCCGTGATGGACAAGGTCGTGCTCGGCAAGCAGGCCTCCGACCTCTGCACCTCGACCCTGACCCAGTACTTCGTTCGCGAGTACTTCGCCGCCGGGCGCTGGCGCGAGTACGTCGAGAACGTGGCCGGGATCTACCGCTCACGCCGCGACGCGATGCTGGACGCGCTCGGCCGCCATTTTCCGGCGGCGGCGATCTGGACCGAGCCGCAGGGCGGCCTCTTCGTCTGGGCGACCCTCCCCCCCTACATCGACACGAGCGACCTGCTCGCCAAGGCGCTGCGCGAGGACGTCGCCTTCGTGCCCGGCCGGGCCGCCTACGTCGACGAGCGCGGCCGCTGCTCGATGCGGCTCAACTTCTCCGCCGGCGGGGAAGACGAGATCCGCGAGGGAATTCGTCGCATCGGCAAGGTCATCGCGGAGCAGGTGGAGCTATACGGCGCGTTGACCGGTGAGCAGGCCGTCGTCCCCGACCCTCGGCCCGTCGAGGGCGCTCCGAACGTAGTCCCGTTTAAGAAAGCGGAGGGCGAATGAAGGTCGCGGTGCTCAAGGGCGGGCGCTCGCTCGAGCGGGGCGTCTCGCTGCGCTCGGCGGCGCGGGTCGAAGACGCGCTTGGCCGGCTTGGCCACGAACCGCTGCCGCTCGAGGCCGAGGGCGACTTGGTCAAGCGCCTCGCTTCGGAGAAGCCGGACGTCGCCTTCGTCGCCATGCACGGCATCGGCGGCGAGGACGGCACCGTGCAGGAGCTGCTCGAAATACTCGACGTCCCCTTCACCGGACCGAGCGTCGCCGCCTGCGTGCGCTGCATCGACAAGTCGCTGAGCAAGCACGAGCTGCGCGCAGCGGGGGTCCCAACGCCTGACTGGTTCGCCTTCAACGAGACGGCGTTTCGCGAGCTCGGCGCGGCCGACGCCCTGCTCAGCCTCGAGCGCCGGCTCGGCTTCCCGCTGGTGGTCAAGCCCAGCCGGAGCGGGTCCGCGCTCGGCGTGAAGTTCGCCGAGAATCAGGAGGACGTGCCCGCGGCGCTGATCTCCGCCTTCAGCTACGACAGCCGGGTGCTGCTGGAGCGCTACGTCGCCGGGCGCGAGCTGGCGGTCAGCGTGCTCGGCGAGGAACCGCTGCCGGTGGTGGAGGCGATCCCGCTCTCAGGGCACGGCTATGACTTCGAAGCGCGCTACGAGATCGGCCGCACGTCCTTCGTCTGCCCTGCCCAGCTGACCGCCGCCGAGGAGGGGGCGGTCCGGGAGGCGGCCCTGGCCGCCTATGAGACGCTCGGCTGTTCGGGCTTCTCGCGGGTCGACCTGATCCTCGGCGAGGACGGGCCGCGGGTGCTGGAGGTCAACGCGATCCCGGGCCTGACCGATACCAGCCTCCTCCCCCAGGCCGCCGAGGCGGCGGGGATCTCGTTCGAGCAGTTGGTAGAGCGAATCCTCGACCTGGCCCTAGCCCCGGTCCGGGCCTGAGTCAGGAGTCCTCGCCTTTGGCGAAGTCCTCAGGCGAGACCTCGTCGAGGAACTCTTTGAATTTGTCGACGACCTCCTCGGTGTCCTCGACGTCGTGCTCGAACTCGATCGCCGACTCCTCGATCACGTCCTCGTCCGCGTAGATCGGCGCCGAGACGCGGACCGCGAGGGCGAGGGCGTCGGACGGGCGCGAGTCGATCTCCATCTCAGAGCCGTTGATCGAGACGGTGATCGAGGCGTAGAAGGTGTTGTCGCGCAGCTCGGTCACGGAGACCCGCTCGCACTTGGCGTCGAGCTGCTCGAGCACGTCGGAGAGCAGGTCGTGGGTCATCGGCCGCGGCGTCGAGGCGCCCTGCAGCTTCATCAGGATCGCCGCCGCCTCCGGGTGCCCGATCCAGATCGGCAGGAACTTGTTCCCGTCGACGGTCTTCAGCAGCACGATCGGCTGCTTGCCGACCATGTCGAAGCTGGCGCCA
>Ga0207677_10000430_pt1 | contig 28263 bp, 25 predicted proteins | sample KBSMisM42_FD_184311 | JGI IMG/M metagenome (GOLD analysis project Ga0207677, IMG submission 184311) | Miscanthus rhizosphere microbial communities from Kellogg Biological Station, Michigan, USA - KBS Miscanthus M4-2 (SPAdes) (version 2) | ecosystem: Host-associated > Plants > Roots >...
CCGTGCCCACGGAGGCAGGATGGTCCTCGTCAACCCTCTGAAGACCCAGGTCAGCCTCTCGTCCAGGCTCACCGGGGTTCGCTTCGCCGGCTCCCTTCGCCGCAGCGCGGGGGCGCCGGTCGCCGGGCAGACGATCACGGTCACCGAGAACTTTGCCGCCGGCTCCGACCAGCGGCAGCGGACCACCGATGTCCGCACCGCACCCGACGGCACCTTCTCGCTGCGGCTGAAGCCCGGGCCGAGCCGGGAGGTGACCGCGAGCTTCAGCGGCAACCGGCTGCTTACCCGCGCCGGCGGCCCGGTCGCCGAGCTGGTCGCGGCGACCGCGATCCGCTTCCACGCCTCGGCGGCGAGCGCGGCCGTCGGCGGCAGGCCGGTCGTGTTCAGCGGCAGGGTCGCCGCCGCAGGCGCCGGCCGGGCGGTCGCCGGGCTCCCGGTGGAGCTCCAGTTCCGGTACCCGGGCGCGGGCTGGAGCGAGTTCCGGACCGTCGAGGCCGACAGCCGGGGACGCTTCCGCTACGCCTACCGCTTCAGCGACGACGACAGCCGCGGCGTCCGCTTCCGCTTCCGCGCCCACGTAAAAGGCCGCGAGGGCTGGCCCTATGGGCCTGGCGCCTCGCGGCCTATGAGCGTCAGAGGACGCTGATGCTGCTTACCGCAGGGCGGTCAGCTGGCCACTGACGGTTCCGACCAGGTCCTGGGCGGTGCCGACGACGTTCTGGGCGCGGGAGGTCTGCTCCTCGACGGCCCTGCGGACGCGCTGCTCGACCTCGTTGCGGCGACTGCGGGCCTCGCGCTCGACCTGGGTGCGGGTCTTACGGGCCTCGGTGATCGCCTTGCGACGGGCGGTGGAGCCGCGACGCTCGGTCCGTTTCAGCGATTTGCGCAGGTTGCTGCGGTAGCTCTTGATCTGCCGCTCGGCCTTGCTGCGGTCGGTCCACGGCTCGACCAGATCGGAGACGCGGTCGCTGACGGTGAGGGCGGCGCCGACGGGGAGGTCGACGGCGGCCTCGACCACGGTCTGGACCTGATTTTTCTCGGCGACTGCAGTCTTGGTGGCGGCGCGTTTCGAAGCTTTGGCGGCTTTGGCGGCCGATTTTTTCGCTTCGGTGGTGGCGCGCTTCGCCTGGGTTTTGTCTTTGCTGCCGTTTTTGCTCGTTGCCATAAAGAAGAAACACCTCTTCAGTCTTGATTTGGGGGCTTGGGGAAGTGCCCGAGTGTAGCGAACGTAAGTTCGTGGGAACAGGTGTTTGTAAACCGCTTGGGAAGAAGGGTTACGCGGCTCCTGCCAGCTGGGCGGCGCGGACGGTGGCGAGGCCGTCCTCGTCGTTTGCGGCCGCCATCGGGTAGCGCGAGTCAAGGTCGAGCATCGCCTCCTCCAGCTCCCCCTCGCCGAAGGCGACGGCCCCGCCGGCCTCACGGGCGATCAGCTGGGCGGCGGCGGCGTCGACGGAGCGGCAGGAGCGCAGACTCAGCATCGCGTCGAAGCGGCCGGCGGCGACGTAGACGGCGCTGATCGCGATCGCGCCGACGACCCGCAGGCGGAAGACCTTCCCGCTCAGCGCCTCGAGGGCCGGCAGCGCCCACTCCGGCTCGGCCGACTCGACGCCAACGACCTCGAGCCGCTCGGCGGGGGCGGTCACCCGGACCGGCTCGCCGTTCAGCTCGGCGCCCTCGCCCCGGCGCGCCAGGAACTCCTCGTCGGCGCCGAAGTCGTGGACGAAGCCGAACTCGACGTCGGCCATCGAGGGACCGGAGGCGACGGCGATCGAGACGGCGAAGGAGGGGATCGTGCGGCGCGCGTTCAGCGAACCGTCGATCGGGTCGATCACGATCCGCGCCTCGCCGCCGGAGCCGAAAGAGACCTCGCCCCGCTCCTCGGAGACGGCGACGAAGGAGGCCCCTTCGGCCGCCAGGCGGTCGAGCTCGGCGAAGACGACGTCCTCGGCGCGGCGGTCGATCACGAGGGTGTGGTCGCCGCCCTCGCCGACCCCCTCGTAGACGGTCCGCTCCTCGCTCGTCCGCGCCTCCTCGAAGATCGGGCGCTGGGCGGCAACGATGCGGCGGCAGATCGCCGGCCAGTCGGCGGAGAGGACGTCCATCGAGCGGATGCTAGAGAGCGCTAGCTTTGGGCGGTGCGCGAGGATCGATCCATGACCGAAAGCGCCGCTCCGGAGCGCGAGCGCGCGGTCGCCCACGGCGAGGGCCCGCTGCTGATCGTCGGCCCGGCGGGCACCGGCAAGACCGAGCTCCTCGCCCATCGCCTGGCGCACCTGGTCAGCACCGGGGCCCAGCCTGAGAACGTCCTCATGATCGCCTCCCGCCAGGCGACCGCGGCGCGCCTGCGGGAGCGTTGCGAGGCGCTGCTCGAGGGCTCCTTCGAGGAGCTCTGGATCGGCAGCTGGGACGCGATCGGCGAGCGGCTCCTGCGCGAGTATCCCGAGGAGGCCGGGCTGGACCCGTTCTTCGACGTCCTCGGCCGCGCCGAGCGGCTGGCGATGCTGCTCGACCGCCTCGACGAGCTGCCGCTGCGCCGGCACGAGATCCGCGGCAACCCCGCCGGCCTGCTGGCCCGGCTGCTGGCCCGGATCGACCGGCTGAAGGCCGAGCGGACGGGGCCGACCACCCTCTCGGAGAAAGCGCAGGCCCGCGCGGAGGCCGCCACCGAAGAGGCGGAGCGGGAGGCGGCGCGGCGGGAGCTCGAGTTCGCCGAGCTCTACGCCCGCCACGACCGCATCCTCTCGGAGTCCGGCAGCCTCGACCGCGGCGACGTCTTCCTCGCCCTCGATTGCCTGCTGGTCGAGCGACCCGACGTGCGGCGGCGGATCGCCGAGAGCTTTCCCCACCTGATGGTCGACGAGCTCGAGGAGGCGACGGCGGCGCAGCTGGCGATCGCCGAGTCGCTCGCCACCGACAACCCGAACCAGGTCTTCGCCCTCGAGAGCGGCGAAACGGTGTCCGCGGCCGAGGGGTGGTTCGACGGGGTCCACCCCGAGGGCGAGCGCATCCTCCTGGAGCGGCGCTTTCGCGATCCCCGGCTCGGCTTCTGGCGCTGCACCAACGAGCGGGCCCAGGCGCAGGCGGTGGCGCGGGCGGTCGAGGATCTCGGCGCCGCCGGCACCGCCGCCGACCAGATCTGCGTCCTCGTCGCCGACCCGGCCAAGCAGGGCGGCGCCGTCGCCGCGGCGATGGAAGAGCGCGGGGTCCCCTTCCACCTCTCCGGGCCGACGGCGCTCTTCCAGCGGCCGGAGGTGCGCGACGCGATCGCCTGGCTGCGGGTGTTGGCCGACCCCGACGACTCCCCCGCGGCGGCGCGGGCGCTGACCCGGCCGCCGGTCGAGCTGCGCTCGGGCGACCTGGCGCGGCTGACGACGATCGCGCGGCGGCGCAAGCAGGACATGGTCGCCGCCTGCGAGGCGGCCCTCGACAGCCCCCAGTTCCAGCCCGAGGCGCGGGAGCGGATCCAGACCTTTCTCAAGCTCTACAACGGCGCCGCCGCGGTGATGGAGGAACGGCGGGCCGACGTCTTCGTCCGGCGCCTGATCGAGCAGGTCGGCCTGCGGCGCCAGCGCCTCTTCGCCGCCCAGCCGGAGGTCGCCGAGCGCCTGCTCGGGCTCTCGCAGCTGGCCGAGCTGGCGACCGCCTGGAGCCGGCGCGAACCGCACGGCTCGACCCGCGGCTTCGTCGCCTACCTCAGCGCCGTCGCCGAGGCCGGGACCGAAGCCGAGGAGGCCGAGCACCAGCGTTCCCCGGGTGCGGTCAACGTGATGGCCGCCGACGCGATCAAGGGCCTCGGCTTCGACCACGTCTTCGTCCTCGGCCTCGAGGAGGAGCGCGACTGGGAGCGGATCGGATCGCCCGCCCGTAGCGGCCTCGTGCTCTCCCGGCTGGAGCGCAGCCAGGGCGGCGAGGCGCCGCGTCCTTCCCGCTTCTACGAGCGTGCCCTGGCGGCGGCGGGCGGCGAGGAGGAGGCGCATGAGGAGGAGCTGTTCGGCCCCGCCGAGGGGCTGCACGCGACCTACCGGTCACTGCGCGAGCAGGTGCTGGAGGCCTCCTGGCGGGCCGGTCGCGAGCTCTCCGAGCCGCGCCTCGACACCGCGATCGACGTCAACCGGGCGATCGCCCGCTACCTCGAGCTGCTGAAGCTGGCGGCGCTGGCGCAGCGGCCCGGGGACGAGCCGACGGCGGAGGCGATCGAGGCGGTCAACGGGCTGCTGCGGCAGGTCGCGACCCCCGAGCAGCAGGCCGAGCTCGACGCCTCTTCGCTCGACGCCTACCTGCTCGACTCAGAGAGCGAGCGCGGCCGCCGCCTCGATCTCGTCGCCGCCCGCGAGGAGCCCTCGCTCGCCGCCTTCCTGCCGCGGCGCGGCGACGGCATGCTCAGCCTCTCGGCCTCCGACCTCTCGCTCTACCTCACCTGTCCGCTGAAGTACAAGTTCGCCCGGGTCTTCGGGATCCCGCAGGAGCCGACGATCAACCAGCGCTTCGGCATCCTCTTCCACAACGTCCTCGAACGCTTCCACAAGGAACCGCCGGAGGACCCCGAGGAAGGGCTGCGGGTGCTCAACCGCCTCTTCGAGTCCGGCTGGCGGCGGACCGGGTTCGGCTCCAGCGACGACGAGCTGCAGTTCCGCGACCGCGCCCGCGAGGCGCTGCGCCTCTACTGGGAAAACGAGCGCGAGTCCGACGGCGAACCCCTCTGGCTGGAGAAAAAGTTCGACTTCAAGGTCGGCGACCACCACGTCCGCGGCCGCGTCGACCGCGTCGACCGCCTCCCCGACGGCGACTACGAGCTGATCGACTACAAGACCGGCGAGCGCAAGACCGAGGAGGACCTCGACGACGACCTGCAGCTGGCGCTCTACCGGATGGCCGCGCGCGAGGCCTGGGGAATCCAGGCAAGCACCGGCAGCTACTACTACGTACTCGACGGCGACAAGGTGGCCGCCCCGACCAAGCCCGACGACGCCGAGCGAGTCGAGCGCACCGTCCTCCAGGTCGGCGAGGGAATCCTCAGCCAGGACTTCGAGCCCCGCCCCTCCCCCAGCGTCTGCAGCTGGTGCGATTACCGCTTGATCTGTCCGGCGGCGGAAGCTTGAGGGCGTCTAGATGAAAAAGGGCCGGCATCGCACCGGCCCTTCTGTCTCATCTACCTATTGTTTGGTCTCCCTACGAGTAGGCGATTCCGACCTGGGTGGTATGCCCCCCGTTCGAGTAAGCGCGGACTGTGCTGTTGCCGGTCCAAGTCAAATCGGAGTGTGTTTCACTATTCCCACATGGACCCCCCGTGCCGGTGTAATGCATGCCGGTAAGTGTGATGTCCAATGTGACATCCGTTTTACCGCCTCCCGTCACATTTGTCCCGACGACATGACCGCCCGTCGGTGTTTGTGAACCGATGAAGCGGGTACAGACGCTGACGCCAAAAGATGTCGGTGTGTATTCAATGTTTTTACCGGCAGAGCAGACGATATGGATGTCTGACGCGTGCCATGTAACTTCTCCGGCTTTTATTTTTGTCGGTGTTGTGAATTTATAGGTGCAGCCGCTTTGACTCCAATGCATCGTCACAAAGCCGAATGCCGAGCAGTTGCTGTAGGTAGCTTCATACGATGTTTCGTTTACGGTCGTGCCCGAACTCGATGCCTTGATGCTGGTCGTCGGGCACTGGGATGCGCCTGAGCTGGAGTCAAATTTCCAGAGACCTCCATCTTGGTCACCTGTGTAGAAGACCGTCCCGCCCCCTTCTACTGTGAGCGGATCTGCCGCGGCGACCTGGGCCGCGAGGGCGCTGAGGGCGAGGACAGCCGCGAGGGCGACGCCGAGCGCCTTTTTCCTGTGAATCATGGTTCTCCCTTGTGAGTGTGGATCGCACCGCCTATCGGGCACGTGCGGCTCGCCATGCGAGCTGCGCCTAGGACTACAGGGCCAGTCCCTGGTAACCAAAAAGAACCCTGAAGAAGTTCCGAGCGCGGGCACCCGTGCGAGCCAGCGAGCGAAAGGCCGTGCATATGGCGATGACCCATCGGCGCGTGCGCCCATCGAGAGGCCTTACAGACTGCTCTGTTTCTCCTCGTGGCGCGAGTGAGGGGCCGGTAACGTGCTGGCCCCTCACTTTCAGTTATCCACCTGCCTGCTTTACCGCTACGAGAATGTGATGCCGCGCGGGGAGCTGTGGCCTCCGTTGGAGTAGGCGCGAATCAGGCTGTTACCTTGCCAGTTCAGGTCAGTGTGTATTTCACTATTCCCGCAAACGCTACCGGTGCCAGTGTAGCGAAGGCCGGTCAGTGTAATTTCCCATGTGACAGCCATTTCGGTCCCACCGACGGTGACATTTTTCCCGACGACGTGCCCGCCCGCCGGTGTCTGTGAGCTGAGGAACCGGGTGCAGACGCTGGCGCCAAAAGTTGTCGGTGTGTATTCGATTTTCTTCCCGGCCGGGCAGACGATGTGGATGTCTGACGCGTGCCATGTAACTTCTCCGGCTTTGATTTTTGTCGGTGTTGTGAATGTGTAGGTACAGCCTTGGTCGAACCAATGCATGGTCGCGAAGCCGAACCCGGTACAGCCGCTGTACGTGTTCGACCACGTTGTCTCGCTCACGGTCGCACCTGACGACGATCCAAAGATGGATGACGTCGTGCATTTGGCTGCGAGGCCGCCGGCGTCTTTGAATTCCCAAGCACCGCTATCCTGATCGCCTGTGTAGAAGGTAGACCCGCTTTCGCCTCCGGTCACTGTGATCAGAGAAGCCGAGGCGACCTGGGCCGCGAGGGCGCTGAGAGCGAGGACCGCCGCGAGGGCGACGCCGAGCGCCTTGTATCTGCGCATCATGTTTCTCCTTGGTGAGTGTGTATCGCACCGCCCTATCGGCTAAGTGCGGCTCGCTACGCGAGCGCATCAAGACCTACCTGGCCGGCATCTGATGAGCAAAGAAGTGACGTAAAGAGGCTCCGAGCGCAGGCGCTCATGCGAGCCCGCAGGCGAAAGACCCTGCAAAGTAGCGATGGCCCATCGGCGCGTGCGCCTATCGAGAGGCTTTGCAGACTGCTCTGTCCCTCGTCCTAGCTCTTGTCGTCGCCGCGCTGCCTGAGGAAGCGCTGGAACTCGCGGGCGAGGGTGTCGGCGGAGGGGAGCTCGCCCTCCTCGTCGAGGAGGTCGGCCTGTTCGGCCTCGATCCGGGAGACCAGTTCCTCGATCTCCGGGTTGGCGGCGACGGCGCGGCCGATCTGCTCCTCGTAGTCGGCCGTTTCCTCCTCCAGCTCGGAGGCCTCGACGGCGATCCCGGTCAGGCCCTCGAGCCGGCGCAGCAGCGCCAGGGCGGCCTTCGGATTGGGGACAGCGGCGACATAGTGGGGCACGGCGGCCCAGAGCGAGGCCGAGTCGATCCCGCTCTGGCGGCAGAGGTCGTGGACGACGCCGACGATCCCGGTCGGGCCCTCGTAGTTGGAGCGCTCGAGTTCGAGCTCCTCGACCAGCTCGGCGCTGGAGGCGAGGCCGGTGATCGGCACCGGCAGCGTGTGGGAGACCTCGGCGATCAGGGCGCCGAGGGTGATCACCATCACCACCCCGAGGGTGTCGGCGACGGTCGCGATCGTCTCCGAGAAGGTGCGCCAGCGCAGGTTCGGCTCGGTCCCGTCGAGCAGGACGAGGTCGCGGTCGGCGCTGGGGATCTGGACCGCGTAGAGGTTGTTCTCGGGCCAGTCGATGCGGCGCGTCTGCCCTTCGTCCATGCTGATCGTCGGCCGGGTCGACTGGAAGTCGAAGTAGTCCTCCGGGTCGACGCTGGCGACTAACTCGGCGTCGAGCGAGGTGGCGACGGCACCGAGCGCGGTCGAGGCGGCCGCCGCGGCGTCGTTCCAGCCGCGGAACGCGCAGACCATGACCGGCGCGCGGAGGTGGGGCAGATCGCCTTCCCAGCTAAGTGAATCCACGCGTTTGAGCGTAGACGATGGGGATCGGCAGGCCGCTGATCAGACGGTCCGCGCGCGGCGGATCAGCTGGGCGGCCATGAACAGCGCCAGCGCCGCGAAGGAGAGCTGCAGGGCGCGCTCGGAGACGTGGTTGGCGGCGGTGACGCCGATCCACACCCCGAGCGGCGAGAGGGCGCCGACGATCAGCGCCTCGCGGAGGCGGACGTTGCCGTAGCCGTACTGGCGGTAGGAGCCGACGATCGCGACGATCACGATCATCAGCAGCGAGGTCGACTCCGCCTCCACCTGGGTGAGGCCGATGAAGATGGTCAGCGCCGGGACGAAGAGGACGCCGCCGCCGACCCCGACGAGGCCGCCGGTGAGGCCGCCGAAGAGGCAGATCAGCACCGCCGCCAGCTCGCTCATCGGGCCGGCTCGCTCACGAGAGGATCAGCTCCACGGCGATCGCGATCAGTAGGCCGGCGAAGAGGTAGGAGACGGTGCGCTGCGGGATCCGCTGCTGGATCGAGGTCCCGAGGAGCACTCCCAGGACCGCCGGGATCGAGAGCAGCAGGGCGGTGCCGACGTGGACGTTGCCGTAGATCCCGCCCTGCGCGATCGCACCGAGGAGGCCGATGAGGACGATCGCGGCGAGGCTGGTGCCGGTCGCCAGCCGCTCCCCGTAGGCGAACCAGAAGATCAGCAGCGGCACGATCACGGTTCCGCCCCCGACCCCGAAGAGGCCGCTGAAGACGCCGGCGAGGGTGCCGATCGCCGCCAGCTTCCAGATCGCGTGGTCCGGTGTCGCTGCGGCGGGCATTCTCGCGATACTAGAGCCGTGTCCCTCCAGTCCGAGAGCGAGGGCGGCGACTGGTCGGCCGCCCTGGAGCCGCTGCGCCGCGAGCCCGGGCGGGCGGCGATCCTCACCGACGTCGACGGGACCCTGGCGCCGATCGTCGAGCGGGCCGAGGACGCGGCGGTGCCGGCGCCGGCGCGCGAGGCACTGGCGGCGCTGAGCGAGCGCTACGCGCTGGTCGGCTGCATCTCGGGGAGGCGGGCGGCGGAGGCGCGGCGGCTGGTCGGCCTCGACACCCTCGCCTATGCCGGCAACCACGGGCTCGAGCTGCTGATGCCGGGTGACCTGGAGCCGCGAGCGGACCCCTCGGTCGCCGGCCGCGAGACCGAAGCGGCGGACTTCCTCGCCGCGCTCGACGGCGAGCGGCTGGGGGTGGGGTTGCGCCGGGAGGACAAGGGCCCGATCCAGGCCCTGCACTGGCGCGGCGCCGAGGACGAGGCGACAGCCGAGAGCCGCGCCCACGAGATCGCCAACGAGGCAGGGCGAGCGGGGTTGGAACCGCGCTGGGGACGCAAGGTGCTGGAGCTGCGGCCGGTCGGCGGCGGCGGTAAGGACGCCGCGGCTTCCTCCCTGCTCGCCGAGGACGGCCTCGACCGTGCCGTCTACGCCGGCGACGACCGCACCGACCTCGACGCCTTCCGCCGCCTGCGCCGGCTGCAGGAGGAGGGGCGGCTGAGCACCGCCGTCTGCGTCGGGGTGCTCTCGGCGGAGGCGCCGGCGGAGCTGCGGGAAGAGGCCGACGTGACGGTCCCGGGCCTCGACGGCTGGCTGGAGATCCTCGAGTGGCTGGCGGGATGAGGACGCCGATCGCCAGATGACCTACACCGACCTGCTCCGCGCCAGCGTCTTCGTCACCGCCGCCGAGGCGACCGTCCTCGGCGCGATCACCGCCGTCGTCGCCAACCGCGACGGTGACACGACGATCGCCCTCGCCGCCGCCGCCTGGTGGCTGATCGCGATGGCGATCGGCTTCTACCTCGCCCGGCCGCAGCGAGCAGCCGACGACGTTCGCGACGCCCTCGCCCGCGCCCGCACCGCCACCTCGCTGCCGGACCAGAACCCGGCCCGGATCGCCTTCTCCCGCCTCTGGCCGATCGGCCTCACCGCGGTCTTCGCCGGCGTCCTCGGCATCTTCTTCCCCGGCGTCGCCGCGGTCGGCGCCGGCTACGCCCTGATCGTCTCCCTCGCCTGGCACACCCGCGAGGCCGCGGTCCTCGGCGTCGAGGCCCGCGACGGGGTCAAGTTCTACGTCGTCCCCAACTCGGCGCTCCAACCGGTCGAGCTGGTGCGGGCGCCCGGGCTGCGCAGCGACGAGCTATTGACCTAGGTGCTCAACCCTTAAGCAGCTTCTTGAACTGCGACCAGCTGCGGGTGTTGGCGATGTCCTCGGCGGTGAGCCAGGCGCGGCGGGCGGTGGCGACGGCGTAGGACATGTTGTCGAGGGTGTCGACGCCGTGGGCGTCGGTGTTGAGGACGATCCTGACGCCGGCCCGGGCGGCGAGGCGGGCGTGGAGGTCGGAGAGGTCGCGCCGGTTGGGGTTGCCGTTGATCTCGATCATCGTGCCGGTGCGCGCGGCCGCCTCGGCCACCGCCTCGACGTCGATCCCGTAGGGCTCGCGGCGGCCGATCAGCCGCCCGGTGAGGTGGCCGATGCAGTCGACGTCGGGGTTCTCGATCGCGGCGAGGACGCGCTCGGTCATCGCCTTTTCGGAGACGTTGAAGGAGGTGTGGACGGAGGCGACGACCCAGTCGAGCGCGGCGACGAGGTCGTCGGGATAGTCGAGTGAGCCGTCGAGACCGATGTTGATCTCCGAGCCGGAGAGGAGGCGGAAGCCCTTCTTGCCGCTGCCCTTGTTCCAGGCGCGGATCTCCTCGATCCGCTCCCACAGCCGCTCGGCGGTGACGTGGTCGCCGAACCCGTGGCTGGCGGAGTGGTCGGTGATCGCCAGGTACCGGTAGCCCCGGTCGATCGCCGCCTCGGCCATCTCCCCGACGCTGTTGCGGCCGTCGGAGAGGGTGGTGTGGGAGTGGAGGTCACCCTTGATGTCGGCAAGCTCGACCAGATCCGGCAGCTTGCCTTCGCGCGCCGCCTTCAGCTCGCCGCGGCCCTCGCGCAGCTCCGGCTCGATGTAGGCGTAGCCGAGGTGCTCGTAGACCTCCGCCTCGGTCGCGCAGGTCCGGACGTCGCCGCTCTCGGTCTCGGTAATCCCGTGCTCGGAGACCGAGAGGCCGCGGCCGACCGCCTCTTCGCGCAGCTGCACGTTGTGGGCCTGGGAGCCGGTGAAGTGCTGCAGCAGGTTGCCGAAGGCGGCCGGCGGGACGATCCGCAGGTCGACCGAGACGCCGTTGTGGGTCTGGGCGTGGACGCCGTTCGCGGTCGGGTTCCCGGCGGCGGCGATCAGCGGGTGGCCGGCCAGGTACTCGGAGAGCGCGGCCGGCTCCTCAGCGGTGGCGATCAGGTCGATGTCCTTGCAGGTCTCGCCCCAGCGGCGGACCGAGCCGGCGACCTCGACCTGGTCGGAGGCCGGGTGGTCTCGGAGAGCCCCCGCCAGCTCCTCGGCGATCGGCTTCACCTTCGAGAGCAGGAGGCGGCCCGGCCCCTCGCCCGGCTCACCGAGGCGCTCCAGCGCCGCGAGGATGTTCTCCTCGGCTTTGGCGCCGAGACCTTTGACGTCGCGGATCTTTTCCCCCTCCGCCGCCTCTTTCAGGTCCTCCATCGAGGAGATCTCCAGCTCTTCGAAGAGGCGGCGGGCGGTTTTCGGGCCGACCCCGGGGACGCGGGTGACCTCGATCAGGGTCGGCGGGAACTTCGCCTTCAGCTTCACGGCGGCGGGGATCTCGCCGGTCTCGATCAGCGCGTCGATCTTTTCCGCCAGCGTCTTGCCGACGCCGGGGACCTCGGTCGCCCGCCCCTGCGCCGCCAGCTCGGCGACCGAGACGGGGCTCTCGCGGATCGCCTTGGCGGCGGTGCTGTAGGCGAGGACGCGGTATTTGACGGCCCCGTCGAGCTCGTAGAGGACTCCCAGTTCTTCCAGCGCGGCGGCGATCTCGGCGTTCGTCACGGAGGCAAGGAATAGCATCGCGGCGATGACCGAGTCCCCCGGCGGCCCCGCTTGGCTGGTCCTGCCGACCTACAACGAGGCCGCCAACCTCGAGCCGCTGGTCGAAGCCGCCCGCGCCAAGCTGCCGCCGAGCGCCCGGGTGCTGATCGTCGATGACACCTCCCCGGACGGGACCGGCGAGGTCGCCGACCGCCTCGCCGCGCGGCACGAGAACGTCGCCGTCCTGCACCGGCCGCGCAAGGAAGGGCTCGGCCCCGCCTACATCGCCGGCTTCCGCGAGGCGCTCGCGGGCGGCGCCGGGCTGGTGCTGGAGATGGACGCCGACTTCTCCCACGACCCGGCCTACCTGCCGCGGCTGCTGGAGGGGGCGAGGCGGGCCGACGTGGTGCTCGGCTCCCGCTACGTCGCCGGCGGCGGCGTCAGCGACTGGGGCCCGTTGCGGCGGGCGGTCAGCCGCGGCGGCAGCACCTACGCCCGCCTCGTCCTCGGCCTCGACGTCCGCGACCTCACCGGCGGCTTCAAGTGCTTCCGCCGCGAGGTCCTGGAGGCGATCGACCTCGATGCGATCAGCACCCGTGGCTACGCCTTCCAGGTCGAGATGACCTACCGCGCCGTCCGCCTCGGGTTTAAGGTTGTCGAGGTGCCGATCGTTTTCCGCGAGCGCCGGGTAGGGAGCTCGAAGATGGACCTCGGAATCGTCGCCGAGGCGGTCTGGCGCCTACCTTTACTGCGCCGCTATACTTTATGAAGTATTGAGCTGAAGACGAAACCGCGACCGGGAGACCGATACCAGTGACTGGCAAATTGACGGACGTGACCGACGCCACCTTCAAAGCCGACGTGCTCGACGCCGAGGGCCCTGTCCTCGTCGACTTCTGGGCACCCTGGTGCGGACCCTGCCGCGTCGTCCACCCGGTCCTCGAGGAGATCGACGCCGAGCGTGAGGACCTCAAGATCGTCTCCATCAACGTCGACGAGAACCAGCAGACGGCGGCCAACTACGAGGTCCTCTCGATCCCGACGATGATCCTCTTCAAGGACGGCGCGATCGCCAAGAAAGTGGTCGGGGCGATGCCCAAGCGCCGCCTCGAGGCCGAGCTGGAGCCGGCGCTCGCCTAACCGGGCGACGCCCCCTCCCATGCCGTTCGTTCACGTCCACTGGTACGAGGGCCGCTCCGACGAGCAGAAGGCGGAGATCGCCAAGCGGATCGAAGAGGCCCTCATCGAGGTTGCGGGTGTCTCGCCGGACCACTGCTGGGTGAAGTTCGACGACTCGAAGAAATCGGACTTCATCATCGGCGAGGCGCCGACGGACTGAGCCGCCTTTGGGGAGGGTGCCGGTGTCCCTCTCCGGAATTGACCTCCCCTCCGCTTCGCTTCGGGGAGAACCTGCTGCGCGCTCCGCGCGCAAACATCAGATTGCATATCGCCGAACATTCCTCCGAGGGACACCGACACCCTCCCCACAACCGTAGATCAGCAGACGCCGAACCCTGAGCCGTTAAATAAAAGCTGTCGCCAGGAGGGACGGGTGTCCCCTTCCCGACCGGCGTCCTGATTTTCGCCCCTCAAACTCGGCGAGAGACAGTGAGTTAACGGCGAAAATCCCAGGGAGGGAAGGGGACACCCGTCCCTCCCTACCGAACAAGCCCCCGATCAGACACGGCTGACGCCGATGCTGAGCTCGCGGCCGTCGATCTTGGCGGCGGTGCCGTCGCTGGTGCCGTCGTAGGTGACGGCGGTGGCTAGGACCTCGCCTGCGAGGTAGTCCTGGTGGGCCTGGGCGGCTGCGAGGAGGTCGGGGTCGCCGGTGAGGGTTAGGTCGATGCGGTCGGTGATCTCGAGGCCCGCGGCTTTGCGGGCGTTCTGGACGGCGTGGACGATCTCGCGGGCCAGGCCCTCGCGGCGGAGCTCGTCGTCCAGCTCCAGCTGGAGGGCGACGGCGTGGCCGGCCTCGGCCTCTACCTCGTAGCCCTCCAGGGGTTGGAGGGCGAGGGTGATGTCGTCGGGGCCGAGGCTGTGGTCGCTGCCGTCGATCGCGATTCCGATCTCGCCGCCCTCGGCGAGGACGGCGGCGACGTGGGCGGCGTCGAGCGCCTCGACCGCAGCGGCGACCTGCGGCATGTTCTTGCCGAAGCGGGGGCCGAGGGCGCGGTAGTTGGGCTTGGCGCTGTAGCTGACCAGCTCTGACTCGTCGGTGACGAAGTCGAGCTCCTTGACGTTGAGCTCGGCGGTGACGAGGGCGGCGCGGGCTTCGATCGCCGCGCGCTCGGCGTCGTTGGCGACGATCACGGCCCGGCGCAGCGGCTGGCGCACCTTCGCCTTCGCCTGGGCGCGGGCGGCGCGGCCGAGTTCGACCGTGAGCCGGACCGCCTCCATCCCCTGCTCGAGCCCGGGGTCGGCAAGGGACGCGTCCACCTCCGGGAAGTCGCGCAGGTGCACCGACTCGGTGGAGCCGCTGAGGTTGCGGTGGATCTCGTCGGCGAGGAAGGGAATGAACGGCGCCAGCATCGCGGTCGTCTCCAGCAGGCAGTGACGCAGGGTCGCAAAGGCGGCACGGTCGCCATCCCAGAAGCGGCGCCGCGAGAGCCGCACGTACCAGTTGGAGAGCTCCTCGACGTACTCGGCGATCGCCCGCCCGGCGGCGGTGCAGTCGTAATCGTCCATCCGCTCGCGCACGGTCGCCGCCGTCGCCTGCAGGCGGGACAGCGCCCAGCGGTCGAGGTCGTCGAGGTCGTTCGCCTGTTCCTTTTCGTTGCTATCGCCCGAAAAGGAACAGGCGAAATCCTCGGCGCTCAGGTTCTCGGCGTTCGCGTAGAGGACCCAGAAGGAGTAGGTGTTCCAGAGGGTGAGGAGGAACTGGCGGACCGACTCGCCGACCGTCTCGACGCTGAAGCGGTAGCCGGCCCAGGGCTGCTGGGCGGTCAGGTAGTACCAGCGGAAGGCGTCGGCGCCGTGGGTGTCGAGGACGTCCCAGGGGTCGACGACGTTGCCGCGGCTCTTCGACATCTTCTGCCCCTCGGGGTCGAAGATGAGGCCGAGGCAGACGCAGTTGCGGTAGCTGGAGGTGTCGAAGAGCAGGGTCGACTCCGCGAGCAGGGTGTAGAACCAGCCGCGGGTCTGGTCCTGGGCCTCGCAGATGTAGTCGGCCGGGAAGCGCTCCTCGAACTCCTCTTTGCCCTCGAACGGATAGTGGAACTGGGCGAAGGGCATCGCGCCGCTGTCGTACCAGGTGTCGATCACCGAGAGGACGCGGCGCATGACGCTGCCGCACTGCTCGCAGTCCATGGTGACGCCGTCGATGTAGGGGCGGTGGAGGTCGTCCGGGACCGCCTCGCGGGCGCGCTCGCGCAGCTCGGCGACCGAGCCGGCGCAGAAGCGGCCGTCGCAGTCTTCGCCGGTGCACTCCCAGATCGGCAGCGGCGTCCCCCAGTAGCGGTCGCGGGAGAGCGCCCAGTCGACGTTGTTCTCCAGCCATTTGCCGAAGCGGCCGTGCTTGATGTGCTCGGGGTGCCAGCCGATCTCCTCGTTGTTGGCGAGCAGCTGGTCGCGGGCCTGCGAAGTGGCGATGTACCAGCTCGACTTCGCGTAGTAGAGGAGCGGCGTGCCGCAGCGCCAGCAGTGCGGGTAGGCGTGCTCGTAGACCTGCTCGCGGAAGAGCAGGCCGCGGGAATCGAGGTCGGCGATCAGGGCGGCGGTGACCTCCGGGTCCTTGACGAACTTGCCCTCGAAGCCGGTTACGCGACGGTCGAATTTGCCGTCGAGGCCGACCGGGTTGTAGAGGGTGCCGGCGTCGGTCGGGTCGAACTGCCCTGCCGCCGCGGCGGCGGTGTAGTCGTCTTCGCCGAAGGCGGGCGCGATGTGGACGAGGCCGGTTCCGTCCTCGGTGGTGACGAAGTCGCCGGCGAGGACCTTGAAGGCGTTGGCGGGGCCGCCGTCCTCCAGAGCGAAGACCGGGCCGCGGTAGGCGCGGCCGACGAGATCGGTCCCCGGGAAGCGGTCGACGATCTCGGCCTCCTCCCCCAGCACCTTCTCGACCAGGGGCTCGGCGAGGATCAGCGTCTCCTCCCCCGCCCGCGCCCGCACGTAGGTCACCTCGGGCGCGACGGCGACGGCGACGTTGCCGGGCAGGGTCCAGGGGGTCGTCGTCCAGACCAGTATCGACTCGCCGCTCTCGCTCCCGTCCTCGCCCAACAGCGGGAAGCGCACATATATGGACGGGTCTTTGACGTCCTCGTAGCCCTGCGCCACCTCGTGCGAGGAGAGGGCGGTGCCGCAGCGGGGGCAGTAGGGGACGACCTTGTGGCCCTCGTAGAGGCGGCCGTCATCCCAGAGCTTGCGCAGTGACCACCAGACCGACTCGATGTAGTCGTCCTCGAGGGTGACGTAGGGGTCGTCGAGGTCGACCCAGAAGCCGATCCGCTCGGTCAGCTTGTTCCAGTCCTCGACGTACTCGAAGACCGATTCGCGGCAGCGCTGGTTGAACTCGGCGATCCCGAACTCCTCGATCTCCTGCTTGGAGGAGATGCCGAGCTGCTTTTCGACCTCGAGCTCGACCGGCAGCCCGTGGCAGTCCCAGCCCGCTTTACGGGGGACCCGGAACCCGCACATCATCTTGTAGCGGGGGTAGACGTCCTTGAAGACGCGGGCGAAGACGTGGTGGGAGCCAGGGCGGCCGTTGGCGGTCGGCGGGCCCTCGTAAAAGCTCCAGACCGGCGCCCCCTCGCGGGCGGCGAGCGAGCGGGCGAAGACGTCCTCCTCGCGCCAGCGCGCGAGCACGCGCTCCTCCAGCTCGGGGAAGGACTGCTTCGGGTCTACTGGTTCGAATCCGGGCACGAACTGCGGATTCTACGAGCGCCTCACCAGACGAGGACGAACTCGCTCGGGTCCTGCGGGTTGACGTAGGCCGGGAGGACCAGCCCCGGCTCCATCCGGGTGGCGGCGAAGACGGGCATGATCTCCCGCCGCTTCACCTCCCGGCTCCCCTGTCCCGGCACGTCTAGCTCCAGCCGCAGGCTCATCAGCGGCATCTCGTTGACGGTGGCGCTGCTGCCGGCCGAGAGCACGGTCGCGGTACCGCGCAGGCCCTGCTGGAAGATCCAGTCGTAGTGCGCGGCCTTTTTTTCCTGGCGTCGCGCGTACCAGAGGAGCCCGCCGGCGACGAGGACCCAGATCACCCCGATCGAGGCGAGGATCCCCGCCACTTCCCCCGGTACTCCGACCAGGATCGGGACGATCGCGAACGCCGCCCCGGCGAGGCCGAAGAAGGCGATCAACCCGATGCCGACCCTGTTGAGCTGCATCTACTCCTCACACTCCTCGCGGATCCGGGTGGCGACGTGGGCGGTCGCCTCGCAGAGGGCGGCGAGGCCGTCGGCGCCGGGGTCGTCGAGCTCGACGCTGCCGAGGACGGCGCCGTAGGCGAGCTCGAAGGAGAAGTCGGCGGGCGGCTTGGTCCCGAGCCAGTCGACGAAGCTCGGCGAGAACAGCTGCCGCAGCCACATCAGATCCTGGTAGGGGCTGGTGGCGACCTCGTAGCGCTCGTTCAGGGCCGTGCTCTCGGTCCAGAGCTTCGAGTGGCGCGCCTCGAAGCCGTAGAACTCGTCGTCGCGGGTGCTGCGGCCGCGGCGGATGCAGAAAACGCGCGGGGCGAAGGCGGTCGCGGCCGGGACCTCGGTGAGGGCGACGTGGAAGCGGAAGGTCTTGTTGCGCTTGTAGGCGAGCTGGCCGACGACGCCGCTGACGCCGTCGCCGAGCCGGCCGCGGAGCGCCGGCGCCAGCCCGTTGCCGAGCGCCTCGGAGAGGAGCGGCGTCAGCGGGCCGGGGGCGAAGCTCGGCAGCTGCTCGAGGCCGCGGTCGGCGGCGAGCTTCCCGTAGGCGGCCTGGACGTCGGACACGGGGGCAGCCTAGAGCGGCGGGCGGCGTGGAGGTGGATGCCGCCGGGGCGCTAGGGTGAGCCGCCGATGGAGCGCTACGACCTCAACGGCAAAGTCGCCCTGGTGACCGGCGCCGCCCGCGGGATCGGCTTCGAGACCGCGCGGCAGATGCACCTGCGCGGGGCCTCGGTCGCCGTCCTCGACCTCGACGCGACCGAGGCGCGCGAGGCGGCGGAGCGGATCGGGCCGCGGGCGATCGGGCTCGGCGGCGACGTCACCGACCAGAGCGCGCTGATGAACTCGGTCGCCGAGATCGTCGAAACGCTCGGCGGGATCGACGTCGCGGTGGCCAACGCGGGCATCGCCCAGAAACAGTTCGCGACCGTGCGCGGGATCTCCGGCGAGGAGTGGGAGCGCGTCTTCGAGGTCGACATGCTCGGCGTCTGGCGGACGGTGCGGGCGACGCTGCCGCAGATCGTCGAGCGCCGCGGCCAGATGGTCGTCGTCTCCTCCGTCTACGCCTTCGCCAACGGCTTCGGCAACAGCCCCTACGCGGTCGCCAAGGCCGGGGTCGAGTCGCTCGGTCGGGCGCTGCGGGTGGAGCTGAAGCCGCACGGCGCCAGCGCCAGCGTCGCCTATTTCGGCTGGGTCGACACCAAACTGGTGCAGGACGCCTTCGCCCAGGAGACCGCGCCACGGGTGCGGGAGCTGAGCCCCGAGTGGCTGCTGAAACGGATCACGCCCGAAGAGGCCGGCGCCGGGATGGTGCGCGGGATCGAGGAACGGGCGCCGCGGATCTTCGTCCCGAAATGGTGGCGCTACGTCTCCGCCCTGCGCGGCATCGTCAACCCCCTGCTCGACAAGCGGATGGAGAGCGACGAGAAAACGCGGGCGCTGGTCCGGGACATCGACGCGGCGAGCGTCGACGCGGTCAAAGCCCAGACTGACGGCTGAGCCGCTCCAGGAGGGACACGACCGACTCGTAGGGGGCACCGGTCGCACGGGTCATCGCGATCTCGCAGGTGCGGTTGGAGGAGAGGTAGGCGTCGAAGCTGCGGCCGGACAGCTCTTCGGCCTGTTGGCGCGTGGCCGAAGCGGTGAGCTCGGGGTGGGTGATGCCGCGGTCGCCGGCGAACGCGCAGCAGGTGGCGGAGGGGGCGACGTAGACGTCATCGGCGAGGGCGTTGGCGAGGATGCGGAGCGGATGCGCGAGCGCGAGGCGACGGGTGGCACAGGTGGGGTGAACGGTTGCGGATCCGACCTTGGAGTCGATCTCGAGGTTCGGCAGCAACCGCAGCGCCCACGCAACCGAATCGACGATCTCGATCTTCGAAAGCCTCTCGGCGTTCTCCTCCGTCAGCACACCGTCGGCGGGGTCGGCGGTAGCGCCCGTGCAGGAAGCAGCGTCAATCACGACCGGGAGCGCTCCTTCCCCACTCCAGCGCCAGAGCCGCTCCACCATCTCATTCGCCTTGTGCGCGTGCGCGGCGGCAAACCCTTTCGAGCTCCAAGGCAACCCACAACAACTCCCCGCCACATCCTCCGGCACCGCCACCGGCATCCCAGCCCGCGCCGAAACCGTCACAAGATCGTCAACGACAGATCGAGTCGGCACTTTTGCCCCGTATAGGTGCTTTTTTGCCGGCTCGATGGAGGACGGGCCGAATATGCGATTGGTGCAACTCGGCACGTACACCGCAGCGGCCTCGGATGGAGGAGAGGATGACCCTCTCCGGACCCTCCCCGCTGTTGTCCGGAGAGGGTCTTCCTCTCCTCCCCAGCGGGCTGCACCAGGCAACCCCTTCCCGCGCTTAGTCCGTCGAGCAATCGGCCCGCCGACCTTCAGCGCGACCCGCGACAACCTCTCGACCGCCCCCCAACGCTTCGCCGCCGCCAAAGCCGCCTTTTCCGCCCGCTCCCCATGCTGCGCCGTCCGCAGCTCCTTGACCATCTTCCCCGTGTCGATCCCCAACGGACAAGCGATCTCGCAGGACCCGTCGGTCGCACAGGTCTCCAGCGCGTCGTAGTCGTACTCCTCGAGCAGCGCCCGCTGGACCGGCGACCCCTCCTGCTGGCGCGCCATCTCCCGCCGCAGGACGATCCGCTGGCGCGGCGTCGTCGTCAGGTTGCGGCTCGGGCAGACCGGCTCGCAAAAACCGCACTCCACACAGGTGGTCGCCCCGCCCCAGTCCTCGATCGCCGGCGTCGTTTTCAGGTTGCGGAGGTGAACGCCGGGGTCGCGGCTGAGGAGAACGTTCGGTGAGAGGACGCCGTCGGGGTCGGCTAGCTGCTTCAGCCGCCACATCAGCTCGGTCGCCTTCTCCCCCCACTCGCGCTCCACATAAGGCGCCATGTTCACCCCGGTCCCGTGCTCGGCCTTCAGCGAGCCGTCGTACTTGCCGACGATCAGCTCGACGAGGCCGCCCATGAAGGCCTCGTAGCGCTCGAGGTCCTCCTGCTTGGCGAAGTCCGGGGTCAGCATGAAGTGGAGGTTCCCGGCCGAGGCGTGGCCGGCGACGCCGGCCAGGAAGCCGTGTTCGCCGAGCAGCGCCTGCAGGTCCTTGGCGCCTTCGGCGATCCGGGCCGGCGGCACGCAGACGTCCTCGACGATCAGCGCCGTCCCCTCCGGCCGCACCCGCCCGATCAGACCATGCAGGCCCTCGCGGACCCGCCAGGCAAGCTCGATCGCCTCCGGCTCGCGGGTGAAGTCGATCGGCCGGATCGTCTCGTGCGATCCGAGGATCGCCTCGGCCCGGAGGACCTGGGCGGCGAGGTCACCCTCGTCGGCACCGCCGAACTCGACCAGCAGCACCGCCGACTCCGGCGGCAGCTCTTTCCACTCCTGCGGCGCGCCGACCATGTTCCAGGCGGCGGTGATCAGCGCCGGCGCCACCATCAGCTCGACCGCCGTCGCGCCCGAGGCGACCAGATCCCCGACCGGCGCGATCGCCTCGTCGATGCCGGGGAAGTGGACCCAGGCGGTGGTCGTGACCGGCGGCACCGGCACCGTCTCGAAGACGACCTCGGCGATGAAGGCGAGGGTGCCCTCGGAGCCGACGAGGAGCCGGCGGAAAATCTCCAGCGACTCGTCGGCGTCGAGGAAGGCGCAGAGGCGGTACCCGGTCGTGTTCTTGATCTCGAACTTGCGGCGGATCCGCTCGGCCAGCTCGGCGTCGGCGCGGATCTCGTCCCGGATCGCCTCCAGCCCGGCGACCAACTCCGGCTCGGCGGCGGTGAAGCGCTCGGCGGCATCGGGCGCGCCGGTGTCGATCACGGTCCCCGACGGCAGGACGAAGGTCAACTCCCGCACCGTCGAGTAGGAGTCCTTGGTGACGCCGCAGCGCATCCCGCCGGAGTTGTTGGCGACGACGCCGCCGACCGTGCAGACGTCGGTGCTGGCCGGGTCGGGGCCGAGTTTGCGCCCGTGCGGGGCGAGGACGCGGTTGGCGTGGCCGAGGATCGTCCCCGGCTTCACCCGAGCGCGAGCGCCGTCCTCCTCGGGCCGGACCCCGCCCCAGTGCTTGCGGACGTCGACGAGGATGCCTTCGCTCTGGCCCTGGCCGTTGAGGCTGGTGCCGCCGGCGCGGAAGGTGACCGGAATCTCGCGCTCCCGACCGAAGCGCAGTACCTTCGCCACGTCGTCGGCGTCGTGCGCCTCAACCACCGCCCGCGGGAAGAGCCGGTAGGGGCTGGCGTCGGAGGCGTAGGCGACCAGATCGCTGACCCTGTGGAGGACGCGATCGGCGCTGAGCAGATCCTCGAGCTCCTCGCGCAACGCCAAGTCCATGCCGTCGGCCAACTCGTCTGGCGCCCGGTCGGGCGTGGGCTGGCTCGGCGGAGGCGGGACCGGCGATGAGAGCCGGGGGGATGTCCGCCGGACCCTCCCCGCTGTTGTCCGGCGGGCATCCCCCCGGCTCTCTCCAACCCGCGCCGACATTGCCTAAAAGAGGGACATCCCGGGTGCCACCGGGACTTCGACCAGCTCGGGCTGCGAGGAGGCGAGGGCGGAGGCGAGGGCGCCGGCGACCTCGTCGCGCCCGCTTGCCCGCTGCGACTTCACCCCGTAGCCCTCGGCGACCGCGGCGACGTTCAGCTTCGGCAGGTCGAGGCCGGGGGCGGCGTTCACCTGCTCGACTTCGGCGAACCACTTGAGGATCGCGTACTCCTCGTTCTGGAGGACGAGGAAGGTGACCGGCGCCTTGTAGGCGACGGCGCTCCAGAAGGCGGTGATCGCGTACTGGGCCGAGCCCTCGCCGAGGACGCAGACGACGGGACGGTCGGGCCGGGCCAGCTGCACCCCGACCGAGGCGGCGAGGCCGAAGCCGAGGCCGCCGCCGGCGCTGAAGTAGTAGCTGCCGGGCCGGGAGATGCGGAGCTGGTTGCGCAGGGCCAGGGTGCTGGAGGGGGACTCGAGGACGACGATCGCGTCCTCGGGCATCACCTCGGCAAGGGCGGTGTGGACGGTCGAGGCGTTGAGCGGGTCCTCGGCCGGGATTTCCTGCGGGCCGGGGTTCGGCTCCGGCGCCGGGCGCGAGGACTCCGGCACCGCCTCGACGAGCGCCGCCAGGGTGAGGCCGACGTCGGCGACGATCGCGTCGCCCATCGGCGCCCGCACCGCCTCGTCGTGGTCGCTGGTGATCGCGACCAGCTGCGCGCCCTCGGGCAGCAGCGGCCCGGGGATGTGCGGGTAGTACGGGAAGACCGAGCTGCCGACGACGACGATCAGGTCGTGGCCCTCGAGCGTCTGCCCGACCGGGCCGATCGCCGGCGGCAGGACGCCGCGGAAGTTGGGGTGGTTCTCCGGGAAGCCGAGGCGGACGCCGCCGGTCGCCGGCGAGGCCCAGACCGGGAGGCGCTGGCGCTCGGCGAGCGCGATCGCGGTGTCCCAGGCTCCCGCCGTGTCGATGTCCGGTCCGGCGACGAGGACGGGGTTGCTCGCCGCGTCGAGGCGCGCGGCGAGCGCCCGCACCGCCTCCGGTTCGGCGACGGCGCGGCCGTCGACCTTGCGGGCGATCGCCGCCTTCGCGTCGGCCTCGTCGACCTCGGCGTACCAGTCGTCCATCGGCAGCGAGACGAAGACGGGACCGCGGGGCGCCAGGCCGGCGAGGTGGGCGCCATGGGCGAGCGCCAGCGGCACGTCCTCGGCCCGCGGCGGCTCGAAGCTCCACTTGACCAGCGGGTGCGGCATCCGGGTCGCGTCGCGGTTGGTGAGGTTGGCCTGCAGGGTGATCTGAGCGCGCGCCTGCTGTCCGGCGGTGATCAGCAGCGGCGAGTGGTTGGCCTGGGCGTTGAAGATCGCCCCCATCGCGTTGCCGACCCCCGGCGCCGTGTGCAGGTTGGCGACCGTCGTCTTCCCCGAGGCCTGCGCGTAGCCGTCGGCCATCCCGACGACGACCGCCTCCTGCAGGCCGAGGACGTAGCGGAAGTCCGAGGGGAAGTCGGCGAGCATCGGCAGCTCGGTCGAGCCCGGGTTGCCGAACATCGTCGTCATCCCGTGGGCGCGGAACAGGTCAAAGGCGGCTTCGCGAACGGTCGGCACGAATCGAACCCTATCCGCCCGTGTTGGATCACCCAATGCTCAGGAGAACTCTTAAGCAGGATTCAAGGAACGGGCGTCGTAGCGCCGATAAGGCGGGAGTGAGCCACCGTCTCCTCGCCAGCGCCTGGACCCGCACCCTCGCCGTCTTCCTCGCCTCCCTCGCGCCGCTGTTCGCTGTCTGCGCCTACGCGGAGGCGGCGGCGCCTCCGACGACCCGGATCGTCTACGCGGCGGGCAAGATCGTCCCGATCCCGGCCTCGATCCCCCACGAAGAAGGCGACATGGTCGACCAGCGGATCATCCCCAACCTGCGCTGGATCGCCGCCCGGTTCCCGATCTACATCACCGACGGCTACTCCGGCCCGCTGCCCAACGGCGAACACGCCGGCTGCAACAACTGCCACGTCAAAAACTCCGACCACTACAACGGCCTCGCCGTCGACATCGTCCCGCTCACCCCGAGCTCCAAATGCGACGCCAACTGGACCGGGATCACCCGCCTCGCCCTCTTCGCCGAGCCCGAACAGAACAAACCGCGGCCACCCTTCCGCTGGGTCGGCTACGACGGCGATGCCGGCCACGGCTGCGGCAACCACCTCCACCTCTCCTGGAACCACGCGATCGCACCGATGTTCCAGCTCGCCGAATGGGTCGAAGTGATGGCCGTCAACTTCACCGGCGTCAAACCGAGCGCCAAGAAGAAACCGAAGTCGGCACCGCGGGCCCCGGCCGGACCTCCCGGCGGCATCGCCCAGATGTCCACCGGCGGCGTCTCCGCCCGCCCGCACGGCGACTAGAAGAGATCGGCCGATCCATAGGATGCGGCGGTGCGCGTCTTCGCCGCCACCGCCTTCCTGATCCTGATCGCCCTCTTCGTCGGCTGCGGCAGCGCCGACGACTCGACGCCCGTCGCCTGCCTGGAAGGCGCCGAGGCCTACGAACGGGCGCTGAGCGCAGCGCCCGATGAAGTCCTGCTCGAAGGCGAGACGCTGATCAGCGAATGCCTCACCCGCAACCAGTCCGGCGGCGACATCACCCGGGTCGGCGAAGCGCTGATCGAGACGGCGACCGCCCTCAACGCCGAGGCGCGGGCGAAGCCCGGCGGCGCCGCCAACCTCCAACTCGGCTACCTGTTGGGCGCGGTGGAGCGCGGGGCCGAAGAGAGCGAAGGGATCCACGCCGACCTCGTCCGCCGGCTGGTCGTCGCCGCCCGCTACGTGCCGGGCAAGCAGACGCAGCCGCCGGGGTTCTACCGCGCATATCGAAGCGGATACGCTGCCGGTCAGAAAACTGGTTGAACCAAACGGCTGTGAAAACCAAGCAGATCAAGGACGCAGGGAGCGTGGCGTGCTCTGCACGCGAGCGACCGAGGACGCCGATATGCGCCGGTTTGCAGCAGCCGCGAGTGAGGAGATAAATGCCTGAGCAGCTCTGGGGTGGCGAGACCACCAAGGCCGTTGACAACTTCCCCGTATCCGGCGAGCGGGTGCCGGTGCCGGTGGTGCGCTGGCTGGGCCGGATCAAGGGCGCGGCGGCGGAGGCCAACGGCGCCCTCGGCCTGCTCGACGGCGACCTCGCGGAGCGGATCGCCGCGGCCGGCGAGGCGATTGCGAGCGGCGAACACGACGACCAGTTCCCGGTCGACGTCTTCCAGACCGGCTCCGGCACCTCCTCGAACATGAACGCCAACGAGGTGATCGCCAACCTCGCCGGCGACGGGGCCCATGCCAACGACCACGTCAACATGGGCCAGTCCTCCAACGACGTCTTCCCCTCCGCCGTCCACCTGGCGGCGCTCGACGAGGTCACCCACGACCTGCTGCCGGCGATGGGCGCGCTCGAGGCCGCCCTGGCGGAGAAAGCGAAGCAGTTCGCCGACGTCGTCAAGGCCGGCCGCACCCACCTGATGGACGCGGTCCCGGTGACCTCGTCGAGGGAGTTCGGCGGCTACGCCGCCCAGGTCCGGCTCGGGGTGCAGCGGGTCGAGGGGACGCTGCGGCGGGTCGGCCAGATCCCGCTCGGCGGCACCGCTACCGGCACCGGCCTCAACACCCACCCGGAGTTCGCCGCCAAGGTGCGCGAGAAGCTCGCCGCCGACACCGGCCTGGAGATCTCCGGGCCGCTCGACGCCTTCGAGGCGCAGGGCAACCGCGACGCCCTGGTCGAGCTCTCGGGCGCGCTCAAGGTCTACGCCGTCTCGCTCAACAAGATCGCCAACGACCTGGCGCTGATGGGCTCCGGCCCCCGCGCCGGTCTCGCCGAGCTGCGCCTGCCGGAGCTGCAGAAGGGCTCCTCGATCATGCCCGGCAAGGTCAACCCGGTGATCCCCGAGGTCGTGATCCAGGTCGCCGCCCAGGTGGTCGGCAACGACGCCGCGATCACCCTCGCCGGCAGCCAGGGCCAGTTCGAGCTCAACGTCCGCGTCCCCCTGATCGCCCGCAACCTCCTCGACTCGATCAAGCTGCTGACCAGCGCCTCACGCCTCCTCAACGAGAAATGCGTCGCCGGGGTCGAGGCGAACGAGGAGATGACCAACCGTCACGCCGAGGCAACCCTGGCGACCGCCACCGCACTCAACCCCCATATCGGCTACGACCGGGCCGCGGACATCGTCAAGGCTGCCGCCGAGTCAGGGCGCTCTCTGCGCGAGGTCGCGCTGGAGCAAGGTGTCGAGCCCTCGGTGCTCGAGGAGGCGCTGGACCACCGCCGCATGGCACGGCCGCACGAGTAGAGAAATTAGACTCTTAAAGTCGGAGTTTTTGTACTCTAGATAGTGGAGAAATGATACTCTAAGTCCGCTGATGCCTTATCTGAAGCGGATTCTGGATAAAGAGCTGGATGAGCTGCAGGCGTCGCTTCCGGCGATTGCGCTCGAGGGGCCGAAAGCGGTCGGAAAGACCGAGACCGCCTCGCGCCGGGCGGCGACGGTGCAAACTCTCGACGATCCGGCGCGGCTGGCCCTGGCAGAGGCCGACCCGAAGCGTCTGCTCGAAGCGGACCCGCCGATCCTGATCGACGAGTGGCAGCGACTGCCGGAGATCTGGGACCTGGTGCGCCGGGCCGTCGACTCCGAGGCAACCCCCGGCCGTTACCTGCTCACCGGCTCTTCCTCTCCCGACGGGACCGGAACCCACTCCGGCGCCGGCCGCATCGCAAGCATCCGCATGCGCCCGATGTCCCTGATCGAGCGCACGGGAAGCAGCGGCTCGGTCAGCCTCCGGGAGCTCTTGGAGGGCGAGAGGCCGAAGCTGTCCGGCGAGAGCGAGATGGGGCTCGAGGGGTACGCGAACGAGATCCTCGCTTCGGGGTTCCCGGCGCTGCGGGACCTCTCCGACCGAGCGCTGCGGACGCAGCTCGACGGCTACATCGCTCGCATCGTCGACAGGGACTTTCCGGAGCTCGGCCACCGGGTCCGAAACCCCTCGGGCCTGCGACGCTGGATGACCGCCTACGCGGCGGCCTCCTCGACCGCGACGAGCTTCGAGAAGATCCGCGACGCCGCCACCGGTGGAGAAGGGGAGAAGCTCTCCAACAGCGCGGCGAGGCCCTATCGCGACGCGCTGGAACGACTTTGGATCCTCGACCCGGTGCCGGCCTGGCAACCGACCCTGCGCCCGCTCTCGAAACTGACCGCGGCGCCGAAGCACCATCTGGCCGACCCGGCTCTCGCCGCGCGGCTGCTCGGCGCCGACGTCTCCTCCCTGCTCGACGGCAAGCCCCTCGGCCCACCCGTACCGCGGGACGGATCTCTACTGGGAGCGCTCTTCGAGTCCCTCGTCACCCTCTGCGTCCGCGTCTACGCCCAGGACGCCGAGGCCACCGTGGGACATATGCGGACCTTCGCGGGGGAACACGAGGTGGATCTCATTGTCCGCCGCGGCGACGGTCGGGTCGTCGCGATCGAGGTCAAGCTGGCGCCGACCGTCGACGACGGCGACGTTCGGCAACTGCGGTGGCTCGGGGAGCGGATCGGCGACGAGCTCCTGGATTCCCTGGTCATCACCACCGGCACTGCCGCCTACCGCCGCTCCGACGGCATCGGGGTCGTTCCCGCCGCGCTGCTCGGGCCGTGAGGACCGAGGCCCGCTAGCGCGGGTCGGGGAGGAGCAACTCTACGTTGCGGTCTTTCGGCAGGCCTTCGCCTAGCGGGGCGCCGGACTGGAAGTCGTTGAAGGACATGGTCCTTGCGGCGGACGCCAGGTCGTTGAAGTCCATGGAGGAAGCAGGCGTGCCGGGGGCCGGGGCTGCTGCCTGGCCGACGTGGTCGAGGATCGTGCCGAAGATCGAAAGGGTGCCGTCGTGGTTGTCGAAGACCTCGAGGAGGCGGCTCTGCTGGGGCCAGTCGGCCTCGGCCGCTACGCGGATGCTCCAGAAGCCGCCGGGGCCGCTCGGGCTCGGGAAGGCGTCGATGACGTTGTCGTGGGAGTGACCGGCGACCCAGGCGATCGCGTTCGGGTATTCGTGCAGGAGGTTGACGAGGTCGGACTCGAGGTGGATCGGGAACGAGAGGCGCGGGTCGAGGTCGCAGCCGGGGTTGATGTCGTGCCCGTGGGAGTCGTTGACCGTGCAGGGCGGCGCCAGCTCGTCGGGGATGTCGGCGACGAGGCTCTCCGGAGCGTGGTGGCTGAAGAGGACGACCAGTTGGTCGGCCGCCGTCGCCGCCTGCAGCTGCGAGCGCAGCCATTTGAACTGGGGGTCGTCGACGTTGCCGTCCGAGGTCGATTTACCGGTCGGGGTGAGGATCGTCCCGGCCTCGGCGACGGTGTCGAGGGCGATGAACTTCATCCCGGGCGTCGGGCTCCAGGCGTAGTAGCCGGCGGCGCCTTTGGAGGCGGTCTCCTGGGCGGCGTCGATGAGGCCGAAACCGTGGCCGTCTTTCTGTTTGCCGGCCTTGAAGACGTCCTTGTACTGCTTCTTGGAGACGAAGCGGCGGTTCGGGTCGCCGGGGACGAGGATCGTGTTCTGCGGGCTGGTCAGGAACGAGGAGAGCAGCCGCACCGGGTCGAACAGCGATTCC
>Ga0207677_10000433_pt1 | contig 28244 bp, 28 predicted proteins | sample KBSMisM42_FD_184311 | JGI IMG/M metagenome (GOLD analysis project Ga0207677, IMG submission 184311) | Miscanthus rhizosphere microbial communities from Kellogg Biological Station, Michigan, USA - KBS Miscanthus M4-2 (SPAdes) (version 2) | ecosystem: Host-associated > Plants > Roots >...
CGCTGCATGTCGAAGCGGATTCGGCGTCGCTGGCCGCGGCGATGACGCGCATCGCGTCCGACGAATCGCTGCGCTCAGCGCTCGCGTCGCGCGGCATCGCGCGCGCGAACGAGTTCACGTGGACGCGCTGCGCGGAGCTCACGCGCGTCGCGTATCGCACGTCCATCGCGCGCTGAAATCGCCCGAATCCGTGGAACGGACGTGGAACAAAGCGTCTCGATTACGATTTTCATAAACAATTGCTTGACAATATGACTTAACGATCGCATATTAACGATCAAGTTAAAACGATGATCGCCACGAACTGGACAAACAACCTCGAAGCTCCGGTGAATGTTGAAGGTCGTCGTCCCTCCCATCCCTGCCGCAACCCACACGCGAAAGTAAGTTTGCCGGAGAGATCCGGCGTTTTTTGCCAAGTAGGCGCGACCGTGAGGTCCCGTACGGCATGAAAGGTGGTGAGCTTAATGGCCGCAAAGAAAAAGGCTGCAGCTAAGAAGTCAGCGAAGAAGTCGTCGAAGAAGAAGTAAGCATCATCATCGACTTTTGGGGAGTCGTAACTGCGAGGGGCCTTCGGGCCCCTCGTTTTTTTCGATAACCTTTTCGCCGCGCAGCCGTTCTCACACCCGGAGGACGCACCGATGCGCAAACGACTCTTCATTTCTCTGGCGCTGCTGCTCGCAGCCGGCGCCGCGCTGGCCAACGACGAGGTCGCGCACCCGTTTTCCTCGGCGGTCATGACGCGCGGACGCGTGCATCGCGTGGTCATCGACATTCCGGCCGGCGAGGTGCGCGTCCGCAATGGCGCCGGCGACCGCATCGCCGTCAGCGGCACGGCCGAGCGCCATTTCGATGGACACAAAAGCCGCCCGAAAGAGCAGCAGATCGTCGACGACATCTCCGCCGAGGTGGTGGTGAATGGCGACGAAGCGATCGTGCGGCGCAGGTTCGGGCCGAACGCGCAGAGATGGAGCGCGAGGAGCTTTCATTCGTCCGTCGATCTGACCGTCGAATTGCCGATCGGGGTCGACGTCGAAATCGACACGCGCTACGGCGCGGTCAACATCGACGGCGCATTCGGCAGCATCGACACCGATCTCCGCGCCGGCGAAGTGCATGTCCGCACGCCGCGCGTGAACGTGCGCGACCTGACCGCGTCGGTGTCGATCGGCGAGGTGCACACCTATTTTGGCGATCGCTACATCGAGAACGAAGGTGTCTTCCCGCGTGTGGCGCGCTTCCACAACGCGAATGGCCGGTCAGATGTGAATGTGCGCTCGACATTCGGCGAAGTGCACGTGACGCTGACGAATTGACAGCTATCTACTGCGCGCGGGCGTCGCCGGCTTCGTACTTCCACGGGGTCATGGCGTGCGCGCCTTCGGCGAATCGGGTGTCGACGAAGTCTTCGAAGGGGATGGAGTGATCGAGGACGCCGGTCTGCACCATGAGGTTGACGATCGTCTCGAAGTCGGCGCGGCGTGGAGAGAGCGGCTCGTATTTGACGCGGTCGATCGGATTGGTCAGAGCCCAGCGCAAGAGCTTGGGGTCCTGGTGGTAGTAGAAGCGGCCGACGAAATCGGCGGCGTGCAGGCGGTGGTTTCGGGCGCGCTCCTTTTCGTCCAGCCACATTCCGGAACGGGCGATGCCGTCGACGATCGTCTGCACGGCTTCGGGACGCTTGTCGATCACGTCCTGCCTGACGACCAGAACGCAGGAGATGTAGTCAGGCCAGTACTGCCGGGCGTGAAAGAGGACGCGGCCGAAGCCGGCGATCTCGGCCTGCGAGGGGTACGGCTCGCCCATGGAGAAGGCGTCGATGGCGCTCGCCGCCAATGCGCCGGCGACGTCGGGCGGAGCCATCTCCACCATGCGCACATCCTTTTTCGCATCCATCCCGTTGGCCTGCAGCGCGCGGAAGACGATCAGGCGCTCGTCGGAGAAGCGGCTGGGGATGGCGATGATGCGGCCGCGCAGATCGGACACACGATGCACAGGGCCGTCGCTGCGGACGACCACGGCCGATCCGTAACGGTGGCCGAGGTAAACGATCTTCACCGGAACGCCCTGAGCCCGCAGGGCGATTGCCATCGGCGCGACCATGAACGCCGCCTGCATCTTGTTGGACATCAGCGCTTCTTTGATTTCAGGAAAGCCCTGAAACAAGCGCGGGATGAAGATCTGTCCGGACTGCGAGTAGGCGGAGATGTAGTCGGTGACCGGGCAAGCGAGATGTCACGTTACGGGAATGTACGCGACGTTGAGCTTGCGGTCTGCTTCGGGCAACCGGTCGTTCATCAGCACCTGCCAGTTCACGTTGAGCGCGAAATGCGCCGCGGTGATGACGAGGATCCAGGCGGTGATGGCGAGGGTTAGTTTTTTGATTCTGGGCCTCCTTTCTGAGAATGGCTGTCGGCTGTCGGCTGTCGGGAAAGTCAAAAGCCAGGAGTCCCGACGGCCGACAGCCGACGGCCAGCGAACTAATCACTAATCCACACTTCCACTTTCCGGATGGCGGTATCGAGCAGCAATCCGATCAATCCGATCATGAGCATGCCGGCCACGACGAGGTCGTAGCGTTTGCCGGCGTTTCTCGCGTCGATGATGAGGTATCCGAGTCCGGAGTCGACGGCGATCATTTCGGCGGCGACGAGGACGACCCAGGCGATGCCGAAGGCGAGGCGCAGGCCGACGATGATGCGCGGCAGGACGGCGGGGATCATGACGCGGCGCATCAGTTGCGGCGTGCTCAGTCCGAAGTTGCGGCCGGCCTGGAGATACATCGGGGGGACGTTGCGGACGCCGTTCATGGCCGCGACGATGATCGGAAAAAGCGAGGCCAGGAAGATGAGGAAGATCGGCGCGGCGTTGCTGACGCCGAACCAGATCACGGCCAGCGGCATCCACGCCAGCGGCGAGATGGGACGGAGCATCTGGATCAGCGGATTGATCGCTCGGGCTAACGGCGCGTACCAGCCGAGGAGAAAGCCGAGCGGGATGCCGATGAGGATGGCGGCGAAGTAGCCGGCGAAAACGCGCGTGAGGGAATCGGCGATGTAGTGCCAGAGGAGGCTCTTTTCGGCGAGGGTGGCGATGGCTTTGGCTACGGCGGCGGGGGTGGGGAAGATCTTCGTGCCGGAGGCTTTCACGGCGATCGACCAGATGATGATTCCGACCGCGGCGGTGATGAGGGGCATTAAAAAGCGTTGAAACCACAGAGGCACAGAGGACACAGAGAGAGATCCCTCTGTGTTCTCTGTGTCTCTGTGGTGATCACGGTTTTTCATACCTGATGCGCGAGCCCGATCTCGCCAAAAATCAGATCCCGGAGTTCGATGTACCGACGCGATGACAGATCGCGTGGATGCGGAATGTCGATGTCCACCACCCGCCGAATCCTCCCCGGCCGCGCGCTCATGACCACGACGCGATCCGCGAGCTGCACCGACTCTTCGATGTCGTGCGTGACGAAGAGAACGGTCTTTCGTTCGGCGCGCCAGATGCGAAGAAGCTCGCTGCGCATCTGCAGGCGGGTGATCGAGTCGAGCGCGCCGAACGGCTCGTCGAGGAAGAGGACGTCGGGATTCACGGCCAGGGCGCGGGCCACTTCGACGCGTTGCTTCATGCCGCCGGAGAGCTCGCGCGGGTACGATTTCTCGAATCCCTTGAGGCCGACCAGGTCGATGTATTGCGCGACTCTCGCTTCGCGGCCGGCTTCGTCCATGTCGAAAAGGCCGAAGCCGATGTTGCCTTCCACGGTCAGCCACGGGAAGACGCCGCGTTCCTGGAAGACGAAGATGCGGCGGCGGTCGGGCGCGGTGACCGGATCGCCGTCGATCGTAACCGAGCCGCTGCCCGGCGCGAGGAAGCCGCCGGCGATGTTCAGCAGCGTCGACTTGCCGCATCCCGATGGGCCGACGATACAGAGAAACTCCCCTTCTTCCGCGCCGAGCGTGATGTGCTGCAGGACTTCCATGGCGCCGAAGCGCATCGAGACGTCGCTGAACTGAACCTTCATTCGGACGCGTAACCCCAGCGCACGGAATCGAGCCGCTCCAGGCGGCGCATGAGCAGATCGAGGACGATCCCGACCAGACCGATGAGCACCATGCCGGCCACGACGAGATCGTAGCGGTTGCCGGCGTTGCGCGCGTCGACGATGAGGAAGCCGAGGCCGGAGTTGACGGCGATCATCTCCGCGGCCACGACCACCAGCCAGGCCACGCCGAGGGCGATGCGCATGGCCACGATGAGCTGCGGGAGGATGGCAGGGATGAGCACGTCGCGCATGCGCGCGCGCAACGGGATACCGAAGTTGCGCGCGGCGGCGAGGTGAACGGGATCGATGTTGTGCACGGCGTTCATCGTGGCCACGGTCATCGGCAGCAGCGAGGCCAGAAAAATCAGGAAGATCGCAGAGATGTCGCCGACGCCGAACCATAGAATGGCGATCGGAATCCAGGCCAGCGGCGAGATGGGACGAAGGATCTGCAGGATCGGATTCGCGGCCATCTCGCCGATGCGCACCATCCCCAGCAGCAGTCCGAGCGGGATGGCGATGACCAGCGCAGCGAGGTAGCCCCAGGTGACGCGAAAGAGCGAAGCCACGACGTATTTGACGAGCAGTCCGCGCACCGCAAGCTCGCCGATGCCGCGCGCGACGGCGATCGGTCCGGGGATGAGCGACGGCCGCACCATGATCGCGATCTGCCACGCGGCCAGAGCGACAGCGATGCCGGTCAACGGAAGCAGACGCGAGCGCGACATTGGGCGCGGAGAGTAGCAGAAGGATCAAGGCTTATCACCACAGAGGCACAGGGGACACAGAGGGTTTCTCTGTGATCTCTGTGTCTCTGTGGTGATATGAAGTTCCACGATGAAACACATCCTGCTCATCCTTGCCGTACTCTCGCTCATCTCCGCCGCCCCTGCCCCGCGGCGCGCCGTCGCCACCTTTGCGGGCGGATGTTTCTGGTGCATGGAGCCGCCCTTCGAGCGATTGAAGGGCGTCGTCTCGGTCACGTCGGGCTACACGGGCGGACGCGTCGACAAGCCGACCTACGATCAGGTCTCAGATGGGTACACCGGTCATCGCGAGTCGGTCGAAGTCGTTTACGACCCTTCGCAGATCTCCTATTCGCAATTGCTCGACGTCTTCTGGCACAACGTCGATCCGCTCGATAACTCAGGACAGTTCTGCGATCACGGCGGACAGTATCGGACGGCGATCTTCGTGCACGATGCCGAACAGAAGCGGCTGGCGGAGGCATCGAAGCAGGCGGTGGGCGTGAAGTTTCATCACGACGTCTTCACCGACGTCCTCCCCGCGGCGAAGTTTTATCCCGCCGAGGAGTGGCACCAGGATTACTACAAAAAGAATCCGCTGCGGTACAAGTTCTACCGCTTCAACTGCGGACGCGATCAGAGGTTGAAGCAGTTGTGGGGCGCGGCGCCGGCGCATTGACGCAGTAGATCAGTAGATCAGTGGTCAGTCGATCAGGGGTGTGCTGTCGATCAGTGATCGTGCTGTCGATCAGTTGATTCAACATCGATCGGTGGATCGAACAACTGAGAGCGGAGCAGCTCTGATCTACTGATCACTGATCCACTGATCTACTGATCACGGTTCGAGCCTCACCACCGAGCTCGCGAATGCGTGCGATGCGGTCATGACCGCCGGCGAATCCTGCACGAAGGCTACCTTGCCGTCGGCGCGGCTGGCGTCTGGATTGACGATGCGCGACGGCGTCGAAGTGATGATCGCCTCCAGTTCGGCCGGCGTCAGGTTCGGCCGCTCGGAGAGGAGGCGCGCGGCGATGCCGGAGATGATCGGCGCCGCGAACGACGTGCCGGAGCGGAGGTTCGGCTTCGTGCCGCGGTAATGATTCGTGGCGGTGATCGAGGCGCTGAAAATCCCCTGCGACGGCGCGAGGATCTCCAGGCCGCCGTGGCAGGCGCCGGGCCACCAACTGTTGTCCGCCGTCATGCCACCGACGGTGATCAGCCCATCGAGGTCCTTGCCGAGGATTGCGGGAAAGCGATCGACGATTCCGGCGCGGCCGCAGCCGTTGTCGACGTTGTTGCCGGCCACGACGAAGAGGAAGCGCTTGCCGTTGAGGTCAGGATGGCCGAGCGCGTCGACGCCGCCGATCATGTCGCGGATCTTCCGCTCGACGGCGGCAAACGTCACCGGCGCATCGTCGTGATTCGCATTCAGCCGCTCCAGCACCCAGCCGCTGATGTTGACGACCGCGGTCTGGAACTGCGGCGTCGAGGGATCCCAGGCGTGTCGGATGATGTCGTTCAGCCCGTCGAGATAGGTGCGCGTCGTGGCCAGCGCCGATTCGTTCATTACGCGCACGCTGACGATGAGCGCTTCTGGCGCGACGCCGACGTTCTGCCCGGCTACGAGCGAGGCCACGCTCGTCCCGTGCGAGGCGCCGATCAATTCCGCCGTCGTCGAGTAGCACGGCATCAGCGCTTTGTTCGCGCTGGCGCAATTCGACGCGCCGACGGTGACGCCCTGCGTGGCGTCGAATCCGGCGATGACGCGACTGCCGGCCGGCGACGCGAACTCGGCATGCGCGGCCATGACGCCGGTGTCCATGACGTAGACGACTGCGCCGCGGCCGGTGTCGTGGCGGCGATACTGCCCGTCGAGGATGCCGTCGCGCTGATCGATCCGGTCGAGGTGCCAGAGGAGATTCGCGGCAGTGGCGTCGCCGCATCCCTCGAGCTTCGCCGCGTTATGCGTCGCATCAATCTCCACCTCGGATTCGCGGCAGCGGGTCGAGGCGAGCTCCTGCGCTGCAGCCGGATAGACGGCCAGCACAAATAGAACAGCGGCGAAAAGGCTTCGCAGCAGGGTCACCTGATTTTTCGGACGTCTTGGACGACGCGAAATAAGATTCAGGCATCGCGGGAAAAATGGCAAGAGAAATTGTGGTGAACCGGTGGCTTGCGGCCGCGTTCTTCGTCCTCGCGCTCGCCTGCCGGTTGCTGAACACGCCGTACGCGTTCGAAGGGGGCAAGCCGCGTATCGCGCCGGTGGACGAGCTGTACCACTGGAAGCGGATGGCGTATTCGGCGGCGCACTTTCCGCACGCGCTGGAGTTCGATCGTGACCGCGGCGTGAGCGGCGCGTTCTGTCCATGGCCGCCGTTGTACGACGTCGTGGCCGGCGGTGCGGGGCGGTTGCTGGGTGCGAACAGCAGCTTCGACGTGCTCGAGCGCATCGTCTGGTTTCCGCCGATCCTCTTCGCACTCTTCACCGGCATCGCGGTGTTCATCCTCGCTCGCCGCTGCGGGACGTTGGTCGCAACGATCACCGGCATCGCGCTGGCCACGTCGCCGTTTCTCGTGACGACGTCGTGGATCGGCAGCATCGATCACCACTACCTCGAGCCTGCCCTGACGTTCGCCATCCTCGGCGCGACAAGTCTCGCCATTCGCGCAAAAACACGCCGCGAAAAAATCCGCGTCGGCATCCTCCTCGGCATCGCCATCACCGCGGCGATGTTCGTCCAGACCGCGCTGCTCATCGCCGCCGCCCTCGCCTTCGCGATTCTCTTTTTCGCCACCGATGGCCTGGCAGCAACCTGTGGCTTCAGCATCGCCGCGATCGCCGTCGCGATCTACCGCCTCACCCGCCCGCCCGGCTTCCCCGACAACCAATGGTTCCTCGGCTGGACGCACGCGACGCTCTTCGCCGCCGCCGCGATCGCATGCGCGATCATCGCGACGCACCGTAGCGCCGGCGGCCCGCCGGCTGGACCGCCGCCGGCTCGGCGGCATGTACTCGCCCTAATCCTCGGCGGAATCCTCGTGATCGCCATTCCAACCGTCCGCGCATCGATCTTCACCGGCTCCCACTTCCTCGGCGGCGATCGCTGGCTGCGCACGATTCAGGAGTTCCAGCCGCTCTGGCGCGCGCGCGGTGACGATCTCCTCTCCGACGCCGTCGGCCTCTCCGGCGGCGCGATCCTCGTCTGGTTCCTTCTCATCCGCGCGATCAAAACGCGCGACTCTGTCCGGCTGGCGATCGCGATCTTCGCCATCGTTTACTTCGCGCTGACCATCACCAGCCGCCGCTTCTGGATCGTGGCCATCCCGCTGCTGGCGCTGTCCGGCGCGATGTACGTACCCCTGATCGCGCGCAGGCGCTTGGCCATCGTCGCCGCGATGCTCATCGCCATCCCTCCCCCGCTGCAACTGGCCGGATGGCTGATGACGCCGCAGACGATCCCGCCGAATCAGCAGCAGTGGATTCGCGCGACGGCCTTCATCCGCACGCTGCCCTCGGGACGAGTCCTCGGGCCGTGGTCGATGGGCCACGCCATCGACGTCGAAGGAAATCATCCCGTCATCATCGACAACTTCGGGATCATGCCGGAACCAAAGACATTCGACGCCGCGCAGCAAGCGCTTCTGTCGTCGAGCGAAACAACCCTCGCGGGCTATTGTGATGCCGCAAACGTCCGCTACTTGATCCTCGAACAACCGCGCTCCGGAATCGCCTCCGCCAACGCCATCCTCGGCACGCGACAAGCAGCGGAGTCGACATGGTGGTGGCACGTGTGGCGGGGAGAGCGTCCGACGTTATTCCGCGAGATCTGGCGCGAAAGAGAGTTGAGAATTTACGAGATTATCCGGCCGGCGAAGCCGGCGTAAGAACCGTAGCCCTCACGTTCACGTGGGGGTTAAGAGATTCGTGGATATTGTGAGCGCGCCTTGGCGCGCGAAAGAAAGCTTTCTTTCGCCCGTTAAGACGGGCTCACAAGATTGCGCGGCTTGAATCCCCCATCTGAAGATGGGGGCTACGGTTCTTTACGACGGCTACGCCGCCGTCGGCCCACGACATTCCTTCGCGTTCGTGTTCCCCAGTTACAGCCATACCATGTTCGAAGAATTCACATCCGAACCGATGCGTCCTCCGATTCTGGAGCGATGGTTCGCGCCGTCCGTGGCGCCGTCGTTCATCCGCGCGCGATGGATCTGGCTGCGCTGCCTCGGCGGAATCTTCTTCTCCGTTTTCTATTCGCTCTACTTTCAGATTCAGGGACTGATCGGTCCGCGCGGCATTCTTCCGGCCGGGCAGTATCTCGATGCGGTCCGTCGCGCGCTGGGATGGAAAGCGTTCTGGTACGCGCCGACGCTGCTGTGGATCAGCGCCAGCGACGCCATGCTCAGCGCCATCGTCTGGATCGGGTTCGCGGCCTCGGTGGCCCTCATCGTCAACGTCTGGCCGCGCGTTTCGATCGCCATCGCCGGTGTCTGCTTCCTCTCGTTCGTCGGCGCGGCGCAGGAGTTTGCCGGATATCAGTCGGACGGCATGCTGCTCGAAGCGGCGCTGCTGTCGATCTTTCTCGCGCCGCGCGGCATTCGTCCGAGGATGGGGATCGATCAGCCGCCGTCCCGTGCGGCCGTCTTCCTGCTGCAGTGGGAGTGGTTCCGCATTTACTTCGAATCAGGACTGGTCAAGCTGCTCAGCGGCGAGGAGCAGTGGCGCAACCTGACGGCGATGGACAAGTACTACGAGAACGGTCCGCTGCCGTCCTGGATCGGGTGGTACGTGCAGCAGTGGCCGCATTCGTTCCACGCCTTCTCGGCCGGGTTGACGCTCTTCGTCGAGTTGATTGCGGTCTGGTTGCTCTTCGCGCCTCGCAAAAATTCGCTCTGCCGGCTGATCGCCTTCATCATCGTGACGCCGCTGCAGATCGGCATCATCCTCACCGCCAACTACGCCTTCCTCAACTACCTCGTTCTCTTCCTCGGCATCCTGCTGCTCGACGACTCGATCCTGCGCGGTGCGGTGCCTGTGCCGAGGATGCGGAAACCGTCGATCGCGGCAGCGGTGGTGTTGACGACGATTTTCTTCACCTCGATCTTCAGTTTCTTCATGCCGTCGTTTCCGACCGTCGCGCTGCTCGATCCGTTCCGCGTTGCCAATCGCTACGGGCTTTTCGCGGTGATGACGCGCAACCGCTACGAGATCGAGTTTCAGGGGACGCGCGACGGCAAGACGTGGATCGCCTACCCGTTCCGCTACAAGCCGCAGGACGTGCGCAAGGCGCCGGGACTCTACGCCCCGTATCAGCCGCGCTTCGAGTGGAACCTCTGGTTCGCGTCGCTCGGATCGATTCAAGAGAACCAGTGGGTGCTGAACGCCGAAGCGAGATTGCTGGAGAACTCCCCGCCCGTGTTGCAACTCTTCGCGGCGAATCCATTCGAAGGGAAGCCGCCGTTGGCGGTTCGCGCAGTCGCGTATCAATACTGGTTCACCACACGCGACGAACGCGCGCGCACCGGCGCCTGGTGGCGGCGAGAGTTCCTCGGCGCCTACGCGCCCCCGGCGACGCGCGCGAGCGACGGCAGCGTGACGTTTGAGAATCAGTAAGCAGGCAAACAAACCACCACTTGTGTCCGGCTGGCACGCGAGTAGCTATTGCTGAGTCCCATGGGAAATTTACTTTGGATCATCATCGTGGTTCTCGTCATTCTGTGGCTGGCCGGCTTCGCGATGCACATCGGCGGTGGACTCATTCACCTTCTGATCGTGATCGCGGTGATCGTGCTGATCATTCAGCTCGTCACCGGCAGACGCGCGCTCTGATCAGCGCGCGTTCTTGAACGCGGCCACCAGCCGCTTCACGCGATCGGGATCGACGGGCGCATCGACGCGTCCGTCGATTTTGATCGAGGTGCCGACGATTGCCCCGTCGGCATCCGCGAACGTGCCCGCGTTCGCCTCCGTCAGTCCGCTGCCGATGAGGATTGGTGCACTGTTCGAAGCAACACTGAGCGCGTCGCGTACGCGCGCGAAGCGGACGCGATCGGGCTCGGCGCCCGTTTCCGCGCCGCTGATGATGATGGCGTCGGCCAGTCCGCGATGGCGCAAATCCTTCGCGGCCTGAACGTCATCGACATCGACCATCGGCGTCGCATGCTTGACCAAGTGGTCTGCGAAGATCCAGAGGTCCGGAGCGAGCACCGCCCGTTTCCGCAGCGTCTCCGCGGCGCGTCCTTCCATGATCCCCTGATCGGTGAGCATCGCGCCGGTGTGCACGTTGACGCGGATGAACGCCGCGCCCGTCGCCGCCGCGATGGCGATCGCGGACGCGGCATCGTTCCGCAACACGTTCACCCCAAACGGCATCCCGACCTCGGCCGCAACTTCGACGATCACGCGCGTCAACGCCGCGACAGTTTCCGGCGGGACGCGATCCTTGAAGAATGGACGGTCGCCGAAATTCTCGAACGCGATGGCATCGCACCCGCCGTCGCGCAGCGCGCGCGCGTCGCGAAGCGCAGCCTCGACGATGCCTTGCATCGATCCGCCGTACAGCGGCGCCCCCGGAAGCGCGGCGACATGCACCATCCCGATGACGGCGTTGCCGCCGAAGCGGCGGGCAAAGTCCGTACGCGCAAGCATCCCGATAGAGTACTCGCTGTAAGGGGCTTCTTCGACCATCCTTCGCTGCTTCACAGCTTCGGCGGCTGATGGCCGGCGCGCGCACGCGGCGAACGGGCTCGCGCACGTGGTGAACGTCCTTGCGCACGCGGCAAACTTCGTCGTGTACGCAGCAAACTTCGTCGTGTACGCGGCAAACTTCGTCGTGTACGCGGTAAACGTCGTCGTGTACGCGGTGAACGTCCTCGCGTACACGGTAGACGTCGTTGTGTACGCGGTGATCGGGATCGCGCACGTCGTGATCGGGCTCGCGCACGCGGTGATTCGGCCCGATCACGAGGTGAACGGGCCCGATCACACGGTGAACGGACCCGATCACGCGGGGATCGAACTAGCGCACGCGGTGAACGGGCTCGCGCGCGCTGTGAACGGACTAGCGTGCGCGGTGAACGGACTAGTGCGCACGGTGAACGGACTAGCGTGCGCGGTGAACGGACTAGTGCGCACGGTGAACGGACTAGCGTGCGCGGTGATTCGGTCTGATCACGCGGTGATTCGGCCCGATCACGCGGTAATTCGGCCAGATCATTCGGTAATTCCGATCGGATTACGGTGATTTGCTCCCCACACCCCGAAAGGTGTAACCGCGCCTACGCCATTAACCCGCTCAGGATGACAGCGCGTGATTTACTATCCCCCGCGCATGTCCGATCTGAAGCTGTTCAACACGCTCACGCGGGAGAAGGAGACCTTCGAGCCGCTCGTCCCTGGCGAGGTGCGCATGTACTCGTGCGGGCCGACCGTCTACAACCACCTCCACATCGGCAACATGCGCACGTTTTTGTGGGGCGACGTGCTGCGGCGTTACCTGGAGTGGCGCGGCCTGCGCGTGAAGCAGGTCATGAACGTCACCGACGTCGAGGACAAGATCATCCGCAACGCCGCGGCGGCGGGACAGGACCTGAACAGCTACACCGCGCCGTACATCGAGTCGTTCCACGCATCGCTGGCGAAATTGCGCGTGCGCAAGGCGGACGCGTATCCACGCGCCACCGAGTACATCCCGCAGATGGTGGCGCTGGTGCAGCAGTTGGGCGAGCGCGGCCACACCTACACCGCGGACGGCTCGACGTACTTCAAAGTCTCGACGATGGCGGACTACGGCAAACTCTCGCGCGTCGAGATCGATCAGACCAGCGAGTACAGCCGCGTGGAATCGGACGAGTACGAAAAGGAATCGGCGCGCGACTTCGTGCTCTGGAAAGCGAAGAAGGACAACGAGCCGGCGTGGATGACGCCGATCGGCGAAGGACGCCCCGGCTGGCACCTCGAGTGCTCGGCGATGTCGATGGATCTCCTCGGCGAGACCTTCGACATCCACACCGGCGCCGTCGATCTCATTTTCCCGCATCACGAGAACGAGATCGCGCAGAGCGAAGGGGCGACCGGCAAGCCGTTCGTCCGCTACTGGATCCACGGCGAGCACCTCAACATCGATCAGCAGAAGATGTCGAAATCGCTCGGCAACATCTACACGGTGCCGGAGATCGAGGCGATGGGTTACGACCTGCTCGCGCTCCGCTACGCGCTGTTGTCGGTCCCCTATCGCACGAAGCTCCACTTCACCACGCAGTCGCTCGATGACGCGAAGAACGCGCTGTCGCGCATCGAATCGTTCCTGCTCCGCGTCGACGAGGTCTCGCGTTCGGCCGCCCACGATGCGAAGCATTCCGATGGCGCCGCGGATCAACTGATCGGCAAGTTCCTCACCGATTTCGAAACGGCGATGGACGACGATCTGAATACTGCGGGCGCGTTGGGCGCGCTCTTCACGCTCATCCGCGAAGGGAACATCGCGCTCGATGAGGGGCGCATCCTGGCTGGGGATGCCGAGGGGCTGAAGACGGCCCTGATGAAAATCGATCCGGTGCTGGATATTTTTCCGAAGCGCGAAGCGAACCTCGACGCGGAGATCGACGCCCTGATCGAAGCGCGCAACGCGGCGCGCAAGGCGCGCAACTTCGCGGAAAGCGATCGGCTGCGCGACGAGCTGGTCAGCCGCGGGATCGTGCTCGAAGACACGCCGGGCGGGACTCGCTGGCGCAGGAAATGATCGGCTACCTCGAAGGCACGCTCAAACAACTCGACGCCACGCGGGCGCTCGTCGTCGCGGGCGGCGTCGGGTACGAAGTGCACATCTCGCTGCAGACGTACTACAAGCTCGAAGGGCAGCGCGACGTCGCGCTCACGATTTACACGCACGTTCGCGAGGACGCGCTTTCGCTTTACGGCTTCGCGTCGGGTGAAGAGAAGTTTGCGTTCGAGAAGCTGATCTCCATCTCGGGAATCGGACCGACACTGGCGCAGAAGATTTTGTCAGGCATCGATCCGACCGATCTCGCGGAAGCGGTAGCCCGAGGGGATGTGAGGAAGCTGTCGTCGATTCCGGGCGTCGGGAAAAAGACCGCGGACCGAATCGTGCTCGAGCTGCGCGACAAGCTGCTCATCCCCGAGTCGGCGCGCGAGCAGCCGGTGCCGTCGTCGCGCACCTCGGTCGACGATGACGTTCACTCCGCGCTCATCAACCTCGGCTACCGCCCGAAGGATGCCGAGTCGGCGCTCGACCTGGCGCGCAAAGAGCTCGGCAACGAGGCCGAGCTCTCCGCGCTGCTCAAGGCCGCGCTGCGGCAGCTCACGCGGTCGTAACGACCTCCGGCCGGCGGCCGCGGATGATGTTGTCGATGCTCCAGATTCCGCCGCCATGCGCGGCGATGAAGAGGAAGACGAAGCAGTAGAGCACCGCCAGCTCGCCCTGATTCTGAAGCGGCCAGAAGCCGTGCGGCGCATGCGCCTTGAAGTACGCCACGGCCATCTCGCCGCACGCGATGAAGGCGGCGATGCCGGTGAAAAAGCCGAGGGCGATGAGGACACCGCAAACGAGCTCGATCACACCCGCAGCCAGCACCAACGGCGGCAGCGATCCGGCGCCTCCTTTCATCATCTCGCTGGGAGGAAATCCGAAGAGTTTCTGCGTTCCGTGCATCGCGAACATGAGTCCCGCGACGATGCGCAGCAATGCAAACGTCTGCGCGGAAAAGCGTCCGATAAGCTCAGCCATACTGCACCTCCGGGCAGACGGCGTTCACGTCGCGCGCCAACCGGGCGCGACGATTGCTCCGTAGTGTCGCGAAGGAGCAACTATGCGCATCCGCGTCATCGCCCTCATCGCCATCCTTTCACTCTGCGCGGCGTGCGGCCGCAAGCCGGCCGAGACGACCACCGCGACCGACACGGTCCAATCGACTGCCACCGGTACGACCGCTACCGAAACCGGTACCGGCGCACCCGTGACGAATACCGCCACGACGTCGACGACTGCGACATCCATCACCTCAACGACCGGAACAACGTCAACCTCGGCCACAACAGGCTCGACCGGCACGTACTAGCGTTTCGGTGCGAGTTTTGAAGTAGCGAGAGGTTTCAGGAGGATCACCATGAAACGAACACTCATACTCATCGCCGCACTCGCGCTCAGCGTCGCGCTCTTCGGCTGCAGCACGACTCGCACGACCGCAACGGCGGATACGACAACCATCGACACAACATCCGGCATGGCCAGCTCCAGCTCGACGACCGACGTGACCCAGACGGCGAGCGTTTCGACGAATTACGGCGGCACCGCCGCTACGACCGGAACGACGGCGAGCTATGGCTCGAACAACAGCACCGCACCGTCGAACTTTGATACGGGCGTGCAGAGCGCGGCCAGCAGCACGACGTCGACCGACATCAACACCGCCGCGACCACCGATACGTCGGCGAACGTCGGCATGAGCAGCAGCATGACCACGCCGGACACGACGAGCTCCACAACATCGACGACCACCGACAGCGGCACCAGCAGCAGCGGCGGACGGCATCATCGTCATCGCTCGATGCACAAGAAGTAAGCGTTTCGGGCGGAGCGTTTTGTCCGAGGACGCTCCGCCACTCTCATGACACGCATCCTTTCGTACTTCGCGGCGCTCCTTTTTCTGGCCGCATCGCAATTTGCCGCGGCGGCGGACAACAGCAGTCTTCGCCTTCTCGATCGCGCATGGCCCGACGTCGCCTCGCGCCAGGTGAGCGAGATCGGCCGCGGCGTCGGCGTCGTTTTCAGTCCTGACCTCTCCGTCGCCGACAACTGCCGTTTCTACGAGTCGCTCGGCTTCGCCTGTTTTCAGGACGCCGATTGGGAGAAGGTTCTCGACGCCGTCCATCGTCACAACGTGCTCTATCCGGAACGGCGCATCTTCACGCTGATCCTCGAAACGCACGGCACGAACGGGAACGGGTTGAAACTTCAAACCAGCTACGACCCGAATGCGAGCCGCTCCTACATTTCCGCCGGCGCGCTGCAGCAACGGCTGGAACCGGAGGGGATTTATTACGTGATCATCAGCGCCTGTAATTCGGGGCGGCTGCTGCGGCCGGCCATTTACAACCAGCTCGATCCGAACAACGGCGACAAGCTTTTCCTCCCGGCAACGAAAGGGATCGTGAACGCGTCGCCCGATTTCGTAGCCTCGCGCAGCGCGGTCATGCTCATCACGCCCGAATCGAGCCACATCGAGACGACGCTGGTCGGAAAGATCGCCGAGCTCTCCCCCGCCGCCCGCCGCGCCATCGCCGTCTCCGCCAAATCCCTCGGCATCGTCCCTCCGACGGAGTTCGCCGTCTCCGACATGATGACGGCCATGCTGACGCGCGACTCGCATCTGCAGCTCACCTCGGGCAGTTACGTCGACGAGCTCTCGCGCGCCGCCGCTCCCGTCGACCGCAGCGAGCAGCTCTTCGCGAAATTCGTCCGCTACGTCAACGCTGTCGCCGCGAAACAGTACCCGCCGGCGGCGAAGAAAAAGGCTGTGGTCGCTCGCAAAACGGCGAAGAAGAAACCTGCCGCCGGACGCTGACGCTGGAGCACTTCGTGCACACCAGGCGTCTCGGCCCGAGATACGAAAGGAGCGATTCGGAAAATGAGAAAAATGAAGAAGTACCCATGGATTCTCGCGCTCGTCTGCGTCTTGGCGACTCTGGCGTTCGCCTGCCATCACGACGAAAACAACAACAACGTCACCGACACGTCGACGACGACTACCAGCGCCACCGATACGTCCGCGACGACGTCGACCATGGACACAAGCGGCACGGACACCTCGGGAACCGCGCCGACGTCCACCGCTGCCAGCACGGTCGACAAAGATGATCAGGAGTTCATGAACAAGGCCGCGCAGGGCGGCATGGCCGAGGTGATGTTGGGTCAGACGGCGTCGACGAAGGACACCAGCCCGGACGTGAAGAACTTCGGCAACCGGATGGTCAGCGATCACGGCAAGGCGAACGACGAGCTGCAGCAGCTCGCGCAGACCAAAGGCGTGACCCTTCCCTCGGACGTCGACGACGAGAGCAAGAAGATGGCGGACAAGCTGTCGAAGCTGAGCGGCAAGGACTTCGACAAGGCCTACATCGACGGCATGGTCGAAGACCACGAGAAGGACGTGAAGGAGTTCGAGAAAGCGTCGAAGAACGCGAAGGATCCCGACCTGAAAGCGTGGGCGTCGAAGACGCTGCCGACGCTGCAGGATCACTTGAAGATGGCCAAAGAAGCGAAGGCGAAGCTGAAATAGACGTTTCGTTTCGACCGATGTTTACGAACGCGCCGGTGCGAGCCGGCGCGTTTTTGTTTGCGCGGCGATCGTCAACAAGTTGACCTCCTTCTTCGTCTGATCGGCGAAGGAGCTACATGCCATGAAACGACTCATCTCCGCATCGATCATCGCAGCCAGCCTGATGACCGCCGCATGCACCACCACCGTCGTCGCCCGTCCGCCGCGGCCGGGCCTCGTGTTCGTGGAAGGGCGCTGGGTCGCGCCGCCGCGCGCGGGGGCGGTGTGGATCGCGCCGCATTGGGAACGGCGCGCGTTCCGGCGCGTTTGGGTCACCGGCTACTGGCGCTACTGAGCGATTTTCCAGCCGCCGCCGAGGAGCGGCACGGTGGCGCAGGCGGGTCCGCCGTCGCGCGCCGTGCCGCGGATGCGCGCTTCGATGACCGAACCTTTTTTGATCATGCTCCACGTGATGCCGCCCAGCGGAACTTTCGCGCGGCGCTGCCAGCCGGAGTTCGCGTCGCCTGCCATGATTCCTGAGTTGACGTAGACGAAACGGCCGCCGACCGGACCTTGCGCGAACGGGCCGAGAAAGTTGGGAGCGTCCGATCCATCGTCGCGCGCGCGAACGGAGAATTCGAATACCTGTTCTTTCGCGCTCGACGACGTGGCCTCGAGCAGTTCGTCTTTGCCGCGCTGCACGGCAAATCGCACGGGCGGATTCTCGACGACGATGCGGAGAGCGACGTTCTGATCGGCCATCGTTACGCCGGTCCAAATGAGAGGCAGCGAATGGTCATTCCCAACTCGCGTGGCTCGTGAATCGTTAGATCGATCGAGAGCTCCAGCAGGTTCGGCGCGCCGTTCGGCGCGGGCGTGACGTGATACTCGCGATCGTCCTCGTCCACGGCAGCGAGGCGATCAATGACGCGGCCGTTGAGTGCAATCGCAATCGTGGCGTGCGCGGCGACTAGTGCGTCCGGCACGCGAAATTGAATGCGCAGCGTGCTCTCGCCTGTCGATGGAGGAAGCTGCGTGAGCGAGCGGCCGGCCATCGAACGCATTTCGAACGGTGCCTCGCGCACCGGCGGATACCAGCCGGACTCGAATTGCGGCGGCGTGCGTACGGGAATGACGCCGGCGTCGAAGTAGTGGCGCCGCGCAGTGTTCCAGAGATGGCCGCGCTCGCGATGAAAAACGAAGCCGTCGCGATCGTTGTCGTCCAACTCGGCCAGAATCCACGGCCTGCGACTGCCGATCGAGAGCGGCATGGCGCGCTTGTCGAGCACGTGAACGTACGGATGATTCGGCAGGAGGTACTGGAAGAACGGATCCATGTCGCGCGCGACGAACAGCTCGTCGATGCGTGGATCGAGATGCTGGACAGCTTCGACGGCGAGCACCGAGGGCGCGATCGAGTTGCGGACGACGGCGAGTGCGGGCAGCGTCCAGATGAAAAACGATGCGGTGAGCGCGAAGCCGGTGAGCGCTTCAACGTGCGGCCATCGCTGCGTGAGACGGCGGATTCCGTCGGCAGCGAGGATGGCAAACAGCGGGCAGTAGCCGATCGAAAATCGATTGATGCTGTAGCGGTCGAGCATCATCCAGGCGAGGATCGCAAACGGTCCGAACGCGAGCGCGAGCCAGCCGATGGCGCGATCCTTTGAAGCGATCGCTCCGGCGATAGAGACGACGACGAAGATGGACGTGATGAAGCCGAGCGCGAGCGATTCGTATTGCTTGATGAAGAAGCGGTCGAAGAGGCGCCACAGCGGCGGTCGATTCGGGCTGCGGAACGAATCGACGCGCGTGATGTACTCGCCATGCTCCTTCGCCGCATCGAAATACGGCTTCGTCCCACCAGTCGCAGCGATCGCGCCTCCGAACGCGACGGTGACGGTGATCGCGCCGACGAGCGCGGCAAAGATTACGTCGCGCCACGCGGCACGCGCGCGATACCACGTCGCCAGAACGCCGGGCGCGAGTCCGATCAGGAAGTTCTGCGGACGGATTCCGGCCGCGAGCGCGAGCAACGCCGCCCCAATCAGGTACGCATTCGCATCCCTGCATCCTCGGAAGAGAAACGCGACGGCGAAGACGACCAGCACGAGCGACGGGATGTCGCTGAACGCGCCGCCGCCGAAGAACCAGACGTTCGGAAAAAAGGCGCAGAGTGCGCCGGCGATCGTGGCGGTGACGAACGGCAATCGCAGCTCGCGCGCGAGAAAAAAGATCGCCGGGAAGACGAGCATCGCCGCGATGAGATTGACTGCCTGCAGCGCACGGAAGTCGCTCGGGATGACCGTTCGCACGATGCGGCCGAGGGCGATGTAGACGGGAAAGCCCGGCGGATGCGGGTGATGCGCGGTGACGTCGTAAGAGCGCATGCCGAGGCAGAAGAGCGCCTCGTCCCAATCCCAGAGCGTTTTCGCCAGGGCCAGAAAACGCGTGGCCGCGCAGACGAGTGCGACGATGCCGAACGTCAGGCGCTGACGCGGCGTGAGCGCGGAAGGTGGTTGGGTGAGGTCCATCGCCGAAGCGGGCGAAGGATGTCACAAAGAGGCGTAACGCCGCCGGCGCTACGAACCTTATCGATAGAACTTGCCGTCTTGTTCGGCGAGCTTGCGCAGCGCGACGGTGGCCAGGAAGCGTTTGCCGTGCTTCTGGAACAGGTCGTCGAGGCGCGCCAGGATGTACGGCAATCCGAGTTTGTCGGCGTAGCGCAGCAGGCCGCCGCGGAATGGCGGGAAGCCGGTGCCCATGATCATGGCCAGGTCGAGCTCCGCGGCCGAGGCGACGATTTTCTCGTCGAGGATCATGGCTGCTTCGTTGACCATCGCGAAAATCATCCGTTCCACGACCGCGGCCGCGTCGGCGGGATGCGGCGAACGGATGTTCAGGAGTTTGTAGACCGAGGAATCGGGAGCTTGGCGCTTGCCAGCCTCGTAGAGGTAAAGACCCCTGCCGTTTTTCTTGCCGTAGCGGCCGTCGGCGTAAAGCGTTTCAACGACGCGCGACGGCTCCATGCGATCGCCGAACGCGCCGCCGAGAATCTTTGCCACTTTCGCGGCGACGTCGATGCCGACTTCGTCGAGCAGCGCCATCGGTCCCATCGGCATCCCGAAGTCGACCATCGCTTTGTCGAGCGACTCGATGGAGTTGCCCTCCTCGAGCAGGAAGCCGGATTCGTTCATGTACGGCCCGAGAATGCGGTTGACGACGAAACCTGGGCCGTCGTTGCAGTAGACGACGGTCTTGCCCATCTTCCGCGCAAAGTTGGCGACGGTGACCATGGCCAGGTCGGACGTCTTCGCGCCGCGGATGACTTCGACGAGCGGCATGCGATCGACGGGGTTGAAGAAGTGCATGCCGGCCACGTTCTCGGGATGCACGGCTTGCGCGGCGATGTCGGTGATGGGAATGGTGGAGGTGTTGGTGGCGAAGATGGCGCCCGTTTTGGCAATCGCTTCGAATTCGCCGAGCACCTGGCGCTTGACGTCGACATTTTCGACGACCGCTTCGACGACCAGATTGCAGCGCTCGAATCCGCTCCAGTCGGTGGTGGAGGTGATGCGGGCCAGCTTGCGCTGCATCTCGCCGCGGGTCATGCGGCGGCGCTCCACTTTTTTCTTCCAGATTTTCGCGGCCGCCTTCATGCCGCCGCCGATCGCTTTCCAGTTGATGTCGCGCATGCGCACCGAGGCGTCGGTCTTGTCGGCGATGAGTTGGGCGATGCCGCCGCCCATGATGCCCGCGCCGAGCACGCCTGCGTCGCGGACTTCGATCGGCGTAACGGCGATGCGCTCCTTCTTCGACTCTTCCATCATGAAAAAGAGCCGGATCAGGTTCTGCGCGACCTCGGCCTGCGGTCCGACGATGAGCGGGACGACCGTTTCGACCTCGCGTGCGAGTCCGCGCTCGACGCCGGCGGACATGCCGTACTCCATGACGTCGATGGCCGCCAGCGGCGCGGGATAGTGGCCGCGCGTCTGCGACATCACCGCTTTGCGAGCCTTGCCGAAGATGATTTTGCGCGCGAGCGGATTCCCTTCGACGTAGAACTTGGTGCGGCCGCTGCCGCGGCGCTTCGGTTTGGTCGAAAACTGTTTGGCGATGTCGAGCAGAATCGCGGCGGGGACGACTTCGTCGACGAGTCCCATTCGTTTCGCGCGTTTGCCGTCGAGCGTTTTGCCGTTGAGGATGATGTCGAGCGCGGCGGGAAGGCCGATCAGGCGCGGAAGTTTCGTGGTGCCGCCCCACGCGGGGAAAATGCCCAGCTTCGTCTCCGGCAATCCGATCTGCGCTTTGGGCGAGTCGGACATGACACGGTAGTCGCAGGTGATGGCAAGCTCGCAGCCGCCGCCGAGCGCGGCGCCGTTGATGGCGGCGACGGTGACCTGCGGCAGTTTCGAGAATCGGTGAATGATCTGCTGGCCGAAGCGCGTGTACTCCGCGGCCTGTTCCGCCGACGTCGCTTTCGAGAACTCGGTGACGTCCGCGCCGGCGATGAAGATGCCCGGTTTCCCGGAAGCGATGATCACGCGCTTGATCTCGCGATCGTTTTCGAGCTCGTTGACGACGGCGGCGAACTCGGACATGACGGCGGTCGAGAATTTATTGACCTTCTCGCCGGGAAGATCGAACCAGACGATCGCCAGGTCGCCATCGCGCTCGATACGAAACGCGGAGCCGGTCCGCGCCGGTGCTTCAGCCAGGGTGGTCATTGATCAGGCCCGTTTTCCTTCGCGATCATCGGCATCTTCGTCGATGTACATGAGGTCGATGATGTCTTTGTATTTTTTGTCGATCATCTTGCGCTTCACCTTCAGCGACGGCGTGATCTCGTCTTCGTCGATGCTGAAATCGCGCGGCAAAAGCGCGAAGCGGCGGATCTTTTCCTGCCGGTCGAGGTTGGTGTTGAAGCGATCGATCTCGGTCTGATAAATCTGGCGCACTTTCTCGTTGCCGATCAATTCGTCGCGATTCGCAAACGGCACGCCCATGGCCGCCGCGTCGCGTTCGAGTTTGTCGAAGTTCGGCACGAGCAGCGCCGCGAGGTATTTGCGGCGATCGCCGATGAGCACCGGCGTGCCGATGTACGGCGAGCTTTTCAGCAGCGCTTCGAGCGGCTGCGGAGCGATGTTCTTGCCGTAGGCATTGATGATGATGTCTTTCTTGCGGTCGGTGATCTTGAGGAAGCCGTCCTTGTCGATCTCGCCGATGTCGCCCGTGTGGAACCAGCCGTCGGCGTCGATGGCCTGCCGCGTCGCGTCTTCGTTGTTCCAGTACCCCTTCATGATGTGCGGGCCGCGACTCAGAATCTCGCCATCTTCGGCGATCTTCACCTCGACTCCCGGGATGATCTTTCCAACCGTTCCGACCTTCCGAAACTCGGGCGTATTCACGGCGATGACCGGCGAGGTCTCGGTGAGGCCGTAGCCTTCGTAGATGTCGAGCCCCGCGCCGATGAAGAACGCGGCCAGCTCGGCGGAGAGCGGCGCGCCGCCGGAGAGGACCATCTTCACGCGTCCGCCCAGGCGCGCCAGGATTTTGCTGAAGACGAGTTTGTCGGCGATGAACGATTTCATCGATAGCCCGAGCGGCATCGACTTCCGCGAAACGCGATACGGCAGCCTCTGTTCGGCGATACCGAGCGCCCATTTGAAGATCTTCTGTTTCGAGGCGGGCTGCACCGCCACGCTGTCGAGAATCGTCGTACGCATCTTTTCGAACAGGCGCGGCACGGCGGCGAAAAGCTCGGGCCTGATTTCGCGAAGGTTGTCGCCGACTTTCACGACGCTCTCGGCGTACGCGATCGTGCAGCCGCGGTAGAAGTAGGTGTAGTCACCCATCCGCTCGAGGATGTGCGAGAGCGGCAGGATGGAGAGACCGACCATCCCCGTTCCGATCGGAAGGACTTTGGCCGTGGCGAGGACGTTGCTGCTGATGTTGCCGTGGGTGAGCATGGCGCCCTTGGGATTGCCGGTCGTGCCCGAGGTGTAAACGAGCGTGGCCAGATCATCGGGCTTCGGTTTGGCGCGCGTTTCGTCGAACCATTTTTTCGCCGCGTCGTCGTCGGCTTTCCGTCCGCTTTCGACGACGTCGGCGAAACTGAGAATGCCCGGCGGCAGTTTCGGCGGCGGGTCGCAGACGATGACGTTGTGGATGTGCGGGCAGTGATCGCGAATCCCGGCCACCTTCTTCATCTGCTCTTCGTTGGAGCAGATGACGGCCACGGAACCGGAATCATTCAGGATGTACTCGATCTGCCAGCCGAGAAGCGTCGGATAGACGGGAACGGTGACGGCGGCGCTGGCGAGGATGGCGAAATCGGCCATCGCCCACTCCGGGCGATTTTCCGACAGGATGGCCACACGGTCGCCGGCTTTGAGTCCGAGCAGGCGCAAGCCGGTGGCGAAGTAGCGGACGGTGTCGCGAAACTCGTCGACGCTGGTATCGACCCACTTGCCGTCCCGTTTGTATTTCAGCGCCGCTGGACGATCCAGCGAGCAGGTGACGGTGTAGATGTCATTGAGAGTCTTGATCTCCATCCGCGCAGCCCCCTGTGTTGTGTGGAGTAAGCGCGGATCATAACCTGCCGGCACAGCCGGCTGCGTGCCCAGGGCTCCGCCGACAGCGCTGCAGGCATGAAGCAGTTGCGCGAACTTAAGCCACCTTCATCCAGCGCCACAGTTCGGGGATCGTCGGCCGCTTCCCGTACGAGAGGATGCCGACGCGGAAAATCTTCGCGGTGGCGTAGAAGAAGACGCAAATCGTGACCAGCGAGACGGCGATGGAGACGACGATGTGCCAGACCGGCGGCTCGGAGACGAGCGTGCGCACGAACATCGTCAGCGGCCCGTAGACCGGCATCATCGAAAGCGCCACGGAAGTCGCCGAATCGGGATTGGTGATGATGGCAAACATGATGATCCAAGGCACCATCATGACGAACTGGATGGGCGCCACGAGTTGCTGCGCCTCTTTGTCCGTGTTGCATGCCGCGCCGGCAATGGCGTAGATGCAGACGAACGTCAGGTAACCGAGAAGAAAAAAGAGAATGAAGTAGACGAAGAGCATGGGCCGCAGGAATTGCGAGACGTTGAATCCTGCCTGCACCGCCGCGGTGGCGCCGATCGTGCCGGCTGCCGCGATGATGGTGAGCCAGACTGCGACCTGGGTCAGGCCGACCGAGGCCACGCCCAGGATTTTGCCCGTAAGCAACTCGCGCGGCGTCATCGACGAGACCAGTACTTCCACGATGCGCTCGCTCTTCTCCTGCACGATGCCGCGCATTGTCTCCAATCCATAAATGAACGACGGGATGAGCAGGAGACCGGCGAAGATGAAGCTGACCACGAATGTGGCGTCGCCGCCCTTCTTCTGCTCACCCGTCCTGGAGAGCTGAACGCTGTCGACCGGAACTCGGCGCGTGAGCGTGTCGATGACAGCCGGGGGGATGCCGCGCGCCGCCAGCCGCTGGCGCTGAATGGCCAGATTGGCGATGGATCCCAGCCGTTCCAGCGAGATCAGGTCAGCGGAAGAGCGGCTGTAGTAAATCATCTTTGCATCGTTGCCTTCGAAGGCATTGGCAGGGATGAGCAGAACGGCATCGAGACGCTTCCCGGAGTTCTTGTCCGCGTTGAGCCGGGCGAGATACGGGCGCGCGATCGTCGCCGGGTCGGACACGGAGTGCGCATCGGCATACTCGACGTCCAGCGACTGCGGAAGCTCTCCTCGACTGCCGCCGGAAAGTGCCTTCTTCGGATCGGGCACTTCAGGCGCGATGTGATGAGAAAACGAATCGCGCAGGGCACCCGTACCATCGACGACAGCGACCTTCTTGCCGCCCAACCCGCCGGCGATGATGATCGGCACGATGAAAAGCCCTGTCATGAGCAGGGGCAAGAAGAGCGTCATGAAGATGAACATCTTCTTCCGGACGGCCTGCAGATACTCGCGCTTGATGACTGCGAACATTTTGTTCATCGATTGGCCTCCATGGTCTCGGCGCCAACCTGCTCGATGAAGATTTCTTCGAGCGACGGCGCGGCCAGCTCGAACCTGCGAATACGCAACTTGCCGATGGTAGCCTCCAAGATCTTCTGCGGGTCGGCTCCGTCGGCAAGGCTGATCTCCGCGCCGTTCGGAACGATGGTGGCACGCTTGACCTGCGGGAGATGCTCGAGAAATCCGCCATCGCCTTCGTAGTCGATGTGCAGCGTGTTCTTTCCGAAGGAGTCGCGAACGGCATCGAGACCGCCGGAGAGAACGACCTTCCCCTTGTGCACCAGGATGATCTCGTCAGCCATCCTCTCCGCCTCGGCCATCATGTGCGTGGAGAGCAGGATGGTCCGCCCCTCATCCTTCAACTCGCGAAGGAGGTTGCGGACCAGAAGCATGTTGACGGGATCGAGTCCCGATTGCGGCTCGTCGAGAATGATGAGCTCGGGATCGTGCAACAAGGTTCCGATCAGCTGCACTTTCTGCTGGTTGCCCTTCGACAGCTCCTCGACCTTGGCGTCGCGCTTATCCCAAAGCTCGAACCGCTTGAGCCAGCGCTCAGCATCGGCGACGACGGAGCCTCCGCGCTTGCCCTTGATTTCAGCAAGAAACAGCAGATGCTCCTTCACCTTCATCTGACGATAGAGCCCGCGCTCTTCCGGCAGATACCCGATGCGGTCCCGCGCGTCACGATCGCTGCCAAGCCACTCGATAGATCCGGCATCGGGAAAGAACACGCCGGTAATCATCCGGATGGTCGTCGTCTTCCCCGCGCCGTTCCGCCCAAGCAACCCCGTAATCGTGCCGCGCTGGACGGTGAACGAAACTCCGTCCACCGCCCGCACAGCCCCAAACGTCTTCACCACATCCCGAACCGACAACACGACCGACATGCGCAAGCTCCCTGGAACAGCCGGCGTATTGTACGGAATCGCGGATTAAGGTTTGGGCGGGGAGAGATCGGTCAGATCGAGCGGATTGAAAAACCTCTTCAGCTTCAGAATGATCCGATCGATGACGTTCGAATTCGGATCGCGCCGAGGCGCGGCAAAGGCCGGCGCAGCCATCGACAGAACGATAGCGAGCAAAACGGCAGCAACTAGACGACGATACATACACCCTCCTCGTGCTCTTGCCGAGCATGATCAAAATGGAGGGCGCCCTACATAGGAGTGACTGGGGCGGGCGTTTCCCTACCCCGAAATTGAGGGTCGGGTAACGCAGCAGTCGCGCCGTAAGTTACGACGTCGGTGAAACTCTCGCGAAGAGGAGGTTGGGCTTCTGAGGCAGTCGCTCAACAAACATCCTCACCTCAACAACATCGTACGTAGTCAGGCGGCCGTTCACAGCAGCCTCATGCAGGTATGCTAGAGCAGTCATTGCTCCGGTCGAATATGCGAGACCGGCGGTCCGGAAGTAGTCGATTGCCCGTCTGCAAAGTTCGGCGACCTGATCGGATCGGCCGATTGCGAGGAGACTCTCGGCGGTGTCGATGGATGCACACGCAAGATCATGCGACATACCGAGCTCTTCAAACTCGTCGCGCAGCGGATTCAGAAGCTGAAGTGCCGCATCGTATTTCGCCTGTCTCATCATCACGCGCGCAAGGTGCCAGTGTGCCTTTGCCCTTAGCGAAGTGAGCTGCAAGCTGTCAGCGAGCGCAATCGCCTTCACAAAGCAAGCTTCCGCACGGCTGAACTCTCCCAGTTCCCGGTGGCAACACCCCTCGTTATGCAACGCCTGGGCAACCGTTTGACGTGGGATATTCGAATGCAGGGGCGCAAGCTCGTAATAGATGTCGGCGGCCCGCCGGTACTGAGAGCTGTCTTGAAGAACGAATGCTTCAGTCATTCGTGCCGAGAAGTACTTCGCGATGTTTCCAAATCGCAGAAATTCGGCGGCGGCGCGGCGAGCCATCGCCGCGGCATCCATCCATTTCTCCTGATTGCGAAGCACCAACGCTCGCATGAGCGTCGTCCGGGCACCGGCGAAATCTGAAACCGCCGACACAAACCGATCGGCTCGGTCAACGGCCGCCATGGCCTCGTTGTAAGAACCGACGACCAACTGCGCGTAGGCATATTCGCGCCAGGCATCCGCCGTGAGTGAATCGCCGGCGTCGGAAGCGGGTAACGACTCCGCAATCTCAGTCCCGATCTTCGTCAGCTCAACCGCATCAAGCGGCGAACTGAAGTTGTAGCTGTCCGTTGCCGCGATCAGCTTCCGCACCACCCCCGCCGTTCGCCATTCCGGGTGTTCGGCCAAACGAGCCGCCCAGGTGTCGCGCGATCCGGCCAGGAGTTGTTTGACGTAGACCTCGGCGGCGGCGTCTTCGTCGGCCATCGTTCGCTGCACGTTGCGGAGGAAGGCCAGCGTCTCGGGGCGCGGGGCGCTGGAGAACGATTCGGCCTTCCAGACGTCGGGCTGTTTGAGGAGGCTGGCGGTGTCGCGGAGCGACTTCAGCGTCTGCTTGCACAGCGAACACGAGGCCAGATGGCGGTCGCGCGAGGCGGAATCGATCGGCTCCGCGAGGAAACCGGCGAGCACTTCTTCGTCGTAATGCTGTTCGATCATCATCGCTTCACCGCCGTGATGCTGAGGTAGATCTCCCGAACCCGTTTCAGACAGTTGTGAATCAGCTTCTCCGCGTAGCGCGACGTCGTATCGAGCGACACCGCGACGTCATTCGCGGATCGCCCCTCGTAGTAGTGAAGGTAGAGCGTTTCGCGGCAGCGTGGCTGAAGGTAGCCGAGGGCCTGCTGCATGGTGATGATCATGGCCATCTTGTCGGCGATGCCGTTGGACGACGGATCCGTGTGATCGTCGAAATCTTCGGGGAGCGGTTCAGTGCGTCCTTGCCCGCGCCAGTAGTGGCGGCTGGCGTTGCACATCGCTGCCACCAGCCAGGCGCGCGTGTTCTCGACCTTCGTGGTCGTGGTCATGAACGAGAGGAAGACTTCCTGGATCAGACTTTCCGCGTCCTGTTCGGGGATGCGGAACTTGCGGCAGCCGACGTGAAGAAGCAACGGACGGTGGCGGACGTAGAGCTCGCCGATCTCTTCAGGTTGCGGATCGGGAGCGGGAGCCGGCAGCGGCAGAACCGGCTCTACCTCCGCGGCAGGCATGGTCAGGGCGGCGCTTGTGAGCGTTTCCAGCACGTTCGGATCGAGCACGACCGCTGT